>Ga0209614_1001406_pt1 | contig 18140 bp, 15 predicted proteins | sample BlaSprsedimmetaG_FD_185484 | JGI IMG/M metagenome (GOLD analysis project Ga0209614, IMG submission 185484) | Hot spring sediment bacterial and archeal communities from California, USA to study Microbial Dark Matter (Phase II) - Blank Spring... ... | reverse complement strand
AAAAGTTTGACGATCACGCCTCTCTCATCACCGCTTATGATCGCAAAGATATCCAGATCAACACGGTTTGCCATGTCGGTGTTGGAGGTAAGTGTAAGCGCGGAGATGGAGCGGATCATATCCCGGATTTTGGCTGCCTCTTCAAAACGTTCTTGGGTCGCTAGGAGAGTCATCTTCTCAGTAAGGATATCCAGCAGTGTTTTACGTTTAGTAATGGCGTTTTTGACCTCACTGATGATCTTGGCGTACTCTGCTGGGGTAACCTTTCCTTCACAGGGGCCCAGGCACTTCTTGATCTGGTAGAAGAGGCAAGTTTTCCCCCCTTTAAGGCATGATTTTTTCTGCACAAGTGGATAGACCTCATAGATCGCATCCAGTAGTGCTTTGCCGCCCGAGGGGAAGGGGCCGTAGTAGGTGATCTTTTTGCCTTTGACCACCTTTCTGGTGATCTCGAAGCGGGGGTAGTCGACCGATTCATCGATGTAGATATAGGGGTAGGTCTTGTCGTCACGCAGCAGGATATTGAACTTGGGTTTGAGCTGTTTGATCAGCGAATTTTCCAAAATCAGCGCATCTTCTTCGCTCTCAACGACGAGATACTCAACGCTTGCTGCCTCGCCAAGCATCATCACAATGCGGCTTGAGAGGTCGGGGTTTGGCCTGAAAAATGGGGTGAACCTCCAGTAGCTTTTTACACGGTTTTTCAGGCTTTTGGCTTTTCCCACATAGAGGAGCTTGCCTCTTGTGTCAAAGTACTGATAGACTCCAGGAGAATGGGGAAGGTTTTGTATCGTCTCTTTCATTTGAACCTCTCCTTTTTACTGGGCTTTTTGCGGTGAAAACTCCTCTTGCTCAAGCTTTGCTTGTTGGCAAGAGTGAAGCCCCTGTGTTTACGTTTGCAAAAGGGTTTCATCGATTATTCTTTATACTCTTTTTGATCGCTTCGAATTTTTCCTGGAGTGTTGCATCCTCGGTGCAGACTTCAAATGTGCCTTCTGCTAGCTCATAATAATAGGGGATGGTGGATGAGCGCTTTGTATCTGCATCTGAACGCACTGTGTGATATTTGGCATGAAAGACCACCACCTTGTCAGCGTGTAGCATGCTACACTTTTTCTCACTCTGTGCAAAGCGCAATAAAATATCTTTTAACACCTCTTTATTATAATTGAGCTCCATTTTGAAGCCTGGGTGCCTTACGGCAACAAAAAGGGTATTGTGTTTGATAGAAACGAATGCGATCGCCTTTTGGTACTTTTTGCTCAAAAGTCTGATATACTTTTGGTAGCACTCGTGTCGCTTTAAATATCTAAATTGGGGTTGTCCTTGAAGATGAGACAAAATGGTATGCGCGCTTTTCATGGCGTGATTATAACATCTCTTTGCTGTATGGTATTGGCAGGATGTGGTCACAAAACCGATCCTGTCTATGTGCCTGATCAGACAAAAAAGACGGAGAAGAGTAATGGCTGAGAAATATGATGTATTGATTATCGGAGCGGGGATCGCAGGGCTGTATGCAGCGATGAATCTTCCCGAGTCCAAAAAGGTACTGGTGGTCTGTAAGGATATCCCCTGGGAGTGCAATACCTTTTATGCACAGGGGGGGATGACCACCGCGCTTCATGAGGCGGATATACCGCTGCATATTCAAGACACCATGGCTGCAGGTGCATACCATAATGACAAGGAAGCGGTGGAGATCCTTTCGCGCACTTCTTTGGAGACAACCCCTGACCTACTCAGTAGAGGAATGAAGTTTGATACCGGTCCCGGCGGCCATCTCCTCTATACCAAAGAGGCGGCACACTCTACCGAGCGTATCATCCATGCAGGCGGCGATGCAACAGGCCGTTATCTACACTACTTTATGATGGTGCACAACAAGCACATGCTACAGAGAAATACACTGGTGTATGACCTGTTGATAGAAGATGGCAGATGCTATGGCGCCAAAGCGACGGTGAACTATCAGCCGATGACGATCTATGCGGATAACGTGATCATCGCTTCAGGAGGTGTAGGATCGCTCTATGCGTACAATACTAACTCACGTACTGTCAGTGCGGATATCCACGGTATCTGTGTCGAAAAAGGGATAGAGCTTGCGGATATGGAGTTCATGCAGTTTCACCCGACTGTCTATGTGGAGACTCCGTATGCCAGAAAATTGCTGCTGACTGAAGCATTGCGTGGAGAAGGGGCTCATGTGGTTGGCGAAAAAGGGAACCGCTTTTTGTTTGATTACGATGAGCGAGGCGAGTTGGCAAGCCGGGATATCGTGGCACGCGGTATTTTCGACTATAAGCGCAAAACCAAAGAAAAGGTCTATCTTGATTTTTCGATGTTTGAGGAGAAGTGGTTTGCCAAGCGTTTCCCGAACATTACGCAGACCTTTGGCGCACTGGGCTATACGTTTCCTCAAGACCGCATCTCTATCTCACCGGCATTTCACTACTCCAACGGAGGCATCAAGACTGACATCAACGGCTGCATAGAGGGCATGGAGGGGCTCTATGCGATTGGCGAGGCTGCTAGAACGGGTGTGCACGGTGCCAACCGTCTTGCGTCCAATTCTCTACTTGAGGGGGTTGTCTTTGCCAAAAGAGCGGTAGCACATCTCCTCTCCAAGGAGAAAAGGGTGGCAAAAATTCCTGTTTTTGATAAAGATTACGGTAACATTTTGCATAAAGATCATGACAAAAAATACAAACACCAGCTACGTAAAATTATGTGGGAGGATATTGGCATTATCAGGACCAAAGCAGGACTTCATGAAGCGAAAAATCTTATCTATGACATGAAGAACAGAGAGATAGGTAGATTGTTACGATTGAGGCTCAATACAGCTTCTGCGATCGTGGAAGCGGCATTGGCACGAAAAGAGTCCCTAGGATCACATTACATAGAGTCTTGAGACAAAGAGCGCGTATCGTTTGTTTGCGCAGATGGTTTGGAGATTGCACTAGAAGGGGATAGGGTAGCGGAAGCAGTAATGCCATAGGGGGTTTGAGAACAACATGGGTAGGGATTGCTACCTAAGATCCAAATATTGATCGTTGAGAGCCCGTGGATCTTCTTTGTGTATGTGGTGATGAGCTATATCGAGGCAATGACCGGCCACTAACTCTTCTCCGCGTTGCGCTACGACTTGTCTCGAGAGGGGTACGGATATAAGAGACTCTTCTAGACGACGGGTTTATCGGTATCTTTTATCTCTTTGATCGCAATGAAACTGCTATGAATGGTACTTGTCGGCTCTATCGTCTCTGTAGCTGTATGGTATCTACAGGTCCAGATCATCGGGATCCTATAGATTCTCAGCGCTTTTAGGTACTTATGCCTGAAACCATTGTTCTTTCAGACTCCTCTATACCTTTTTTGTGTAAAATTTCACTACGAAACTTTTAAGGAATGCATTGATGAAAAAAGAAGTACCTATCGTCGTACTCGATTTTGGTTCACAGTATACGCAGCTCATCGCGAGAAAGCTTAGAGAATCAGGTGTCTACACAGAGGTAGTACCATACCATGAAAGTATCGAAGAGATCAAAGCACGCAAACCGCAGGGGATCATCCTCTCGGGAGGGCCCGCCTCTGTCTATGTGGAAGATGCCTACAAACCCGATGATGCGATCTGGGACCTTGGTGTGCCTATACTTGGTATCTGTTATGGGATGCAGCTCATTACCCAGCATTTCGGAGGGGAAGTGGTAGCTGCGGATCATCACGAATATGGCAAGGCAAGACTCAAAATCGAAGAGGAGTGCGGAATCTTCAACGGGATAAGCGACCATGAAGTGGTCTGGATGAGCCATGGTGACAAAGCAGAACGCATCCCAGAAGGCTTTAGAGTCATCGGTACAAGTGAGAACTCTCCCTATGCCGCAATCGCTGATGAGAAGAGAAATATTTATGCATTCCAGTATCACCCTGAGGTACACCACTCTGTAGAGGGTACATATATGCTCAAAAACTTCGCAAAATACATCTGTGGCTGTGAGAGTACATGGAACATGGGGTCTTTTGCCAAAGAGAAGATCGAGGAGATCCGCAAGCAAGTCGGTGAGAAAAAAGTGCTTTGCGGTGTGAGCGGAGGAGTAGATAGCTCAGTAGTTGCAGCGCTCCTTCACGAAGCGCTTCCCAAAGAGCAGCTTGTTTGTGTCTTTGTCGATCAGGGGCTTTTGCGCAAAGATGAAGCAAAGCAGGTACAAGAGATGTTCAAGATGCTTGATATCGACCTGATCACGATTGATGCGAAAAAGGAGTTTATGGAGGCTTTGGCCGGTGTGAGTGATCCTGAGAAGAAGCGTAAGGCAATCGGCGAGAAGTTTATCGAAGTCTTCGATCAAGAGGCATCCAAACATACAGATGTCAGCTTCCTGGCGCAGGGAACGCTTTATACGGACGTGATCGAGTCAGTATCGGTGAAGGGACCATCCAAAACGATCAAGTCCCACCACAATGTAGGGGGACTCCCTGAGTGGATGACCTTCGAGCTTGTAGAGCCGCTTCGCGAGATCTTCAAAGATGAAGTGCGCCAACTTGGTTTGGAACTGGGCCTGCCAAAAGATATGATCGGTCGTCACCCTTTCCCTGGACCGGGTCTTGCGATCCGTGTGATGGGCGAGGTGAATGAAGAAGCGCTGAGGCTGATCAGAGAGTCTGATGCGATCATGCAGGAGGTACTCAAGGCAGCAGGCTACTACGATAAAGTATGGCAGGCATTTACTGTGTTGCTGAACGTACAGTCGGTTGGCGTGATGGGCGACAACAGAACCTATGACAATACCGTCTGTGTCCGTATGGTAGAATCGGTGGATGGGATGACAGCGACCTTTGCGCATATCCCGCATGATATACTCGAGACGATGAGTAGAAGAATCATTAACGAGATCGATGGGATCAACCGAGTCGTTTATGATATCTCTTCCAAGCCGCCGGCAACGATCGAGTGGGAATAGTCCTCTGATATTATGCTTCATCTTTATCGACGAGATAAAGATGGTTTTTATAGTTTAGTCATATACACTAAAGTTTCTTTCAAAAAAATTTGAAATATTAGAGAAAATATACTATAATCACGTCTATTTAACACAATTGATCAGGAGAGATATATGGCTAAACACCAGTTTCAAACAGAAATCGGTCAACTGCTTCAGTTGATGACGCACTCTTTGTATTCAAACAAAGAGATCTTTTTACGTGAGCTTATCTCCAATGCAAGTGATGCAATCGACAAGTTCAACTACCTTAGACTTACAGATGAGACATTCAAAGAGAGTGAATGGTCAGGAAAGATCACTGTCAAACTCGATAAAGAGGATGGCTCGTTGACGATAGGGGATAACGGTATTGGTATGAATGAAGAGGAGCTGATGAGTCATCTAGGTACCATCGCCAACTCCGGGACCAAAGCGTTCATGGAGTCTCTTACTGGAGATGCAAAAAAAGACAGCAAACTGATCGGGCAGTTTGGGGTAGGGTTCTACTCGGTATTTATGGTCTCGGACCATGTGGATGTGATCTCCAAAAAGGCAGGCGAAGCGCAGGCCTATAGGTTCTCTACGGACGGGAAGGGTGAGTATGAGATCAAACCTGTGACAAAAGAGTCTCACGGTACGATCATCTATGTCAAGCTCAAAGAGGAGGAGAGAGAGTTCCTTGAGAGATGGAGAGTCGAGCAGGTCATCAAAAAGTACTCCAATCATATCGCCTATCCGATTGTACTCAACTACGAGGTTGAAGAGAAAGAGGGTGAAGGTGAAAATGCCGTCACAAAAAAAGTACAAAAATCCGAACAGGTCAATGTAGCCACAGCGCTTTGGACACTGCCCAAATCGGAGCTTAAAAAAGAGGACTATATCGAGTTCTATAAGACCATCAGCCATGGGGATGATGAACCACTGACATATCTACACAATAAAGTAGAGGGTGCCAATGAGTTTACCACACTCTTCTATATTCCCCAAAAAGCACCGATGGATATGTATAGAGCAGACTATCAACCGGGGGTAAAACTCTACGTAAAGCGCGTCTTTATCACGGATGACGAAAAAGAGCTCCTGCCTCCTTACCTGAGATTTGTCAGAGGGATTATCGACTCCGAGGACCTTCCGTTGAATGTTTCGCGCGAACTGTTGCAGGAGAACAGGGTGATGGCAAACATCAAGCAGTCTTCGGTCAAAAAGATCCTTCAGTCTATCAAAAAGCTGGAAGGCGAGGATGCCGAAATCTTTGCCAAAGAGTACAACAGGGTGATCAAAGAAGGGATCTTTACAGACTACACCAATAAAGAGCTCCTGCTTGATATCGTCAGATATAAGAGTTCGAGCGAAGAGGGACTAGTGACGCTTGAGGAGTATATCAGCCGCGGAAACAGCGAGAAGAAAGAGATCTACTATATCATCGGCGAGAATGAGAGGGTGCTAAGAAACTCACCGCTGCTCGAAGCCTATAAAAAAGCAGAGATTGAAGTCCTGATCTTGGATGACAAAGAGGTGGATGAGATCGTCACACCGATGATTGGCCAGTACAAAGAGTGGACACTCAAAGACATCACCACAATCGATGCTCCAGACTCAAAGAGTGAGGAGGAGAAAGAGGAGATCAGCAAGGAGTTCAAAGGATTGACCGAGAAGATCAAAGAGGTACTAGGCGATGAGGTCAAAGAGGTGAAGATCTCAACAAGACTGACCTCTAGTCCTTCATGTGTCCTGAAAGACAGCTCTGACCCGATGGCAGGCATGGCGCATATGTTTGTGCAGATGGGGCAGGAGATGCCGGATATACCGTTGATACTTGAGATCAATCCTGAGCATGAAATGATCAAGAAACTTGACAGCCTGGGTGACGATACACTCTTTGGTGAGATCTCCTGGATACTGTTAGACAGTGCAAAACTTGCCGAAGGCCTTGAACCGAAGGATAAAGGTGCATTTGCTTCGCGCATTGCAGCAGTGGCGACGAAAGCACTTTAAGTTTTGGTAGTGCTCCCTTGCAGAAAGGGAGCGCACACTCTTTTACCTCCCGTGATTTACCGCAAATTTGTTACAATAGGTCCCAAAAAAAGGCCATCTTCTGTGATGTTGTATGATATTACGCTTGATCCCTCCTGGCAGGAAGCGCTCTTTGAAGAGTTTGAAAAACCTTATATGCATGCGTTGAATGTTTTCCTCTCTGAAGAGATGGCCCAGAAAAAAGCGATACTGCCGCAAACATCACACTGGTTCAATGCACTCAATACTACACCGCTTGACCAGGTAAAGGTGGTAATACTGGGACAAGATCCCTATCCGACAGCAGGACATGCGCACGGACTTGCTTTTTCAGTGATGCCACAGGTCAAACCCCTACCAAAGACACTACAGAATATCAATCGCGAACTCTATGAAGATCTGGGCATTGACAATGCACATACAGGCTATCTTCAGCCGTGGGCACAGCAAGGTGTTCTGCTTCTCAATGCAGTGTTGACGGTAGAGGCAGGAAAATCCAATGCACATCAAGGAAAAGGGTGGGAGACTTTTACTCAGAGGGTGGTTGATATAGTCAATACCCATCGCGAGCATGTGGTCTTTATCCTGTGGGGAAACCATGCGCAGAAAAAAGGAGCCACGATTGATACCAAGAGGCATTTGGTGATCAAAACGCCACACCCCTCTCCGCTTTCAGCCTATAGGGGTTTTTGGGGGAGCAAACCGTTTTCGAGGGCGAATGATTATCTGCGCATGCACCATATGATGGAGATTGATTGGCAATTATAGCGTGTAGGAGTGTGGGTGTGCCTGTCTCACACCCCCAATATGTTAGAATATCGATCGTGTGATCGTTTCCGTAGGGCTGCGTAGTGTAAGAGAGATCGGGGTAAATATACCACGATGATATTGAAAGGAGAATCAGATGCGTATGTCATCCCAAAAAAAAGCAACGGTGATTTCGACTTCGGTTGCCACACTTTTACTTGCCATTAAATTGCTGATAGGTGTTGCAAGCGGCTCGGTAGCGGTGTTGGCATCAGCGATAGACTCCCTGCTTGACATGCTGGTCTCCTTCCTGAATTTCTTTGCGATTAAAAAATCTGAAGAGAACCCGAATGAGGAGTATCACTACGGCAAAGGAAAAGTACAGGCGATCGCGGCGGTGATCGAGGGTACGGTGATCACCATATCGGGTATCTATATTATCTATGAAGCGGTGATAAAACTTATAAAAGGTGGAGAGACGACACTGCTTGCACCCTCCTTTCTTGCGATGCTGCTTTCTATCTTGATCACCTATGGACTTGTGAGGTATCTGCTTCGAATCGCGAAGGAGACAAGTAGCCTGGTGATCAAAGCGGATGCTTTGCATTATCAGACAGATCTCTGGTCAAACGGGGCAGTACTGATCGCGCTGGGACTTGTATGGATCAGTGGATACCACGAGATCGATGCGCTTATCGGTCTGGCAATAGGCCTCTATATTATCTACTCTGCCTATGCGATCATCGTAGAGGGGGTAGAGGTACTGATGGACAAAGCGTTGGATGGAAAGATCGTCGCATCCATCGGCGAGATCCTCTCAGGGCACCCTAAAATCACCAGCTACCACTGGTTACGCACACGAAGCGACGGGAGTACGAACTTTGTGGAGTTTCATATGGTGCTTCGTCCCAATATGCTTTTGCTTGAAGCGCACCGTATTGCTGATGAGGTGGAAGAGAAGATGATGGAGCTTGACAGAAAAAAGCGATGGATCATTACCCCGCATTTTGATCCCTATGATGACGAAGCACTCAACGATGCGATACTAAAAGGCACACCATTGGTGGAGAGATCTAGGGCAGAGGTGAAAAACTAGAATGAAAAAACGAGATATCTATCTGCTTTCTCCTTCGCCAGCAGAGGGAACGATCTCTCTGCCGATGATCTCGTTTTCCATCGTCTCAGAGTCTCTTGACTTTGAAGGGTGCGATACACTGATGTTTACCTCTAAACAGGCAGTGATAAGTGCTGAAAAGATCGATCCAAACTGGAAAAAGTACCCTACTGTTGCCGTAGGCCCAGCTACCAAAAAGCAGATCGAGGCTTTAGGAGGCAGAGTGATCTACTATCCATCCACCTTCTATGGCAAAAATCTCAGTCGGGATATTGTGCGATATTTCAAGGAGAAAAAACTCCTCTATCTACGTCCTCAGCAGGTTTCATTTGATACAAAGAGGTATTTGGAAAATGCAGGAGTCGTGTTGCAAGAACAGGTGATCTATGAAACCTCCTGCCTCACTTATCCTCAAGAGGAAGCTCCTTCAAAGGGTGCGATCATCATCTTTACCTCTCCTTCTACGGTGGAGTGTTTTTTTAAAAATTTTAAATGGGACGAGAGCTATACTGCCGTGCTGATCGGTGATGCGACAAAGGGAGCTTTGAGGCATGGTATGAACTATGTTGTCGCCGATAAGGCACTGATAAAATCGTGCATTGAAAAAGCAAAGAGTTTGCAGCAAGAACCTATTGCGTAGTGCCAAAAAGTAGCTTTTTACCCTAAATGCGCTATAATAATGATCACCTAGATGGTTCGACCACTGTATATGGGGTCCAACATTAACTCTTAGTGGGACAGGTAGCAGTTTGGTGTGCAGGTATTTTCGTTTGAGCATGGTTTTCCTGCGAGAAATTGCCTCCTAAAGAGCTGCTCTCTCCTGCACCGTTGGCTTCTTAGGGCCGACTCACACAGAACGGCCATCTGGGGCTTTCATTGAGAATGACCATTGTCAATGAAATTAAAAATTAAAAATTAAAAATTATCAACCGCTAAACTTGACTAAAATGTACCTTTAATTTTTACCTTTTAATTTTTACCTTTTAATTTTTGGAGTAGATATGGACGTATTGATCATAGGGAGCGGCGGCAGAGAATATTCTATCGGTCTAGCATTACGTAAAGATGAGCATGTAGACAAGATCTACTTCGCGCCGGGCAACGGGGCAACGGATGAACTGGGGGAGAACCTTGCCATCAGCGATTACCATGCTCTGGCTGACTTTGTAGGGGAACATGGCATCGCGCTTACGATCGTAGGGCCTGAAGCACCGCTTGTAGAGGGGATCGTCGATGTGTTCAAAGCGCGTAACCTTACCATTTTCGGACCTACAGCAAAGGCGGCACAGCTGGAGGGTTCAAAGATCTTTATGAAGAACTTCCTGGCTCGACATGATGTTCCGACAGCAAGCTATATTGAGACCAGTTCGCTTCAGGAAGCCTATGACTTTATCAATACAATGAAAACACCGATCGTTGTGAAAGCAGACGGTCTTTGTGGGGGCAAAGGGGTGATCATCGCCCAGAGCCACGATGAAGCCAAAAGGGCGGCGGGCGAGATGCTTAGTGGAAACTCGTTTGGCGAGGCGGGGAGGGCGATCGTCGTTGAAGAATTCCTTGACGGGTACGAGCTTTCAGTCTTTGCTGTCTGCGACGGAAAAGACTATGTCGTACTTCCAGCCGCGCAAGATCACAAGCGTCTGCTCAACCATGACAAAGGACCAAATACAGGTGGCATGGGAGCCTATGCTCCTACGCCGCTTGTCAACGACGATATCTACGCAAAGCTTGACGATCGTGTGATCAAACCGACCCTCAAGGGAATGCAGGAAGAGGGGATGCCATTTACAGGAGTACTCTTTATCGGTGTGATGGTAGTCAATGGCGATCCGATCGTTTTGGAGTACAATGTACGATTTGGTGATCCAGAATGTGAGGAGTTGATGCCGCTTCTCAAATCTCCCGCAAGCGAGCTTTTCTATAAGGCTGCTGTAGGGGACTTGGCGAATGCAAAAATCGAATTTCACGAGAAGTATGCTGTGGGTGTGGTCATGGCTAGCAAAGACTACCCGTATAAAAATTCAGAACCTGCTGAGATCATTATCGATGATATCTATCATGAGGAGATCAGCGAATATGCCCATATCTCCTTTGCAGGTGTGAGCCGCGGTGAAGACGGGAAACTCTATGCTACAGGCGGAAGGGTACTTGTCTGTGTCGGTATCGGAGATAGTATCAAGGAGGCACAGCAGAGAGCCTATATGCTTGTCGGACAAGTGCACTTTGCAGGCAAGCAGTGCCGTACTGATATCGCATATCAGGCACTTTAGGAGAGACGATGGATGGACAAAACTCTCTGATGATCGCTGCACCACAAAAGAGAGTCGTTTCATTTGTGATCGATGATATTATTATTTCTCTCTTTTTTTTGGTTATTTTCTATGATCAGTTTGTGGGATTTTTACAGGTGATACCCCAAGATCAACACTCCCAATCGCAATATCTTCTAGAGGCTATGAACCAGTTTGTCTCAGTCAATATAGTGTGGCTTTTGTCGCTCAAAGTACTCTATCATACGGTACTTGTCTGGCAGAACGGCATGACACTAGGGAAGTATTTTATGAAGATCAAGGTAGTATCTTTGGAGGATAACGAAAAACCTTCATTGATGGTGGCGTTCTACCGGGCACTTCTGCGCATTCCCAGTGAGCTCTTTTTCTACCTTGGATTTTTGATGGCATTTTTTGTCCCGCTTAAACAGACTTTTCATGACAAATTTTCACACTGTGTAGTCGTTGATGCGTAAATATTTGCTGTGGTTTCTTCTGTTGGGATGGCTGGGAGGAGAGATCCTTTATGCTAACCAGGAGTCACAGAAGATTGAGGTACTGGCCAAAGAGATGGAGAGTACCCAAACCACAGTGCATGCTAGAGGGGGTGTACTGGTTTATTATAAAGACTCCGTGATCAAGGCAGACAGGGCTACCTATGACAGAGCGAGCAATCTTCTGAAGGTTGATGGCAATATCGAGATGATCGAACACGAGGGTAACAAATACAAAAGTGAGCATTTAAAGATCAATACACAAAGCAACGAAGTGGTCTTTGATGAGCTTTTCTCGATGAGTAAGAACGATGTGTGGCTTATGTCAGATCATGTCAAAAAAAAAGAGGGGAATTACACCCTTGGAAGCAGCATGATCTCCAGCTGCACGATCACTGATCCCTTATGGAAAATCGCTTTTGATCGTGCTCTTTATGAGAGTGAGACGCAAGTGATGAAACTCTACGATGCCAAAGTCTATTTCTGGGATACGCCGATACTCTATACCCCTTATCTCTCCTTCAATATGGACAAAAAACGCAGTTCTGGACTCCTCTTCCCGCTGTTTGGTTATTCCGAAGATGAAGGGTTTATCTACGAACAGCCAATCTTTTGGAATATCTCACCTAGCATGGATATGGAGTTTAATCCTCAGATAAGAACACGAAGAAGCGAGGGGATCTATAGTACCTTCCGTTTTGTTGATTCAGCTTACTCGCTAGGAAAGATACGTGCTGGGTATTTCAAAGACAGTATGGCGTATCAGAAAAGAGTAGGAAACTCAGATCGCGATCACTATGGTTTTGAGTTTTACTACGATGCTTCGCGCCTTCTTTCAGAAAGTACACTTGGCGGGCTAGATGACGGTCTTTATATCAACACGATACTCTTGAATGATATTGATTATGTCAACTTGCAGAAAACCAGATTGAGCAGTTTTGGGCGTAACCCGCTGCAAGAGTCTAGGCTGAACTATTTTGTATCGGGCGAGGAGTTTTATACCGGGATCCATGCAAAATATTTCATTGATACGCGCGAAGAGCACAATGACTACACCCTTCAAGTGCTTCCCTCTGTGCAGCTGCATCGCTATCTGGACCATTTGTTATGGAACAATCTCACTTATAGCGTAAATATGCAATTCAATCATTTTTATAGGAAAAAAGGGGTGAGACTCAAGCAGGCAGAAGCTACGATTCCTTTGGATTATACGGTCTCTTTTTTTGATGATTATCTGAGTTTTTCATTGGGTGAGCAGTTTTACTACAGCAAATTCTTTTTTGGCAATGGTGAGCTGAGTGTTGATGAGTTTGAATACTACAGTACTATTCACAAAGCAAAACTTTTTACTGACCTGACAAGACGATATGATACGTTGATTCATGTGATACAGCCAGCTTTAGAATATATCAAACCGGGAAATGAACAGCAGTCTCCTGTAGCTTTTGAAGTACTGGATGATGAGCAAAAAAAGTTGTTTGCCGTGGGTTTACCTGAAGAGCACTATGCTTTTAGTCTCAATCAGTATTTTTATGATGAAGCGATGCAGTTAAGGTTTTTTCAACGTCTTTCTCAACACTATTATCTCAATCGGCCCTTTCTATGGGGAGACTTGAGTAACGAGATGCGCTATGGCTGGAGCAACTGGCACATTTATCATAAAATTTTCTATTCGCACCAATGGGGTAAAGTACGAGAGTCTCTAAGTCGTATATCGCTGATAAAGAAAGAGTATGGAGTGACGCTAGGACATATCTATAAGCAGCTCCTTCCTGATGAGAGGAGACTCTTTGTTCCCTCCAATGATATCCATCTCAACTTCCACTACCAGGTAAACCCGAAGATAAAGCTCAACAGTGCATTGATCTATGACATAGAAGGGACCTCCGTTAGAGAGTGGAGTACAGGAGGCAGCTATGCGGTTGACTGTTGGTCAATGGACCTTGCTCTCTCCCAGGATATTAGACCATTGCCGTCGGGTTTCCGAACGGAAACGAGCGTTTATCTCCAGTTGAATTTTATACCATTTGCAAGTATTGGAACAAGGAATTGAAACAATGTTAGATCCCATAGAAGAGATAGAGCGTGCGTTGAAAATACTGGAGCTGCCCAAGCTGATCACTAAAGCAGACATCAAAAAACAGTATCGTTTTCTTGCGCGCAAACACCATCCCGATAAAGGGGGAGATGCATCCAAAATGGAACAGATCAACCTATCCTACAAGTTGCTGATGGAGTATATAGAGGATTTTCGTTATACTTTTGATGAGCATGAGATGAGAAAACAGTTTCCTGGAGTAGATAATGTCCAACGATTTAAACCTTAATTGTTGTTATTTTAAGGATCGGCAGAATGCAGCGGAACAATTGATAGATACCCTTCCCAAAGAGTTGTTGCCTCCTCGTGAAACGGTAGTGATAGGTGTAAGCGAAGGGGGAGTCTACTTTGCAGATAGGATCGCGACTGCACTGGATGCCCAAATGGATATATTGCTTGCAGAAGCGATCAGAGCACCCAACAATCCCGAGTTGTCTATCGCCATGATCTCAGAGACAAAAGAGGTGGTGATGCACCGGGCCCTCATCGATGCATTTGAGATTTCGGAAGATTTTGTCTATGCAGAAGCGAGCCGCAAATATGAAGAAGCGATACTCTCCTATGTCTATCAATATAGAAAAGGGAAGGACCTTATCTCTTTGAAAGGGAAATATGTTGTCCTGGTGGACGAATGTATCGAAACGGGCCTTACGATGATGGTCGCACTCAAATCGGCGATAGCAAGAGAGGCAAAGAATATCTATATCGCCACACCCATACTCGATCAGTCTGTGTACAAAAATTTGATAGCAGTCTGTGACGGAGTCTTCTGTCCTCATAAGATTCAAGACTATATTTCGATAGAATACTATTTTCAAAACTTTGAGAAGCTGACTTTTGAAGAGATTGCATGGATGGTAGAACGTCAAGAGAAAAAACCCAACGAGATGAGAGTAAAGGAAAATAACTCATGAATGCGACAGTGCTAGAGCTCAATATCAACAATCTAAAAGAGACCTATGAATTTAACAAAGTAGCAAAACAGGCTTCAGGTGCAGTGCTTTACAGGCAAGGGAAGGCTGTCCTCCTGGCAACTGTTGCTATCGATGAAAAACCGGTAGGAGAGGACTTTCTGCCTATGACGGTCCAATATATCGAAAAGAGCTATGCCGCCGCAAAGATACCGGGTGGTTTTATCAAAAGAGAAACGAAGCCGGGAGATTTTGAAACGCTCACTTCGCGTATCATAGATCGGTCACTCCGCCCACTTTTTCCAAAAGGATTTCGTTATCCGGTAGTGATCAGTGTCACGGTATTGAGCAGTGACAGTAATGTTGATATGCAGGTTGCGGCACTGCATGCTGCATCCGCTGCTCTTTTTGTATCAGATACCCCGATCTCACAGGCAGTCGCAGCCGTGCGTTTGGCCAAAATAGACGGAGAGATCGTACTTAATCCGACACCCTCAAAACAGACAGAGAGTACGCTAGATCTCTTTGTTGTTGGTTCAGACAAAGATGTATTGATGATAGAGATGCGTACGATGGCCCAGGAGATCATCGATGATGTCGTTGCTCCTACTATGGTAGAAGCCCCTCTGATACTTGAACATCACGAATGTAATGAACTAGACGAAGAAGCACTGCTTGAAGCGATCGATATGGCACAAAAAGCGGTCTCAAAAGCTACAGGTATCTACCAAAAAGCGTTTGCTCCAACGTGCAGAGAGCCGATGGTACTGGAGCTATATGACGAAAAGGCAGACAGTGAACTCTATGACTATATCGAAGCAAACTACAAAGAGGCAGTCAAAGAGGCTGTGCAGTCTATGGCAAAAAGTGAGAGAAGCACTGCACTCAAAAAGGTACGCACCTCCATCATAGAAGCAAAAGCTGCCCAAGGCGTGACTCTGGAGAAAGAAGTGGTGAGCACTGTACTCGAAGTATATAAGAGGAGCATGGTGAGAGGATTGATCCTAGATCAAGGCATCAGAGCCGATGGTAGAGCGCTTGATGAGGTACGTCCTATCAAGATCGAAACCAATATCCTTCCTTCTGTCCACGGCTCATGTCTCTTTACAAGAGGGCAGACACAGGCATTGGTGACTGTAACCCTCGGGACAGATAAAGATGCACAGATGTATGAGCTCATCACGGAGAAAAACACGCTTTCGGAACACTTTATGGTCCACTATAACTTCCCGGGTTACTCAGTAGGTGAAGCAAAGCCCATCTTGGCACCTGGAAGACGTGAACTCGGGCACGGCAATTTAGCCAAACGTGCTCTAGAGCCTACGATAGATGTTCGCAGGGTGGGCACAGTGAGAGTTGTTTCAGAGATCTTAGAGAGTAACGGCTCCTCCTCAATGGCAACCGTCTGTGGCGGGGCGTTGGCACTCAGGGCAGCGGGAGTAGAGACACAGAAGTTGGTTGCAGGGGTAGCCATGGGGCTTGTAACTGAAGAGGAAAAGTATGCCGTACTGACTGATATCATGGGGCTTGAGGATCATGACGGCGATATGGACTTCAAGATCACAGGCACACGTGACGGGATCACTGCGATGCAGATGGATATCAAGCTTGGCGGTTTGAAGCTTCACATATTAAGAGATGCGCTAGATCAGGCAAAAAAAGCACGTTTGCATATCCTGGAGATCATGGAAAAAGCAGACGAAGAGATGAAGCCCAGTGAGGCACTGCCGAGAGTGGAGCACTTTACGATCGATCCTAGCCGTATCGTTGATATTATCGGTAAGGCCGGGGCGACGATCCGTGAAATTATTGAGAAGTTCGATGTAAGCATCGATCTTGACAGGGAGGCTGGTGGGGTGAAAGTCAGCGGTGAAGATGACACGAAGGTAGCAGCAGCCAAAGCACATATTGAAACTATCGCCTCAAAGCCCGTACCCAAACAGATGCAGTATGAGATCAACAAGCAGTACAGAGGAAAGATCAAGAAGATCGTAGATTTTGGTATGTTCATTGAGATGCCTGACGGTTTTGATGCGTTGCTACACATCTCCAAAGTAGCCAAAGGCCGTGTTGACAACCTGGTAGATCGATACAACGAAGGCGATGAGATCGAAGTGGTGGTGCTGGAGCAAAAAGGCAAAAAGGTGGAGTTAGCTACCCCGCAATACCTGCGATCGTGAAGCAATATTTAATATACTTTTGGATAAAATTATAGCGTTTCTGTGAAGTGATAAGTAGGGAAACAGACCACATTGATGTGACTGTTGGCAGCAGTAATGCTGTTTACGCAAGCCGAACGGACTTTAGAGGACAGTCGTAGAGACTTTAAATCAACCAAATTTTGAAGGAAAACTCATGAAAAAGATTTTTGTACTTTTCATGGCTCTTGGAGCAGCTGCATTTGCAGGTGAAGGTGAATCTATGATCCAAGCTTACTCAGTAATCGCTGCTGGTGTTGGTCTTGGTCTTGCTGCGCTTGGTGGTGCTATCGGTATGGGTCACACTGCTGCTGCAACAATCGCTGGTACAGCTAGAAACCCAGGTCTTGGTGGTAAACTGATGACTACAATGTTCATTGCTCTTGCGATGATCGAAGCACAAGTAATTTATACACTTGTTATTGCTCTTATTGCTCTTTACGCTAACCCATTCCTATAATAGGAATTTAAGCAGTTTTTAAGTTTTGGACGGGTATAATCCCGTCCACATAACACACGCGATCGTGGTGGAACGGTAGACACGCTATCTTGAGGGGGTAGTGCCTTCGTGGTGTGAGGGTTCAAATCCCTCCGATCGCACCATTCAAAGACTTCATCATCAAAATTTTAAAATCAAATTTTTTTATAATAGATCAATACATAGTATGCCATACTTAAAAGTGTTGCAACAGAAAGTATCTGCAGAGGAATGCAAGAGTTGATACTGCATGATGATCTTTAGAGGACTATAGAGAGTGTGACCCCAAAATCTATTACATAGCACTTATATAGGGGATTTTTAACTATTTCTACAAAATTTATTTTCATCATTTTTTATCAACTATAGCTTTCTTGCGAGCATAAAATTAGTTAAAAAGCCCAGAAACGCCCTGATTTGGGTATAATTAGCAGTGATTTAGCAATTTTTAAGAATAGTATGTGATATAATGAGTTATATCATAACATAAAGGAAGAAGCATGACAAAAGCTGAATTTGTAGAGTTGGTGCAGAAAAACGGTGAGTTTGAAAGTAAAGCAGCAGCCGAGAGAGCAGTCAAAGCATTTGTTGATTCTGTGACTGAAGCGCTAGTAAAAAAAGAGAGCGTTTCTCTTGTTGGTTTTGGAACATTCTCGACAGTGGAGGTAGCTGAAAAATCAGGTATTGTACCGGGTACAAACAAACAGTATAAAAAACCTGCACACACTGCACCAAAATTCAAGATTGGTAAAACCCTCAAAGATGCTGTTGCGGCTGCAAAATAATTACCTTTAGGTTACCTGTATGGGTAACCTTTTATTTTTATCTCTTT
>Ga0209614_1001403_pt1 | contig 18206 bp, 14 predicted proteins | sample BlaSprsedimmetaG_FD_185484 | JGI IMG/M metagenome (GOLD analysis project Ga0209614, IMG submission 185484) | Hot spring sediment bacterial and archeal communities from California, USA to study Microbial Dark Matter (Phase II) - Blank Spring... ... | reverse complement strand
CCCCGAGTATCTTCTTGACTGTCGATTTTGCCTCCGCGACCATACCAGTCGAGAGGGTCGCTTCCCAGGAGTTCCTCCGCCTGTCGCGGAAGTACAGCTCCTTCTTGAAGTTCTTGGCAGTATGCGGATGCGTCAGGAAGCTGTTACCCTGGCCCACCTCTCTGACCACATCCAATGCGGCCGATTGCTCGTCGATGGCGAACTTCCTGAGCAGTGGCCGGCAATGCTCCCACAGAGAGGCGTCGATCACGAGCTGCTCGAGCGAGGCCCCCTTGGCCGATTCGAGTCCGCCCATGCCCGAGCAGAGATCCGTTCCAGAGAGGGTCATCACAGCCATCGTATAGAGCTCGCTGAAGGATACGGGCATGCCGGGCGCGTTGCCGTTCACGCCCCATTGGCCGAGCATGCAGGGCATCCTGTATCTGTTGGCCATCTGTCCCAAAGCGGTGCTGATTAGAGGAACCTCGTGCGCGAAGTAGTTGATCAATCCCGTGTTCATGTCGATTGGAGTGGATTCGGAACCGTATATGTGGGGCGCGCCCGGAGAGGCAAACTGCGTGATCGCTAGACTGGCGAGATTCTCGGTATTCGCGTTCACGATGGTTCCAGCCAGAGTGACCGGGCTTGACAGGCCGGACAGCGACATCGAAAGCGAGGAAATTGGTATCCCCGCCCTTGCGAGCTCGACCTGGGCCTCGGCGGCGCCTTTCTCGAAGGACAGCGGGGCGATCGGGCAAACGGTCATCGAGAAAAGCGGCCTCTTCCTGAGCTGCTCCTCGCCTCCTGCGACGAGTGCCGCAAGCTCTATCTGAGCCCTCGCGTCCTCCGCGCTGACTGTGTCCCCCTGGACATGCTTCGTACAGTTCTGAAGGTATATCCATAGCTCATGGACGGCATGAGCTGGCTGGAAGACCTCCGAGGCCGTGACCTGCGGCCATACAAAGGAGATCGGATCCAGTGCATCCGCGACCCTTGCGAAATCGACGAGATCTTTGCTGACGGTCTCCCTCTTCTTGCCGGTCTCGAGGTCCGTCATGTAGACTGAGAGACCGTTCGTGGAGATATGCGGATAGCCGTCCGTCGGAACCAGGACATCCTTTTGTGGGTCCCGGGCGGCCAATGTGATCTGCCTGGGAGCCTTATCAAGGGCCTCATCCACCATTGATTCCGGCATCTTGGCTATCATCCGGGCGAAATCCACGTCCGCTCCGCCCTCGCTCAATATGTCAAGAACGGATTTGCTGCGAACCAGTACGCCCGTCTCCTCGAGGTTCTTAATGCTCAAGCCGTGAACAAGCTCTTCCTCTTCTTTGCTAAGAAATTTCATTCTGGCCAAAGCCATGATTACACCTTTGGATCGATAATACGCGCTATGGTCTATCCAGACCAAATGAGCATCTGGTTAATATGATTTCTGAGAAATCGAACATATCGATTTCTTGAAAAGAAGAATGCGGATCGAGGTTCTCTCGATTTGTCAGCAATATAGAAATTTGGCGCTCATACGAAGCTGGATCCATCCTCTCTATCTCATGCCATTTCTCAACGTCTCATCCGCCTCGCCGACGCAGGCGGCGAGCCGCCTAATCTCCATGGTCATCTTCTCCCTGAGCCTGTCCCTTGTCTCCGTGAGTCTGTTGAGTGCATCGCTCACATCGAAATCTTTCGTGGCGACCTCTGGCTGGAACAGCGGATGCAGCAGAGCCTTGAGCTCGCGAGGGAGATCCGCGCCCTGAACCTGTACGAGCGATTCGATCGCCTTCTCCATCTTCCGCAGCTCCTCCAGGTAGAGCAAATATCCGGGAAACATCGGATCCTCCCCGAAGATCCCACCGCCCCTGCAGAGCCCGCGGTTCAAAATCTGGCAGGCCGTGAGGAGCAGCGGGTTATATCGTTCGACTTCGCTGGAATCGGAAAGGACCTTCTCCAGCCGGCCGGCAGATTTAGATAGGGAATCCATCGCCGCCTCCAGAATATCGAAGTCCACGTCCTCGCATCGGATTCCCCTGAGCTGGTTGATTCCAGGCATGGTAGCCTTGCGCATATCGGAGCTCAGATATGTTGTGACATCCGAATGACCAACCCTGAGCACCCTCGAGTAACCGGTAATGCTCAGCGGAAGTACGGGGGCGTCCGCCATCCGCAGGCAGGATAGAAGGTGTAGCTCGGCGAAGGCCTGCATCCGGTCGCTCTCGATTATGTCAGCGGTATCCAGGTTCGAGTGATACTGATCATACCATGACCAGTATATCAGACCGCCCGGGATTCCGTTCCAGGTAAAGGCTATCTGATCCGCCTGGGTGTTCGGCGGTATTGCCACGCCCAATCGATACCCTTTTGATTCGAAAATCGGCCTTTTACCAATCGTTTCGAATGCGGACTGGAAGTGAGGCAAAAGATCCGGGGTGCAGTCAACAAGAAGAAATTCGGAATTGGATGCGCCTGCCAACTCGGCATTGAGCATCGCGCCGATCTTACCGCTGTTATCCCTATGCCGCTCCATGTACTGCCTTGACCCGTGCAGATAGAAATAGTATCCTTCCGCCCCGGACTCCTCGCAACCGAAGGATATGAACTCGATGCTCCTCCGCGTCTCGATGTCCGCGAGCGCCCTGGCAACCTCCATAACGGATGCGACCGCGGAAAGGTTGTCGTTTGCCCCGCTGAACCAGCCATCGTGATGACCGGTGACCAATATGCGCGTGTCCGGCTCCGAGACTCCCCGCTTCCTTGCCACGACGTTGGCGGATACCGCGCCGCGAATTATCTCGGATCTGCCCTCGAACCTCGCCGTGGCCTTCTCTCCGAGTGCGAACTCCTTGATCTTGTCGCCGTCATTACCGGTCAGGGAAAAAACCGGGAAAGATACTGGCTTCTTGAGCAACGGCACGCAGTCCACCCGGAACGCCTCTTTGAGGTGGGAGATTATGCCCAGGGCCGCGATGTTCTTCCCGGAAACAAAGGCGGACAACATCTGGGCGATCGAACCGAAATCCTCGTTCCAGTCGATGATTGCTATTACGGGTCCTTCGGCCAATTGGCTTAGCTCCTTCGGATACCCGAACCTCAGGAAGCCGAGCTTCCCCTTGGCCCCGTCCTCGGGTACCGGCGGGGAGTACGGCATCAATTGAGTCTCGAACTCCCTTCCGGAGCCCTCCATGACGAGCTTGCTGGGACCGTGCTCCCAGAGGATTGCGGGGAACTCCTCGAGCGCGACATCCAGTCCCAGTTTCCGGAACTCCTCGGCGATTCTGTCCGCAGTGCTCCTCTCCCTTTCGCTGCCGGCCACTCTCATTTCTATCTTGGACAGCTCTTCCACGAACGATTTGGCCCTGTCTCCCGATATCCTCGAAAGCAGCTCTGGCTCATCCGTCATTGCCCAGCCTCCACATGAGCATCGTGCGTACCTCGGCATCGTGAGGCTTATCTCGGCTTAATGCTTTTCGCAATTATTGTTCCGTGCTGGAGCGCCCCAAGGTCTGGAGGTTTACAGAAATAACTTATATAGAATCGATAATAGGTGTGCTTTGTTCGGAGTGCCAGATACCCGACTTAGCTCAGTCTGGCTAGAGCGGCTGACTGTAGTAGGGAGATCGGCTTTGCCGATTTCAGCCGCCGATATCAGCAGGCCCCCGGTTCAAATCCGGGAGTCGGGACTTATAGTGGGGCGCCGCCACCCGCGCCCCCGAGCTTCTCACTCTTTTGCATATGGAGCTCAGGTCGAATGGGCGAAAATCTTCTCCATCGTCCTGTACACTTCGGGTTTAACGACCTCCCTGTTCCTCTCAATGAAGGCCAATTCCCGCTCTGTGAAAGCATTCGGGTTCAGCGATATGATCAGCCTTGACGCGTTTGACATGACAACCTCGCTCCACCTGTCTATCGCCCTCAGCACCCTCTGGAAGTCGTTCGCCGTAATCAGATACTCGATACCTTCGACGAGAACGACGCCGTTGTGGGACTTTTCAACGAAGTTGACTATCATATCCGTCAGGAGGCTGAGCTTCGCGGGGTCCATATTGTCCTTTCCCGGTATCGATGTCAGCCAAACGATCGGAGTGGTCTGTATGAAGTACTCCGCCCTTGTCTCATTCGGATGCTTCCTGGTTATTACGAGTCCCTGGGTACGGCTGACGTGCTGCGAACACTCCTTGCACGGGCAGGGCAATGAGCAGGCAGTGCAGTCGAGGCTCTCGCACACGAAGCTCTCGTCGTTGTTGCAGTCATAGCACCTCCTGCGCAGAATTTCGGAGAACAGATCGAAGGAGAACTTCGGCCGCTCCTCCTCCACGACATAGTTCCTGCCCTCGAGCAGCTTATAGGAGGATTTTGAGCCCGTCGAGGAGAGCTCTGGCATGGGTATCAGCAGATCGGTGCGGTGAGTGGCGAATCTATATGTGAGTATGAGCACGAGGGAGAGGAGCCCAAAGTCCACCCAGATCCAGTCCTCCGGGTCCTGACCGCTTATGACGAATATGATCAGAAAAATGATGAAGGTGTCCATTGCTATGCTAAGGGTCAGCGCGGTCTTCTTGGTCGATTCCGAACTGCTTCTGTTGATAATGAAAAAGAATATCACCATCAAAGTCGCCAAACCCGAAATGAAGCCGAAGCTGAGCAGACCGGAGGGATAGCCGAACCAAAAGGAATCGTCAGCGGTGACCTCGGCGCTTGCGGTGAAGAAGGAAAGCAGGACCGCCGCAATGATTAGAATCGAGAACGATAGGGAGTAAAGGCGCTTCCTGAGCCTCGAGGCGAGAACCGCGTAGTCGAAGGGGAAGATCAGTATTAGATATCCGAAGACAACGACGGATGAAAGTATCAGCGACATCGATATCCCGAGAAGGAGGTCGGCATCCTCCTGGGACGAAGCGCCCCCGATCTGTGTTACTACGGAATTCGTGGCACCTATGAGCATCATAAGTGCGACTACCAGTGCGAGTGTGAATGAGCGTGGAAGCCGGACTATCAAAAAAACGGCGGAGAAAAAGCTTACCGCGGATACAAGCAGGGTCAGGAACAATGGAAAAGCCAACTTAGATCCTCCTGAGGCGTAAGATCACCTTTTTCTCGCATCCGGTCCCGTTTGGGGGGCAACTGGACCGATTGAGCCATGCAGTCGTCTATCGAACTCATATGCCGATCATACTGGAGCTACGGCCTTGACAGCATCGAGCAGCTTCTCGACCTGGAAAGGCTTGGCCACGAAATCAGTCGCCCCTGCACGAAGGGCTTCCTTCCGGAGAGTCTCCTTTACCAGTGCGCTGACGACGATTATCTTGGCCTTCTGATCTATTTCCTTTATCTTGGTGATTGCCGAAAGGCCGTCCATTCCTGGCATCAGTATATCCATAAGCACTACATCTGGCCTCAACGACTCGTATTTCTCTATCGCCTCAAGTCCGTTCGATGCCTCACCCACGACGGTATAGTCGTGCGATTCGAGTATATCCTTGATCATTTCCCTTATAAAGGGTGCATCTTCTACAATGAGGACTGTTGGAATAAGCAATCACCCCGTTTTTAATTCCTATTTCACGGTTATCCGCTCAGCCAAGAGCAACACATCCCATATTGCTCCGCTCAACGTCTATTGAATTACTTATTAATATATAAAAGCCTTCACACCATTACCGATACTGATAAATTGTATTATCCAGACTAGTCGTGAACAATCACAATACCGGCATAAGAAAATTTATGTTCGAGTTGATTTTCGATAGGGGAAACCGAATATTTTTCGATCGACGATAACAACGATTCTGCGACGAATCGAGAGCCGAATCTATTAAGAATCAAGATCTTCCCGAAAGCCGCGGATCGGGAAGCGGACCAGCACATCCGAAAGCGCATATGACGCATCGTCGGCTCGATATTTCTCGGATACAGATAGAGGTTATTGAGGACTGGAAAACTTATAAATACGGAAGAGAGCATAACTCATCGTTGTCTGACAATTGTCGGACTGAAGGGATGGGCATGCGGCTTCGCAGACGGAATAGCCAGTCTGAAAGAGACAATCAGGATAATTCTGGCGTGGCTCAGCTCAAGAAGATCGCCTCGTACCATGAGGATCACGAGGGGAAGAAGCTGAGGAACGCAAGGACGGTCTACAGCCTGTGGAGCTCCGCGAAATATATTCTGATACTCTCACTGCTTCTCTGGTGGCTTCCGATGTTCGGCCAAATGATCGCCGGATATGTGGGAGGGAGAAAAGCAGGAGGACCTTGGCGGGGAATCATCGCCGCCATACTGCCGGTGCTGGCGATCTTCGCAATAATCACCGCTTTCGAGAACGGCATACTTCCAGATGAGGTATTCGGTGTCGGCATAAGACCATCGGCCCTGCTCGGAGGCCTGGCGTCTTCGATCCCGTTTCTGGGTCCCTATTTCGAGTTCACCCAGGAATATGTAAGCCAGTTCGTATCCGCTTTGGCCGGAGCCTCCCCCTATGGGATCAACAGCTACGTCCTGACTGTCGCATTTGCCTACATCGGAGGGATCATTGCCGAGCAGAACCGAAAGGAGATCGAGTTCACCTCTGGATCATCTACGGCGCACACCACGATACTAGTTGCGCCGGAACAGCTCAACGGACAGCCCGGGGTCGCTCATTTTCCAGTAGCTGGTGCAGTAGTCCCCCAACAGACCGTGGGCTTTCTGCCCCAAGACCATCACATGATGCAAAACGAGAGGTCCCTGAGCCGAGCCATCATGCGCTTCTTCCATCAGCAGGAAGGGCATGGCAGGGCCAGATCGGTGGAGAGGTTCGAACAGCTCGTGCCTGCCAACAGGTCGGCCCAGAAGCACTTCGACATGGACGAGGATGTCGAGATATCCGAGAAGAGGGTCAGGAAGCGGCGGGCGAAGAACCCCTTGGACAAAGAGATTGCGCCCAGGAAGAAATCCCGCTGGAGATCGAAAAAGACGCGAAGAAGCCAGGAGCAAATGACCGCGCACAAGCAGAGCGGGCGGAAGGCAAGGAGAAGCAGGGCTTCCGCAGCTCCGGTAATCGCACCCGATTCCAAAAAGAGGAGGGCGAGGAGAAAGAACGAATCGGGCGCTTCCCGGGAAGCGGAAAGAAGGCATCCATCCCGGGAGACGGAGCTCAGGATAAATCCGCGAGATCCGAAGACGCTCAGGAGGGTTCACAAATATATCGAGGAGGAATGGAACCCCAAGAGCAGGAAAAGGAAGCATCCTGGCCCGGCACCACACCCGAGAAGACAGGTGCAGGGGATCAGAACCGCCGTAAATGAGGTCAGACGTCCCCGTCCGGCCGACGCTGCCAAGTCGAAGAAGCGGTTTGCGAGGAGAAGCTGGGACACGATGTGATGCAGAAGCCTCGGGCTCCAGGGAGGAAATTGGCAGCCCATGATTGTTGTAATCGGCAAAGGCTTTTAACCGAATAGCAATAGCCATAAGACGAGTGATCGGATATGTTCTGCCCGAATTGCAGGTCTTTGCTTTTCCCCAAGAATGGCGTACTGACTTGTTCCAAGTGCGGATTTAACAGGGATGCATCGAAGGAAAAGACCACTGTCGTCACGAAGAAGAGGGATAAGGAGGTCGCGGTCATTGAGGAGGAAGGGGGCACGCTGCCAACGGCAGATGATGTGGAATGTCCAAAATGCGGCAATGCAAAGGCCTATTGGGTGCTCCGTCAGACCAGGGCGGCGGATGAGCCAGAGACGAGGATTTACAGGTGTACAAAATGCTCCCATTCCTGGCGGGAGTACTGAGATAATCGATCGATTAGCATGATTGCGAAGGCATCCGCTAAATATTTTTACTGTATTACCGGCTACCGGTATCTCATATGAGGGGGAGTCTAATGTTTCAAGCAAGAACAAAAGCTGACACGCTCAAGGAACTAATCGCGATCGTTTCCACACTGGTCGACGAGGCGAAATTCTCCATCAGCTCGGAAAAAATCACGCTGAGGGCGGTCGACCCTGCCCATGTGGCCATGCTGGACGTTCAGTTAAAGAAGGACGCTTTCGAGGAATACAAGGCGGATGAGGTGGATCTGGGAGTGGATGTCGCCAAGATCGACCAGTTCCTGCGGCTTGCGAGAGCGGGAGACATAGTGGATCTGGCCCACGACGAGGACAAGAGAAGGCTGAATGTGATCGTCGGCAACACCACCAAGAGGATGAGCCTGATCGATACTACGGGTATGACGGAGCCAAAGGTCCCAAACCTGAACCTGCCCGCAAAGGTCTCGCTGAATATAGAGGACATAATGCAGGGCATAAGGGCATCCGAATCGGTATCGGACCATGTGGCGCTCGTCGCTACACCGGAATATTTTGAGCTTATCTGCGAAGGCGACACGGATCAGGTCCAGCTGAAGCTCGCTAAGGACCAGCTGGTGGAGCTGGAGGCAAAGGAGAAGGCCAGGAGTCTGTTTCCACTGGAATATTTCTCAAACATTATGAAGAGCGTTCCTTCGGGTACGAAACTGACTTTCTCGCTCGGTGTAGACTATCCTGTGAAGATCGAATTCAGCATTGCCGGGGAAAACGGTGAAGTCAAGTACTTCCTTGCACCAAGGATCGAGAGCGGTGACTGATCGCGGCCTCAGCAGGGTGAACTGTAGGTTGATCCGATCGGGACGCATTCGTATAGACAAAGGTCTTCCGAATTGACTGAGTTCAGTAAAAGGGGAGAAGCAGATATTGCCGAAAATCAAGATAGGCGTGCTCGCATCCGGTGGGGGTACCAACCTCCAGGCCATAATGGATGCCTGCGACAGAGAGGACATCGACGGATCGGTTGTAGTAGTCATATCCGACAGCTCGGACGCATACGCGCTCGAGCGTGCACGCAAGGGCGACATCAGGGCGGAGACGATATCGCCGAAAGGGCGCACGAGGGACGAGCATGAGAAGCTCATATCCAATCTACTGTCCGAGGAGGGCGTGGATCTCGTGGTACTGGCAGGGTACATGCGGATCCTTACTCCCTGGCTCATCGACAAATATGCCGGGCGCATGATGAACATTCACCCAGCACTCCTACCGTCGTTCGGAGGAGAAGGAATGTTTGGCGAGCACGTGCACGAGGCGGTCCTCAACTACGGATGCAAGGTTTCGGGTTGTACGGTCCACTTCGTTAGTGCCGATGTGGACGGAGGGCCGATCATACTCCAGGAGCCGGTGCAGGTGCTGGAGGATGATACGCCGGATTCTCTGGCCGATAGGATTCATCCAGTCGAGCACAGACTATATCCAATGGCAATTTCGCTTTACGCATCGGGAAGGCTCAAGATCGAGGGCAGGAGGGTGAGGATATTGCCCGAAAGAGGCGGCACCTGAACCTCAGAAACCCTTTTGAACAATCAGCCAATTACACCAACACTTCGGGCCAGGGAGGCTAAACGAATTGGATCTGCTAGATCCCAAGGAGATGGATGCGCTCAACGAGCGGGCCAGGACTATCAGGCAGCATATAATTAAGATGACCCATGCGGCCGGTTCCGGCCATCCCGGCGGGTCGCTATCAGCGGTCGAGATTCTCACCACGCTCTACTTCAAAATCATGAAGCACGATCCCAAGAACCCAGGCTGGATCGACAGGGACAGGTTCGTCCTTTCAAAGGGGCATGCGGCCCCGGCATTGTACGCCATCCTTGCGGAGGCGGGTTACTTCCCCCTTGAGGAGCTGATGACCCTTAGGAAGCTGGGCTGCAGGCTCCAGGGCCATCCTTCGATGAGGTGCACTCCGGGCGTGGAGATGTCGACCGGATCGCTCGGACACGGCCTGGCAGTCGCGAACGGAATGGCGCTTGCCGCGCGCTTGGACCGGAAGCTGCACCGTATTTTCGTCCTCTGCGGAGACGGCGAGATGAACGTCGGGGAGATATGGGAGAGCGCAATGCTGGCAGCGCATTACAAGCTGGACAACGTAACCATGTTCCTGGACAGAAATATGCTGCAGCTCGACGGACCAACGGAGAAGATCATGTCGCTCGAGCCGCTTACGGACAAGTGGAAAGCATTCGGATGGCAAGTCCAGGAAATTGATGGACACAGCATCAAGGAGATCATCATCGCCAGCCAGAACGCGCTGAGGTGCCACGGAAAGCCCTCGGTCATAATCTGCCATACGGTCAAGGGCAAGGGAGTGAGCTTCATGGAGGGCGCGGTGAGATTTCACGGCAAGGCTCCCGTCGACGAGGAGTGCGAAAAGGCTTTGGGAGAGCTGGAGGTCTGCAGGTGAAGCACGGCTGGAAGATGGAAAGCCAGAGAAAGGCCTACAGCAAGGCGCTCGTGGAGCTCGGCAACCAGCGGAGCGATATCGTGGTGCTCGACGCGGACCTGTCCTCTTCGACCCAGACCATAAAATTCGCCGAGGCTTTTCCTGAGAGGTTCTTCAATTGCGGAATCGCCGAGGCGAACATGATGGATACCGCCGCTGGTCTGGCTGCGAGCGGCAAGACGGTATTCGTATCCACCTTCGCGGTATTCGGGACCGGGAGATGCTACGATCAGATCCGGCAGTCCATCGCATATCCGAAGCTCAATGTCAAGATAGTCGTCTCGCACGCGGGGATTACCGTGGGAGGGGACGGGGCTTCGCATCAGATAACGGAGGATGTTGCCCTGATGCGTGTCCTTCCGAATATGACTGTGATCGTCCCCGCGGATTCGCCGGAGACATACAGGACAATATTCGAGATCGTTAAGAACAAAAACCCGACCTATGTCAGAATGGGCAGGGCGGACGTTCCCTCGATAACGGAGGGTCTGGAGAGCTTCGAGATCGGAAAGGCGACCGTTATGAAGGAGGGGGACGACGTCACGCTCATCGGAACGGGCATAATGGTCTCGAGATGCCTCAGCGCGGCAGAGGAGCTGAAAAAGCAAGGGATCGGAGCGCGCGTCATCAACATGAGTACTGTCAAACCGCTGGACGAGAAGACCATAGTGAAGGCGGCTCGCGAGACCGGCGCCATGGTCACCGCCGAGGAGCACAACATACTGGAGGGCCTCGGAAGCGCCGTCGCCATGGTGCTCGGGGAGAATGCGAACGTCCCGCTAAAGAGGGTCGGCATCCCGGATATATTCGGGGAGTCGGGCGATAGCGAGGAGCTGATGGAGAAGTACGGGCTCACTGCCGAAAACATCGTCAATGCGGCGCATGAAGTATTGGCCAGGAAGAAATGATCATTGCCGGAGGTGGATGAATTGAAGATATTTCTCGACACAGCAAACATCGACCACATAAGGGAGGCGAACAGCTGGGGGATTCTTGACGGGGTGACCACGAACCCGACACTCATAGCCAAAGAGGGCAAGAAATTCGAGGAAGTGGTGAAGGAGATATGCGGCATCGTCGACGGGCCGATCAGCGCAGAGGCGGTCTGCACGGAATGCGACGACATCGTTAACGAGGCGAAAGCCCTTTCCAAAATTCACAAGAACATCGTCGTCAAGATAGCGATGAACGTCGAGGGTCTGAAGGCGGTGAAGAGGCTCTCGAAGGAGGGCGTGAAGACGAACGTCACGCTGGTTTTTTCTCCGAACCAGGCACTCCTCGCAGCGAAGGCCGGGGCGAGCTATGTCTCCCCGTTCATTGGTAGGCTGGACGATATCGGCCAGGAAGGAATGGAGATCGTCGAGCAGATACTGACGATATACCGGAATTACCGGTTCTCAACAGAGGTGATAGTGGCGAGCATCCGCCATCCGATACATGTGGTCCAGGCGGCCATGATCGGAGCCGATGTGGCAACGGTCCCGTTCCCGGTTCTCGAGAGGATGACCAAGCACTCCCTGACGGATGTCGGGATTGACAGGTTCCTCAAGGACTACGATAAGATACCGAAGAAGTGAGATCTGTCTCCGGAGATACGCCTCGGTATACTCGGCTAAATATTGATGCGTTCGCGCAAGATATCTATACGGCTGGAAATCTTCATGATTGATATCGCCATCGTCGGTGGCGGACCGTCTGGTAACAGGGCCGCCATGCATCTGTCAAGGGAGATGGATGTCACCGTTTTTGAGGAGCATGCTTCCGTCGGCGCACCAGTGCAATGTGCGGGGTTGATATCCCCGAGGGCGGTGTGCGAGCGCACCCGTGATTCCGTCAGGAACGAGATCAGAAGATTCGTCCTTCATTCTCCGGGAGGCAGAGAGCTCAGCCTTCACTCGCGGGATGTAAGAGGGGTGGTGATAGACCGCGAGGCATACGATCGGGCGCTTTCGGAGGCAGCAGAGAAAAACGGCGCATCCGTAAGGCTTAGCTGCCGGGTATCAGATGTAAAACCGGCAGATGACTGCGTCAAATTACTATTGAAGGGAGAAAAGGGACGGGAAGAAATCTCCGCCAGGATCGTTGTCGCTGCGGACGGGCCCCAATCTGCCGTTCGCCCTCTTGTGACCGAGAAGCCGTTCGATATCACCTACAGAGGAGCGCAGTATGTGGTGAAATCGGATTCCCAGGAAGACCAGGTGGAGATGTGGATCGGCAGAAAGATCGCTCCTGGGTTCTTTGCCTGGAAGATCCCTGCAGGAGAGGAGGTGAGGATCGGGCTGTGCACATGCGGCAAGACGCCGCCGATGAAGCTGCTTGACAAACTCATGCGCTCGAAATTCGGGGAAGTTAAAATAATCAGAAAGCAGGCGGGGCTCATACCGATCGGTCCGATCGGCAGGCTTTCGGAGGGGAGAATCGCGCTCCTCGGGGATGCCGGGGGACAAACGAAACCTGTGACCGGAGGGGGCATATTTTTGGGAAAGAGGGCAGCCGAGATACTTGCGGATTGCTTGCTCTCCTTTGGAAACACGATGTCGGCACTGCGCAAATACGAGCTGAGCTATACCGATCAGTTCGAACGGGAAATCTCGAGAGCCATGCTGATAAGGAGGATATTGAACGACCTGCCTGACAAGAAGATAGACAGAGCCGTGGAGTTGCTTTCCAGCCCGGACATAGTCGAGATCCTGGAAGACTCGGGAGACATAGATTACCCCGGTTCGATTTCCGCCGCCATCCTCAGAAAGGCTCCCAGGTTGATTCAATTCGCCCCCAGCCTGCTGAAGCATCTGCTCGTTCACTGATGCTGCTGCTCGGGGCCTCCAATATTTGAATATATTACTTGCAGGATTTGCCTCCGAACATGTTCGTGGCGAGAGTACATTCATCACTGGCCCATCGAGCCATCAGGGAGATGCTCTCGAGAGAGTTGGTGGACAGAGACAAGAAGATAGGGAGGACCGGAGACGAGGTTCTAATCCCGTTGATCGATCGGAATATTCCCTTTGACATAATCCGAAGATATGACGCCAAGGTTGAGCAGTCTGAGGACAGGAGAAGGAGCAGGAGAGGCCTTCCTTTTAACGAGGTGGTGAACCGGTTAAGATCGGAGGGGGTTCAGGAGAACCAAATTTCCGATCTGCCGGACAAATGGGAGTCGTTGGGAGACGTTCTAATCATCAGGATTCCAGATCATCTCGTTCAAAAACAGAGACAGATTGCAGCCGCCTATGCCGAGGTCCTGGGAGCGAGAACCGTGCTCAGGGACATGGGGATTTTCGGTGCTGAAAGGGTCCCGCACATGGAGATCCTCTTTGGGGATGATGCGGAGACCGTGCATTTAGAAAACGGCGTCAGATACTGCTTTGACGCCTCAAAAATCATGTTTTCCTCGGGCAACATTGACGAGAGGATACGAATGGCCGGTATCAATGTACGCGGGGAAAAGGTGCTCGATATGTTTGCGGGCATCGGTTATTTCTCACTGCCCGTTGCAGTATATGGCGAGCCGGAGAAGATCTATTCCTGCGAGATTCGAAAACACTCCTTCGACTACCTGGTAAGAAACATTCGACTCAACGATGTCGAAGATAGAGTCATCCCTGTCCTTGGGGATAACAGGGATTTCGATCCTCCCGAAATGGTGGATCGAATTATTATGGGATACCTAAAGGATACCCACAAGTTCATCCCCAAAGCTGTTTCTCATTTAAAATCCGGAGGCATCATTCACTATCACGAAAACTGCCCAAACGAACTGTTTCCGAGGAGGTTTGTCGAGAGGATAAGGGAATCGGCGGGAGAAGAATGGGATATAGAGATCATTTTCTGCAGAAATGTAAAATCCTACTCTCCTGGCGTTTCACATATTGTTGTCGACGTGAGGTGCTCACTTAGATAGAGTGATCTCCTCGTTCACTCCCGCATTCTTCATGAAGTGCCTGAAATTCGTATCGTACTCGGAACCTTCCGAGGCGAGCAGCTCTTTTGCAATGGAGGAAAGATGCCTTGCGAAGTCGATCTCCTCTTTCGAATATTGCCATTCCTTTCCCTTCTCTCCCAAGGCCATTACGAAGGCGAGACTGATCGACTTTCTTCTGGTGTCCTCGACTCCGGTCATCTCAAGAAGGCGCAGCGCGGAACCCTTTCCGTGAATCTTGAAATCCCTCACAATGCCGTCAACGAATGAGGAGTAATTGCCAAGCCTCGAGTAGGTCGGAAGCGAAGCCTGAATTGCCCCGACCCTTTTCCTGGAAAGAGCATTCTCGATGATGCCCATCGGGGTATCATTCTCCGTGAGATCGATTTTAATGCTGGAAGAGTCTGGCCCGGCTATCCCGGTGAGGATCTTCCGTCCGTTTTCTTCCCAATACAGGGTGAGGAGCTTGTTCGTCGTGGTTCCGTCTGGAATCACTATCGGTCCCTCGACGTTTTTCATCAGGATCGATATCGCCTTTCTTTCGACTTCACCCCCGGCAATCGATCCGATGAAGCCCTCCTCATCGCTGCCGAAGCACTGGTGTCCGTTCACCAGTATTCTGCTACTTTGCTTCGACAGATCTCCAAGGAATTTCTCGGATGCGATGCCGAATAACTGCCTGTCGTTGATAGTACCATTTAAATATCCATTCTTATCGTTAGAATTGAATTCATACAATTCTTTGGAATAACAGTCGTCGCAGGTCGAGTGACATTCCAGTCGGACCTTGGCTCTGATCGAGAATTCGTCGGACATTCGGGGATTCAGCATGCTCTGGGTTATTCTGACAGCGGTGCTCTTACCCTCCTTCAGACAGGACTCGCATATCCTGATTTTCATATTTGCCGGTTCCCAGTCGATCTCCAAATAGCCGCTGGCATCCGGCCCATGAGGACAATAATACAGTGCTCCGTCCTTGGTCTCCACCCCGAGGCTCCTCTGAATATCCTCCCTGAACTCCTTGGGGGGCTCATAGCCCATGGGAGCGCAAAAAAGGCTCTCTTTTGTGGAGTAAAAGGCCAATTTCTTCTTTCTGGAGATATCGGAATATGCCAGTAATCTGAGGCGCGGGTCCTTGAAATACTGCAGCCCGATCAATTTCTCCTTTTGGACCTTCGCATCCGACGAGTACATATAGGCAATTTCGCCCATCGGCGTCTTCGCGACGCCAAGATAGTGCGCCTTCTCCTTTTTTGAGATAAGCAGGGTTGAGGCGTACGCCCTTGCCAGTTGGTCGCCCCTCTTGGACATTCGCTTCAGGAACTGCTCATCCGATCTGTTCTCTGAAATCTTCTTTATCAGATAGGATATCTTGAGGAAAATCCTCTCGGCGGACTCGGTCTGGCATTTGGGAATTATTGCATCTGGGTTATCAGCCAGCCATTTACCGGAGTTCACCAGCTGTTTCTCCTGAACCTTTGAGGCCGTCCTCAGACGCGTCCTGAATTTCATGCGCTTGCCCTTGGGCATGAGTTGACAGAAGAATGCTCTCGAAATTAACAATTTTCGGTCAACTGTCAAACCAAACATATAGTACCAGGGAGATTATCCGCGATGAGCGTATGATAGACCTGCTAAGGAGAATCGTCGAATCAGTCGACTGCACCTATGCCGAAGCCAGATATCAGGTCAGGGACATGACGGAAATCGCCATCGAAAAGGGGGAGATTTATGATGTCAGCTCCCTTAAGATCTCAGGAGTTGGCATACGAGTCCTCAAGAGCGGCGCCTGGGGATTTGCAGGCACCAATTCTACAGAGGTCGAAAAGCTGGCCAGCGCCGCCAAGAAGGCGGAGAGGATGGCGGTGTTGACCTCGGATAAGAGAGGTGAGAAAGTCAAGGGGTTGGCCGATGTCGATATGGCGGAGGGAAAGTACGAGATAACCCCAAAGCAACCCCTGGAGGATATCGCCATCGAGGACAAGATGAGCATAGTCGTGGAGGCCGAGAGGGAGATACGGGGCTATTCGGACGAGATCGTCTCGGCCAGATGTTCATATAATGAGATCATCGACCGTAAGAAATTCGTGAACACGGATGGAAGCTGGTTTGAGAGCTACCTCTCCAAGCCGGAGTTCAGGACAATGGCGATATGCCGATCCGGCGACGAGACCGTGATCGGCATCCGTAACATCGGCGTCACGGGCGGCTGGAAGGACCTCTTCTCCAAGATGGATCATCTGGGGATAGCGGAGCAGGCGGCCGGCAAGGCTCTAAGGCTGTTGAAGGCGTCCCACCCGAAGGGGGGCCGGAGCACCGTCATTCTGGATCCGAGCCTGGCGGGCATTATTTCACATGAGGCAATCGGACACACCGTAGAGGCGGATTTCGTAAGGTCTGGGTCTATCGCCAGTGGTCTGATGGGGAAGAAGGTGGCCAGCGAGTTGGTAACCATTGCTGATTCTGGCTCTTCTGAATATATGCCGGGAGCTGCCGGCACCCTAATGGTCGACGACGAGGGGGTTCCGACGAAGCGCGCTGAGATAATCTGCAAAGGTGTGTTGGTTGGATATCTCCACGATCGCGAGAGCGCGGCACATTTCGACGTAGAGCCGACCGGGAATGCGAGGGCTTTCGAGTACAGCAACGAACCCATTATTCGAATGAGGAACACATATGTTGAGCCCGGTGATTGGAAGCTCGAGGAGTTGATCCAGGATACGAAAAAGGGCTATCTCATGAAGGGAGCAATGAACGGAGAGGCTGACTCTAACGCCACCTTCATGTTTGCAGTCCAAGAGGCTCAGGAAATTGTCAACGGCGAGCTTGGAGAGACCTACAGAGGGGTAAGCGTCAGCGGAAACGCCCTCGAAGTGCTGTCGAAGGTGGATGCGATAACAAAGGAGTTCCAGTGGGATCTGGGGTCAGGGTACTGCGGCAAGGGTCAATGGGCGAAGGTAGACGGCGGAGGAGGATACCTCAGATGCGAGGCGCTAATGGGAGGGAGACAGGTTGAATGACGATCTACTGGATATCTGCAATCGACTTGTGTCTCTCGGGCTTCAGATGGGCGCAGACGAGATCGAGGTTTTTGCGGCTTCGCAGAAATCCATTGAAGCGGCCATTGAGGGTAACGAGGTCAAGATAGGCAGATTCGGGGAATCATCCGGGATCGGCGTCAGGGTTTTCAGGAATAAATCCCTGGGTTTCTCCTCAACCAACAGCCTGACAAAGGAGCGGTTGGAGGATACGGTCAAGACCGCCATAAGACTATCAAAAAACGCCCCACCGGATATGAACAATGCGCTCCCAAAGGTAATGAAATTCGGTTTTGTGACAGGACTTTACGATGAGGAGATCGCAAGTCTGGAGGAGCATGAGGTTATTGAGAAAGCAAACCGTATGCTGATATCAGCGAAGGGGATCGATGAGAGAATAACCGTCGATTCCGGGAGATATGAATCCATTGCAGGAAAAAAAGCTCTGGCCAACTCGAACGGCATCGGCATTGACGAGCGCTTCACAGGCATATATTACGACATCGGAGCGCATGCGGTTGATAACGGTGCAGTATCACCGATGGACTACAGATTTGACGGGGCAAGGATCCTGAGAAAGGACAGATCCGAGGAGATATCGATAGATCTCGCCGATTCAGTTGCTAGCGCTCTGAAAACGGAGAAGATGAAAAGCTTCGTCGGTCCTGTGCTATTTTCGCCGTTGGCGGCGATCGATATCCTCCTATCCCCCATTCTGTTCTCGGCGGATTCTGACAACGTCCAAAAGGGTACGAGCAGGTACAGAGGCAAGAAAGGGGACTATGTGGCTTCTCCGCTATTGACCGTCGTCGATGACGGGACAATTCCATCAGGATTATCGAGCTCCTGTTTCGACAGGGAAGGGGTGCCCCATAGACGGCTTGAGATAATCGACAACGGCCGCATCAGGAATTTTTTCTATTCGTCCTACACGGCGAACAAGGACGGCACGGAGAGCACCGGCAGCGCAGCTGGAGGGACAA
>Ga0209614_1001399_pt1 | contig 18244 bp, 17 predicted proteins | sample BlaSprsedimmetaG_FD_185484 | JGI IMG/M metagenome (GOLD analysis project Ga0209614, IMG submission 185484) | Hot spring sediment bacterial and archeal communities from California, USA to study Microbial Dark Matter (Phase II) - Blank Spring... ... | reverse complement strand
GGCGCCCTTGCCGCCGAGATCGACGGTCTGGTCTCCGGCGGTCAGGTGGAATGTCACCGACGCGATCGAGTATGCGCCGGCCGCAGATGGGTTGCGCACGTTGTCGATCACGATGCTGAAGTTCGTCCGCTGGGGGATCGTCGCGCCGAGTGTCACGGTGACGGTGCGACCATCGGCGGCTACGGTCACGCTGTCCCCGGCACCGGGCGAGGTGGCGCCCGATGCCTCGGTATCCGGCGGGAACGTGAGCGTATAGCCCGTGACTGCCTCCCCGTTGCCGGTGCGGAACCCGCCGAGGGTGTAGGTGGCATACGACATCGTCGTATCGGGTGTGACCGTCACCGAGAGGTTGCCGCGGGCGGTGACCGCTGTCGCCACGTCCGGACGCCACGACACCGCCAGCGCGAACGCCAGCGCCAGGGAGACCGCTGTCCGCAGGCCGGGCATCGTGTGGAGCGTTCGTGTGAGCGGGGTCGGCACGCGCCGCCCGTCCTTCCGGGTGTGACCGAGGGTACAAATGTCCATATCATACATCGGCAAGCTGCGTGCCGAAGTTGAGCGGGCCGGGTGGGGCGTGGCGGATGAGCGGCGCGAGCCGGCTCGGTTTCGGAGCGTTCGCGCGGAGCTTCAGTTCCTGAGGCTGCTGAGCGGCGCCGGCATACGTCCGCCTCGGCGTACGAATGCGGCGCTGCTCCACTCGGACACGCTCATCACGGGTGCCGCGCCGAGAAGCCCGCCCCAGCTCACGTGGTCGCCGGCGACCTTGCCCACGGCCGGGATCAGGCGTGCCGCAGTCGTCTTGTTGTTGATGACGCCGATGGCGCAGGCGTCGGAGATGATGCCGGCGAGCGTCTCGGCGGGCGTCTCGCCGGGGACGGCGATCATGTCGAGACCCACCGAGCACACGGCGGTCATCGCCTCGAGCTTCTCCAGGTTGAGTGCGCCGCACTCCACGGCGCGCACCATGCCGGCGTCCTCGGAGACGGGAATGAATGCGCCCGAGAGTCCGCCGACCGAAGAGGTGCCCATGGCGCCACCCTTCTTGACCGCGTCGTTCAGGAGCGCGAGCGCGGTCGTGGTGCCCGGCGCGCCGCAGCGCTCCACGCCCATGGCCTCGAGGATCTCCGCCACGCTGTCGCCCTCGGCGGGGGTGGGGGCGAGCGAGAGGTCGACGATGCCCATCGCCACGCCGAGCCGCCGGGCCGCCTCACGCGCCACCAACTCGCCCGCCCGCGTGATCTTGAAGGAGGTGGCCTTGATCGCCTCGGCCACCGCGGTGAGGTCGGCTTCGGGAGGCATCGCGGCGATGACCGCGCGCACCACGCCCGGACCGGAGATGCCCACGTTGATGACCACGTCGGCCTCACCGGAGCCGTGCACGGCTCCGGCCATGAACGGGTTGTCCTCCACCATGTTGGCGAACACGACCAGCTTGGCGCAGCCGATGGAGTCGGCCTCGGCGGTGAGCGCCGCGGTCTCCTTGATGGTGTGCGCCATGCGCGCCACGGCGTCCACGTTGATGCCCGTGCGCGTGGAGGCCACGTTCACTGATGAGCAGACGCGTTGCGTGGCCGCCAGGGCGGAGGGGATCGACCGGATCAGCGCGTCATCCGCCGCGCCGACGCCCTTGTGGACGAGCGCCGAGAAGCCGCCGATGAAGTCGACGCCGGCGGTCTCGGCGGCGCGGTCCATCGCCTCGGCGATCGGCGTGAGGTCCTCGCCGGTGCAGCGGCCGGCTATGCCCGCGACGGGGCTCACCGAGATGCGCTTGTTGCGGATCGGTACCCCGTATTCGCGCTCGATCTGCTCGGCCACCGGCACGAGACGCTCAGCGGCCCGGGTGACCTTCTCGTAGAGCCGCGCCGAGATCTCCTGCGTGGTGTCGGCGGCGCAGTCGTCGATCGACACTCCCAGCGTGACCGTACGGATGTCGAGGTGCTGTTGGTGCACCATGAGCAGAGTCTCGGCGATCTCCTCGGGACTGATGTGGAGCATGGGGACCTCCGGGAGCGGCGGACGATCGACAGGACGTGTGGGCTGCCTACACGCGGTGCATGAATCGGAAGACGTCCTCCCGCTGGAGGGTCACCTGCATGCCGATTGCCTCGGCCACCTCGGCAAGGCGCGCTTGGATGTCTTCGAAGGGGTGTATGTCCTCGTCGATGGTGACGAGCATCGTCATCGAGAACACGTCCGAGAGGATCGTCTGGCGGATGTCCTCGATGTTGACTGAGAGTTCCGCGAGGGCGGTGGCGATGGTGGCGACGATACCGACGCGGTCGGCGCCGAGAACGGAGAGCACGGCTCTGGTCTTCATGGGACTCCTCCAGCCACCCGCGCGCGACGCCGGGCGGATCCACGGGTATCACGCGGTATACTCTACCCGTCCTGCCCTGCTGACGCGACCGAGCACGGAGTGAGCATGGCTGTTCCGATCACGCCCATACGCATCGGCGACGTGGTGCGCCTCAAGAAGCCGCATCCGTGCGGGGCCAACGAGTGGGAGATCACGAAGCTCGGCATGGACATCGGCCTTCGCTGCGTGGGGTGCGACCGGAAGGTGCGCCTGGAGCGCTACGAGTTCGATCGGCGGTTCCGAGGGTTCATCGCCAGGGCGGACGAAGGCTCGGGCGAAGAGTAGCGGTTACGATTCACCTGCCGCGTCGAGTTCGCCTGCGGCGCCGATCTCGTTCACCTGTATATGCACATGGTCGCCGCCGTTGTCGGTGTAGCCGCCAAGCTGGATCTCGATCTTGTCCGACATCGACCGGACCGCCGCGATCCGCGTGACACCGGCCACCACCGCGTCACCCGAGCGTACCGTCACGTCGTCCACATGGATGAGCACGACGTCTACGTCATCACGACCGTTCGGCCGGATGTGTATCTCTAAGTCATCGTAGGCGTCGTAGAGCAGGTAGGGCCGCACCCCCACCACGGTGCCAGTCACCGGGGAGTACACATCAGTCCCGGCATCGGCCCCGATGTCGGCCGCCGTGTCCGGCATGCCGGTGCGGTTCGAGCGCCAGAGCCGCAGACACACGCCGCCCAGCACGTCGTCCGGCACGTCCGCGGTCTCCTCCACAGGCGGGACCGCCTGGAGGTCGGCGGCCAGCTCCATGTCGGCATCCGGGACGAGCGAAGTGATCGGAAGCGCCGACTCGCCGGATGCCTGGTGGAACGCCAGGGCCGTCATGTCCGACGGATCCACCGGGAGGCGCATCTCCGTGGTGCCGACACGGGCGAACCGGGGGGTAGGGTCGCGGTTGGGCTCGGCCGCCACTGACGCAACGGCCGCGGCCGTGACCGGGCCGGGTTCGTCGGCGCCACCCCTCCAGAGTGTGGCGGTCAGGATGAGTGCGAGGCCGACGACGAGGGCCACAACGGTAAGGGCGGGATATGGCGACCGGCGGTGGCGCACCCTGCGGCCGGTCCGGCCCCGCCGTGTGCGGCGGGTGTGACGCGAGCGCGCGGGCGGGCGGTATGGGTCGCGGTTGTCACTAAAGGGCATATGCAGACGTATCCGGTTAGAATATGGGGGCGAACGGCAGGGTCTTGGGGGGTGTTTCGCGTACTATACTGTAGCGATCCATATGCTGTCATCGCGTTTCGGATTGTGTGACGGCGATGACGCGATCGTGAAAGCGGTGATGGGGGGTTCCCATGGAAAAGCTCGAACGCATCCTGAGCGTCGAGGAACGTGCCCGGGACATCGTCGCTGAAGCGCGCGAACACGCGAACTCGCTTGAGCGCGCGGCCGCATCGGATGCCGACCACGTCAGGCGGTCGACGATCGCGGCGGCCCGTCAGGACGCGGAAGCGAAGGCTGCGTCCATCCTGATGGACGCGCACGCTGAGCGTGAGCGGTATGAGGCGGAGGCTGCGGCGGCCCGTGATGAGTACGTCCGCGCGGCCGAGGGTCGCCTTCCGGCCGCGGTGGCGGCCGTCCTGGACGAGCTGGCGGGCTGATATCGTGGCTGTCGCACGTATGTTGCGCGTCACCGTGCTCGGCCACACGTCGGCGCTCGACGAGGCTGTCGAACGCATGCGGCGCGCCGGGGTGCTCGATATCGAGACGGTGGCGGAGGGTACGGCGCCGGCGTACGCCTCGCCCGACCCCGCTGAGGTGAGGCGTCTCGAGGAGTATCGCGCCGACGCCGTCTTCATCCGCGACTTCCTGCGGCGTTATCACACGAGCGACCAGCCGTTCTCTTCCTTCATATCCGAGAAGCTGCATCTCCCGGAGGATGAGTTCGCCGCTCTTGAGGTGGACACGACGCTCCTGCACGTCTACGAGCAGTGCCAGGGGGTCGCCGACTCGATGGCGGAACTGCGCCGCGAGCGGAGTCGCCTCCAGGCCCTTGCGCACGAGTTGCTTGCATGGGAGCCGCTTCGGCTTGAGATCGACCGATGGGTGGGCACCGAGCACGTGGCGTTGTTCACGGGTGTGATCCCGTCGTCTGAGGGCTGCCCGACCAGGGAGATGCTCCGCGAGATCACGCCGCACGTCTCGGTGGAGGAACTCGCCTCGGTGGGCGGGAAGACGGCCTGGGTCGTGATGGCGCATCGCACGGTGGTGGACGAGGTGCGCGCGGCGCTTACGGGCACCGACTTCGCCGACGTGAAGTTCCCCGGGCTCCACGACTACCCCGCAGAGGAACGGGCGGTCGCGCTCGAGCGCATAGCGGAGATAGACGAGCGGCTCGCGGTTCTCGACGGGCAGGCGCAGACCCTCTCCGAGCAGTACCACGACGATGCCGTGGCGCTTGTCGAGGCCATCGACGCGGACCTTGAAGCGGTGACCGTACGCGAACACTTCGGGACGACGGAGCGGGCCTTCGTCGTCACCGGGTGGGTGAGCGCCAAGCGCCGGGGCGTCCTGGACGAGGCGCTTGAGCCGCTCGCTGACACGCTTGACGTGAGCTACGAGGATCCCGGCCCAGGTGACACGCCGCCGGTGGAGCTCGAGAACCCGAGATTCTTGCGTCCATTCGAGGTGCTGACCGACCTCTACGGCCGGCCGCGGTACGACGAGCTGGATCCCACACCGCTGCTGGCGCCGTTCTTCTGGGTCTTCTTCGGTATCTGCATCGGTGATGTGGGTTATGGGCTGATGCTGATCGTGGCGTCGTGGCTCATCAGGAACAAGCTCGATGTGGCTCCGGGCGTTAAGAAGCTCATGGACCTCTTCATCGTGGGCGGGGTGGGTGCGATGTTCGCCGGGGTGGCGCTCGGCTCGTACTTCGCCTGGGACCTCGAGCTGCCGCCGCTTCTCGAGAGTCTCCGGCTCATCAACCCGATGGAGGAGCTGCCCACCTTCCTGGTGTTCTCCATCGGGCTCGGCGTGCTGCAGGTGCTCTTCGGCGTGCTGATCTCGGCCTGGAATCTCGCGCGCAAAGGCGACTGGGCGTCGGCCGTCTTCGATCAGGCGTCAACGGTGGTGCTGTTCGCCGCGATTGCGGTGGCGGTCCTCGTGCCGTCGCTATCCACGGTGGCCATCGTACTGGGGCTGGGCCTCACCGCGCTCGGCAAGAGCCGTGCGATCGACGTTGCGCTGCGTGATGTGGAGGCGCCCTCGTGGGACAAGGCGCTGGGCGCCGCGTGGCTTGCGGTGTTCGTGGGCTGGCTGCTCTCGCTGGCGTTCAGCTGGAGCGTCCCGTTGGGCTGGGTGTTGCTGGCACTCACGATCGCCGGGATGGTGATCTCCAAAGCTACGAGGCGGGTGGTGGCTGCGATGCTCGGCGGCGCGTACGCCGTGTACGGACTCTCGTCGCTGATCGGCGATATCCTGAGCTACACGCGGCTCGCCGCGCTCGCGCTTTCGGCAACGCTCGTGGGAATGGTGTTCAACCTGCTCGCCAGACTCGTGGGCGCCGGTGCCGGCAGTATGTTCGACAAGGGCGGCGGGGCCATCGTCGGCGGCGTGGTCATCATGGTCTTCGCCGCGCTGATCTTCGTGGTGGGCCACGTGTTCAACGTGGTGATCAACCTGCTGAGCGCGTTCGTGCATCCTGCGCGTCTGCAGTTCGTCGAGTTCTTTGGCAAGTTCTACGAGGGCGGAGGCCGCGCCTATGCGCCGTTCGCCTTCAGATCGAAGACACTGGTATTGCATGCCGACAGTGCGCGGCAGGAAGGAGCGGGAACGTGAGCGACCTCTTCTGGGGCATCTCGGGCATCAACTGGGCGCTGTTCGGTGGTGGTGTTGCGGCGGTGCTCGGCGGTGTGGGCTCCGCGATCGGCATCACCATCGCGTCTGCCACCGTATCAGGCATCGTGACCGAGGACGGCGAGAAGTTCGGCAAGCTCTTGCCGCTCGCGGCGATGCCGAGCACACAGGGCATCTACGGGTTCATCGCGGCGGTGCTCGTGCTGATTTTCTTCAACATCCTAGGCGGCGATTCGGCGCTGACCGGGCCGCAGGGCTTCGCGGTGTTCCTGGCGTGCCTGCCGGTGGCGTTCCTTGGCATGTTCACCGGCATCTATCAGGGCAAGACGGGCGCAGCGGCCGCTGGCATCGTGGCGCGCAGGAGCGAGGACTCGGGCAAGGCGCTGATCTTCCCGGCGCTCGTTGAGACCTACGCGGTCTTCGCCCTCATCGTGACCGTGCTGATGATGACGGCACTGCAGGCGACTTTCGGCGGATAGCGAGGCTGATCACAGGTGGCGATCGCTGACATCATCACCCGCATAGAGGACGATGCGCACGCCGAGGCGGACGCGATCATCTCGGCTGCGCGGGAGCGTGCCGACGCGGTGCGAGAGCGAGCGCGTATCGACGCGGAACGCGAGGCTGAGAGGATCGTGGAGCGCACGCTGACGCAGGCGAAGGTCGAGGCCGACACCCTCCTCGCCAACGCGCGGCTTGCGGCCCGCGACTCGCTTCTGGCTGCCAAGAAGGATCTGGCCGAGAGGGCTCTCACCGAGGCCGGACACGTACTCGAGGATCTCCCTGACGACGAGTACGTCGCGCTGATCGCGCGTGAGGTGGCCGAGGTCGCCGTTCCCGGCCAGCGGATTCGCGTGAGCGCCGCCGACGAGCAGCGCCTCCGGACGCTCGGCGCACTGATGCGGGATGCTGGGGTCGACGTGACTGTGGAAGGCACGTCGTCAGACATCGAGCGGGGTGTGTGCGTTGAAGGCGACGGCGTGCGGGTGGACGTCTCCGCCGCGTCGTACATCGCCGAGCACCGTGCCGACCTGCTTCACGTGGCCGTGCGCACCCTGTTCGCCGGGGAGGACCGCTAACGTGGCGCAACTCGCCTCGATACGCGATGACATCAGATACGGCTTCGCCGTAGGGCGCGTTCGCGCCCTGCAGGCCAAGCTGCTGACGCGGTCGGTCTTCGAGCGGCTGATCGACGCGCCCGACTTCGCCGAGCAGCGCCGCATCCTCTCCGAGACCGCGTTCGGGCGGTATCTCGAGCAGGCGTCCACCGCCACGGACGTCGAGCGAGCGCTCGATGCGTCACTCGGCGACCTGTACGATGAGTTCCTGCTGGAAGCGGGTCTGCCCGAGGCGGTCGTACGATTCTTCAGGTTGCCGTACGACTACCGCAACCTGCGCACGGCGCTCAAGACCCGCGTGCTCGGACTGCCGGCACCGAGGCTGAGCACGCTCGGCACGATCGAGCCCGCGGCGTTCCTCGGCACCGGAGAGCAGCTTCCCGGTTCGATGTGCGCGCTGCTCACCGCGTGGGACGATGCCGAGCAGCCGCCGGCGCTGTCTGAGTTGGAGACGGCCGTTGACCACGCGCTCTATGAAGCGCTCGCAGCCGAGGCCCGCCGGTCGCGGGTGGCGTTCCTGCGCGACCTGATGACGCTTCGGATCGACCTGGCGAACATCAGGGTGCTCCTGCGGGCCAACGCCAAACGTCTGCCGGGACCCGAGGTGGCCAAGGCGATGATCGGTGGCGGTTCGCGCAGCATCGAAGGCCTGGCGTCCGAGGTCTCGCGCATGGACGCCGAGGAGCTTGCGGAGGCCGTGGCGGGGACTCGCGCGGTGCCGGGACTCGACGTTGCGGACCTGCTTGATCTCGAGCGTTACGACCTCGCGGCGGCGTCGCTCGATGCCGCCAGGATGGCCTCGGCGCGTATGGTGCCGAGCGGACCGGAGCCCGTGCTCGCGTACGTTCTGGCGCGGGAGGCCGAGGTGGTGGCGCTGCGGATCGTAGTGGTCGGGAGGCTGTCGGGCCTGGAACGCGACGTGGTACGCGAGCGGCTGCGGGGCGTGCTATGAGCGAGCGGCTGATGATCGCGGTGATGGGCGACGCGACCAGTGTGGCCGGCTTCCGGCCGCTGGGGTTCGCCGTCGAGGTGGTGGAGCGGCCGGAGGACGCGAGGGAACGCTGGCCGGAGCTCGTGAGCGGAAGGTACGGATCGGTCTTCGTGACAGAGCCCGTGTACGAGGCGATCGACGACCTCGTTGCCGACTCCGCCGACAAGCCGGTCCCCGCGGTGACGGTCATCCCGGCTGCCGGCACGTCGGGCGGCGTGGGAGCCAGGAAGTTGAATCGGGCCATCGAGCGTGCGTTGGGCACCTCGATGTCGTCAGGAGAAGAGGAAGGCTAGATGAATCAGGGCACGATTCGCAAAGTAGCCGGACCGCTGGTGGTGGCCACGGGTCTTGGAACGGCCAGGATGTACGATCTGGTGCGCGTGGGTGAGCAAGGACTCATGGGCGAGATCATCGAGATGCGGGGCGACCGCGCTTCGATCCAGGTCTACGAGGAGACCGAGGGCCTGGGCCCCGGCATGCCCGTCGTCTCCACCGGCGCGCCGTTGTCGGTGGAACTCGGCCCCGGCATGCTCGAGGCCGTGTACGACGGCGTCCAGCGGCCGCTCGACGCGCTGCGCGCAAAGTCGGGAGCGTTCCTCGGCAGAGGCGTCTCGGCCCCCGGGCTCGACCGTGAGAAGCGCTGGGAGTTCGTGCCGGTCGTCACGGCGGGCGCTGTGGTCTCCGGCGGCGACATCATCGGCACGGTGCAGGAGAACGTGGTCGTCGAGCATCGCATCATGGTGCCGCCGTCGCTGTCGGGCGAGATAGTCGAGATCCACGCGGGGCAGTTCACGGTGGAGCAGACGGTCGCGCGCCTCAGGTCTACCGACGGCGCTGAGCATGAGATCACGATGATGCAGACGTGGCCGATCCGCGTACCGCGTCCGTATCGGAAGAAGATCACGTCGGGTGAGCCGCTGGTCACGGGGACGCGTGTGATCGACACGTTCTTCCCGCTCATCAAGGGTGGCGTCGCCTGCATTCCCGGTCCGTTCGGCGCCGGCAAGACGGTCACGCAGCACCAGGTGGCCAAGTGGAGCAACGCCCAGGTGGTCATCTTCATCGGCTGCGGCGAGCGCGGCAACGAGATGACCGACGTGCTCATGGAGTTCCCGGAGCTCACCGACCCGTATTCCGGCGAGTCGCTGATGAAGCGTACGGTCCTGGTGGCGAACACCTCGAACATGCCGGTGGCGGCTCGCGAGGCGAGCGTGTACACGGGCATCACGATGGCCGAGTACTTCCGCGACATGGGTTACGAGGTCGTCCTGCAGGCCGACTCGACGAGCAGGTGGGCCGAGGCGATGCGCGAGATCTCCGGACGGCTCGAGGAGATGCCCGGAGACGAGGGCTTCCCCGCGTACCTCGGCACGAAGCTGGCCGCGTTCTACGAGCGTGCGGGTGCCGTGCAGTGCCTCGGGTCTGCTGGCTCGGTCCTGCCGTCGAGCCCCTCCTCGCTGTCCTCGCGCAAAGACCGCGCTGCGGAGGCTTCGTCGGAGCCCGCGGCAGACCCTCGCCATACCCCGGCATCCGCCACCCCGCATGCCGCGCCCCGCACGGGCTCCGTGTCCGTGGTCGGGTCCGTCTCTCCTCCGGGTGGCGACTTGTCTGAGCCCGTGGTGCAGAACACGCTTCGCGTGGTGAAGGTGTACTGGGCGTTGCAGGATCAGCTGGCGTTCCAGCGGCACTTCCCGGCGATCGACTGGCTCACCAGCTACTCGCTCTATCTCGACAGTATCCGCCCGTACTGGGAGAAGGAGGTCTCGCACGAGTTCAGGGACCGCCGCGACCGCTGCATGGCCATCCTTCAGCGGGAGTCGGACCTCGCCGAGATCGTACGGCTCGTGGGTCTGGAGGCGCTGTCGGCCGAGGAGCAGATCCTGATGGAGACTGCCAAGAGCATCCGGGAGGACTTCCTGCAGCAGAACGCATTCCGCGACGACGACCAGTTCAGCTCGCTCACCGAGCAGGACCTGCTGCTCGGGGTGATCCTGCGATTCCATGAGGCGGCGGTGGCGGCCCAGCGTGGGGGAGCGCCGCTCAAGGATATCCTTGCCGCTCCGGTGCGGGAGAAGATCGCCCGGGCCAAGTACGCGACCCTGGATGACCTCGGCATATTCGATGAGATCGTCTCGGACATCGAGACGCAGTTGGTGGCCGGAAGCGGGGTGAGTGCGTAGATGGCGCGCGAATACACCACTACACGGGACATCGTCGGGCCGCTGCTGCTGGTCGAGCGGATCATCGACGTCACCTACAACGAGTTGGTCGAGCTGGAGTACCCGGACGGGACGCGTTCGCTCGGCAACGTGCTCGAAGTAGACGGCGATACGGCGCTGGTGCAGGCGTTCGCCGGCACGAGCGGTGCGAATCCCGCGCAGACCAAGGTGCGGTTCCTCGGTCGGGCGCTCGAGCTGGGTGTGAGCCGGGACATGCTGGGGAGGGTGTTCGACGGGCTGGGACGTCCGCGAGACGGCGGCCCGGAGATCATCCCCGATGAGCGGCGCCCGATGCACGGCGAGCCGATCAATCCCACCGCGCGTGACTTCCCCGACGACTTCATCCAGACGGGCATCTCGGCGATCGACGGGCTGAACCCGCTGGTGCGCGGCCAGAAGCTGCCGATCTTCTCGGGCGCCGGCCTGCCGCATAACGAGCTTGCGGCGCAGATCGCGCGCCAGGCGGCGGTGCTCAACCGGAGCTACGATCCCACCAAGGTGGGAGAGAAGCTCGAGGGCGAGTTCGCGGTGGTGTTCGCCGCGATGGGCATCACCTTCGCCGATGCGGACTTCTTCATGACCGAGTTCCGCAACACGGCCGCGATCGAGCGGGCCGTGCTCTTCCTCAATCTCGCGGACGATCCGGCGGTCGAGCGCATCAACACGCCGCGGATGGCGCTCACCTGTGCGGAGTACCTCGCGTACATGTGCGACATGCACGTGCTCGTCATACTCACCGACATGACCTACTACTGCGAGGCGCTGCGCGAGGTGTCGGCCGCCCGCAAAGAGGTGCCGGGGCGCCGTGGTTATCCGGGCTATCTCTACACCGACCTGGCCACCATCTACGAGCGCGCGGGTCGCATCCAGGGCGCGAAGGGGTCGATCACGCAGGTGCCGATCCTCTCGATGCCCGACGACGACAAGACGCACCCGATCCCGGACCTTACCGGCTACATCACCGAGGGGCAGATCATCCTCGACCGGAACCTTCACCGATCGAACATCTACCCGCCGATCGCGGTGTTGCCGAGCCTGTCGCGCCTGAAGCAGAAAGGCATCGGTCCGGGCAAGACACGGGAAGACCACGCGGACCTCTCCAACCAGCTCTTCGGCGCGTACGCGCGTGGAGTGCAGGCCAAGGAGCTCGCGGTCATACTCGGCGATGCGGCTCTCTCTGACACCGATAAGGCGTTCGTTGCGTTCGCCGACGCCTTCGAGGGAGGCTTCATCCGCCAGGACGCGCACGAAGAGCGCTCGGTGGAGCGCACTTTGGAGCTCGGCTGGGAACTCATGGCGCTGTTGCCGAGGAGCGAGTTGAAGCGCATCAAGGACGAGTACGTGGAGCGGTACCTGAAGGAGCCGGACGAGGCGTGAGCGTGACGACGGGCAGCGTTCTCACCACAGCGCTCCTGGTGGCGATGGCAGGGTTCATCGGATACCAGGTGTATATGTTGCGCTGGACGAAGCGGACCGTCGGCTCGGTGCCGGGGGCGATCAAGGTGTTGCGCGGGGCCAACATCGTGCTCCTGCTTGCCGGGACCGCCCTGATCATCTGGTCGTTGGCGAGGGGATAGCGATGCCGCAGATCCGCGCCAACCCGAACCGCATGGAGCTCCTCAAGCTGCGACGCAGAGGAGCGGTGGCCCGTCGGGGACACAAGCTCCTGAAGGACAAGCTCGACGAGCTCATGAAGGAGTTCCAGGGCAGGATCGGCGCGAACCGGCGGCTGCGTGCCGAGGTGGAGCGCGACCTTCTCGCGGCGTATGCGCAGTTCGCCATGGCACGGGCGGAGGCGGGGCAGGGCTCGCTCGAGACAGCGCTGATGGCCGGCGAACCAGGGCCCCTGCTCTCGGTGGATGAGCGAAGCCTCATGAGCGTCTCGGTCCCCGTCTTCACCCTTGACGATCTCCGCGAGCCGGGTGGATATTCCCTGGCCACCACCCCAGCCGTCCTCGACGCAGGGCTCTCACGGCTGGCCGAGGTGGCGCCGCGGCTTCTCGAGCTCGCGGAACGCGAGAAGGCCATCGAACTGCTGGCCGCGGAGATCGAGCGCACTCGCCGACGTGTGAACGCGCTCGAATACGTGCTGATACCGTCTATAGACGAGACGGTGCGCAGCATCACCATGAAGCTCGACGAGGCGGAGCGGAGCAACCTGACCCGCCTGATGAAGGTGAAGGACATGATCGCCCGGCAGGAGACGGCCGAGGGTCTCTGACGAGCCGTATGCCGCTGGGGATGCGTTTCGAGCCGCTCGTCGGGAGCGTTGCGCGCTCGTCGGGCACCGGTCGCCATCCCTAAAGCGAAGACCCGCGTAAGCCGATTACTGAGGTGTCAGGACAACAACCAGGCACCTGACATCCGATTCGGCCCAACAGCGGCGCCCCTCCGCTGTGGGCCGGACGGCGTTTCGCACGGGCATGGCGATCGCTTCAGCCGGTCTGCCCGGTGAACGCCCAGTGGCCGATGAGCAGAGCCGGCGCGAGAGCAGCGCCACCCTCGCCTCCACAGAGTTGCCGCTTCGAGCCGATGGCGCGGACATCGGAGAGCGCGGAGAGCACGCTCTGAGTGAATCGCAGATTGCGGACCGGGGTCGAAAGGCGTCCGTTCTCTATCAGGAACGTGCCATCGCGAGTCATCCCGGTGAGCACGACCTTCATCGGGTCTTCGACGTTCACGTAGTGGAAGCGCGTCACGTAGACACCCCGTTCCACCGAGCCGATCATCTCGTCCAGTGTCGCGTCTCCGGCCTGCATCTCGATGTTCAGCGGAAGCGGTCCGTACGGGTTGGGCGCGGGAAGCGCATGCCCGGTGTCCGGCCGGTCGAGCTTGGCGGCGAAGTACGAGTCGGTCACGGGGCCGATCGCCACACCGCCCTCGATCAGCGGAGTCCTGCGACGCGGTTGGCCCTCGTAGTCGAACGATATGCCGATCGTTGCGGGCGACAGGGCATCGTCGTAGATGCTCACGCACGTGTCCGCCACGCGCGTCCCCAGCGCGTTGACGAGGAAGGAGCTCCCCTCGGCGAAGGCCTTCGCGCCAAAACCAAGATAGCCGAGGAAGTCGAGGATGTCGGCGACCGCTTCCGGTGCTAGCACCACGGTGTATGTGCCGGGCTCAAGGTCGCCGGCGCCCGCGGAGCGCTCCGCCAGCGTTGCCGCGCTGCTCCCCAGTTGGGCCGGCAGGAACGTTCCGGCGTCACGGCCGAGTAACGAACCCCATCCGCTTGCTCCGCCCTCGCCCATGGCCAGAACGGTCGCCCGGAGCTCGTCGGTCTGCATCGAAGCGTCGACGTCGTGAGTATTGGCGACCGCTACCGCGTAGTCGTTCACCGAGACCGTTCCTGCCGCCACGAGCCCTCGCGCGTCGGACTGCTGGATGATCTGTGCTGCGGCGCGGGCGCGTCCCTCCGCATCGTACATGGAGAGGAGCGACAGGCTCCGTGAGGGGATCGACAGCGGTGCGGGTTTGGGGAGGCCGGGGAAGTCGGGGTCCTTCGGGGCGTGCCGTGCGGCATCCACGGCGGCCGCCGCGCAGCGCGTGATCGCCTCGTTGTCCAGCCGGTTGGTGCTGGCCACGCCCGTGCGTGTTCCGAGCACTGCGCGTATCGAGAGCTGTGAGTCGGTCTCGGTCACGTTCTGGTGGATGCGGTTGCCGGCGAAGCGCGTGAGCGCCGAGATGCTCGAGATGACCACCGCCTCAGCGCTGTCGGCCCGGGTCATGTGCGCGGCGCGATTGGCGATGGTGCGTATCTCCTCGAGCGAGCGTCTCATCGGGCCACCCCCACGCGGACGTTCCTGAATCTTGCGGGAGCCGCTCCGTGCGCCACATGCGCCACCTGCATCGGCTCACCTTTGCCGCAGTTGGGGATTCCCCACACCTGCCAGTGGTCGCGGTTGCAAATCGCGTCACATGAGCCCCAGAACTCCGGGGTGATCCCGGTGTAGTTGGGGTTCTTCACCATACGGCCCAGCTCGCCGTTCTTGATCTCCCAGCCGATCTCGCACCCGAACTGGAAGTTCAGGCGGCGGTCATCGATCGACCAGGAGTTGTTCGTCTCGAAGTAGAAGCCGTCGTCCGTGTCAGCTATCAGGTCGTCGAGCGCCCATTCGCCCGGTTCCAGGCTCACGGTGGTCATCCGGATCAGGGGTTGACGCTGCCATCCGTCGGCACGCATGCATCCGTTCGAGGTGCGGTCGATCGCTAGAGCCGATTCTCGCGACGTCTGGAATCCGGTGAGCACCCCGTTGGTGATCAGGTGATCCCGCTGTGCTGGCACGCCCTCGTCGTCGTACCCGAACGAACCTATCGACCCGGGAATCGTGGCGTCAGAGGTCACGGTCACCTGTTCCGAGCCGTAGCGGAGCATGCCGAGATCGGGGATGCCCACCCACGACGTGCCCGCGAAGGCCGCCTCATCGCCGAGGATACGGTCGAGCTCCGTGGGATGCCCGATGGACTCGTGGACCTGGAGCGCCACCTGTGAAGCGTCGATGATCAGCGTCGTCTCCCGCGCCGGACATGGGGCCGCGCTCAGGAGAGCGGTCGCCTCCTCGGCTACGCGTGGGGCGTGACCCGGCAGGTCGAGCGCCAGGATAGCCTCCCATCCACCCTGCACGGCCTGTCCGCCGAGGTTGTTGGGATACGAGCGCGAAAGCATCTCTCCGTCGCCGATCGCGAACGCCGTGAGCCCGGCCTGCGACTCCACGTAGGATTGCTCGATCAGCGACCCCTCCGTGGAGCCGAAGACCTTGCGCACTCCGAGGAAGTTCATGCTCGTGCTCGTGACGCGCACCGCGGTCTCCGTCCTGAGAACGTCGTCCGCGAGCAGCAGCAGCGCGAGTTTGTCGTCGAGCGACACGGTGAAGGGGTCGGTCTCGCACGGCCCGGTCCAGGTGTCGGTGTAAGCGTTCACCGGCGCGAGGGCCACCGGGCGCCTGGACGTGGTTGCTGCGGCTCGCGCGAGCGCTACGGCCTCTCGGGCCGCAGCCGTGATGCCGTCGGTCGAGAGGTCCGAGGTAGCCGCGAACCCCCAGGCGCCATCTACGATGGCGCGGATGCCGATGCCGAGCGATTCGCCCGATTCGACGCCGTCCACCCGGCCGGTGCGTACCGAGAGCCGCTGGTGTCGGCTTTCCACCACGCGGGCGTCGGCATATGTGGCACCGGCCGCGCGGGCAGCGTTGAGGGCTGTTGCGACCAGATCCTTCATGCGTCCTCCGAGCCCTGTCGTCAGCGGCACAGCGGCGAGGACGCTACCGGACGGCCTCCGCCGGGTCCGATACCGCGCCGGTGACCGGCGAGGTTCGGTACTCCCAATCATACCGCCGTGCGCCCGCGTAGTCTTTGCGATCGGCAAGCCGCGAGAGCTTGACGAAGTCGCCGGTACGGGGCGCGTGGATAAAGTAGCCCGCACCCACGTACATACCCACGTGGTAGACCGGCGAGCCGAAGAAGACCGCGTCGCCGGGCTGGAGCGCCGATGGCGCTACCTTCTCGCCAAGCTGGAACTGCGCGCCGGAGTAGTGCGGGAGGTTCACGCCGTGCTGCCGCATCACGTAGAGGAGCAGTCCGGAGCAGTCGAAGCCACGAGGGGATTCGCCGCCCCAGAGGTAGGGCACCCCGTGATAAGCGAGCGCGGTCTCCACCGGCGACCCCGGCTCGACGACGATACCGGCCTTGTTCGCTCCGGACAACACATCCCGCAGCAACTCGGCCTCGGCCATCTGGCGTGCTTCCGCCAGGTCGTCGAGCAGTTCGAGGAGTTCTGTCTGCGTACTGGCGAGCAGGGCCTCTCGCTCCTGGATGCGGAGCATCACTTCGATCTGACGTGCCTGCATCTCGAACTCAAGGGAGCGGGCGCGCAGCTCGTCCTCCTCGGCGGCACGCTGGGCCTCGGCGATCATGTCGCGCTGGGCGGCGAGCGCCGCCACTATTGAGGCGTCGTTCTCGCCCATCGCGCGGAGGAATCGGATGCGCGCCATGAAGTCGGAGATCGACTTGGAGCCGAGCAGCACGTCGAGAGTAGACAGCTCGCCGCCGCGGTAGATGTCGCGTGCGCGGTCGGAGAGCGTGTCCTGTTGCAGCTCGTATGCGAGCTCGGTGTTGGCAAGATCGGCCCTGGTGGTCTCGAGCCGCTTAGTGGTGGCCTCGAGATCGAGCATCGCCTTGTTGTACGCCTCAGCCGCGATGGCCAGCTCGCGGTCGAGTTCATCGAGCTGCGCCTCAAGCTCGTCGAGTTCCGCCTGCTTTGCCGCGAGTCGTGCGCGGAACTCGGCGGTCATCTGGTCGGTGGGCTCGGGTATGGGGCTGCCAGTGGTCGGCACCGATGGTGCGGCGGGCGGGTTGGGGGCTGGTGTGCGGGTGGCCGGAACGGACGGGGCTGCGAAGGCAGGGGATGCAAGGAGTGCGGCAACCGCTATGAGGGCGACCCCACCGCGGACCAAGCGTCGTGCCGAGCGAGCGCGCATAGCAGCCTTTCCGTCGCAGCGATGGTAGCGTAACAACCTTACCCACATCTTGCGAAAACCTTGCCGGATCTTCACCTTCGCGACGAGGGCGCTCCGCCGGGGGTTGCGGGCTCAGTGCGCACATGCGTCTGGGCTGCAATCACCAGGCGTCTGTTATAGAGTAGTTGTGCTGGTTGCATCCGTTGCAGTACGCCTGCCTCCATGCCGAGTTCACGTCGGCGATGTCGACGCGCTTCACACGGTACAGCGCATAATCTGGGTCTGTGTCTGTGCCTCTGGCCTGATACGGCAGCGGGTCATCGGTGTAGGCAAGGAGCCGGGGGCGTTTCCACCCGTGCGGCACCGGCGTATGGCAGGCCTGACATCTGCCGTTGTCGCTCCCGGTGTGCTTGTTGTGGACCTTGTTCGCGTTGTGGAGATTGTAATGACACTTCGCGCAGATGACCGTGCTGCTGATCCCACTGTCGCGTGTGCTGTCGAGGTAGGTGGTGCTGGTCCAGTTGGGATACGCCGGATCGATCAGCCATTCGGCGGCAGAGCCATGCGGGCCCTGCGCCTGCGTCAAAGCATTCTGGGTGTTCGTATGACAGTCCGTACACGTCATGGCACTGTCCGCGGTCCAACCGTCCACGAGGAAGTCAGCATCGGCAGGTCGTTTCCATGTGTACGGGACGCCGGAGACGGTGAACGCCTCCTGCATGCCGATGCTCTGTCCGGTGACGTTATGCACGCTGAAGTTGCTGGGATTGAACTCCAGGGCGGTATCGGTGAGTCCCTCGATCATCGTCGGGCCGATGTTCTGGCTATGGCACTTGAAGCACAGGTAGGCTTCCATATCGGTGGCTTCGCCGGAGAAACGGACGGCGTTGAAGTCGTCCGCTTGGGGGGCGTCCCAGTTGAGCGCCCTGTAATTGGGTGCGGCGCCCCATGCGCGGTACAGCGCTGCACCGGGGGCACTCGGATTCGTAGCGGGATTCGTAGCGGGATTCGTAGTGGGATTCGTAGCGTGGACAGCCGATCCGCTCGCGTCGGCCTTGGCCATGTGCGGGTCATGGCAGTCCGTGCATTCCGCATGCGGTTCCTTGCCGATGTCCGCACCGCTCTCGGTGTCCGAGTGAGCACCGGTGGTGTCAGAGGGGTCGTGTGCGTGTGCGAGGCCGGCCTTGGTGGCAACGTCCTTCGCACCATCGGCGCGTTGTCCGGTCGTTCCGTTGCCGTGACACTGGTAGCAGAGGTTCTCTTCGCTGCTGAGCGCGCTCGCAGTGGCCGAGTCGTTC
>Ga0209614_1001395_pt1 | contig 18272 bp, 15 predicted proteins | sample BlaSprsedimmetaG_FD_185484 | JGI IMG/M metagenome (GOLD analysis project Ga0209614, IMG submission 185484) | Hot spring sediment bacterial and archeal communities from California, USA to study Microbial Dark Matter (Phase II) - Blank Spring... ... | reverse complement strand
AGGATTTCTTACAAAACACACAATGCGCCTTTCATGGATTTGTCAAGAAAAAAATGCTCCCAACGGCTTGATTATTAACAAAAATATTGCAAAATATCATATGCAATTTTCTAACCGGAAATTACTGAAAATATCATATGCAATTTTCTAACCGGAAATTACTGATTATTATTATAATCTCATACGACTTCACCTGTTTGATAATGTCCATGGAAATGCCGAAACGTTCATGCCGGTGAAAACAAGCAACCAGAATTCAACCGGCCATCTCTTAGATTTGTTATGAAAATCTCCCTTTACTACCTGCTGCTCGTTCTTTTTCTGATGATCCCGGCGCCGGTCCCGGCCGACGAAAATGTCCAGAGGGAGGAAACGTACAAAAATCTGGAGGCCTTTTCCACTGTGCTGATGCTGCTGCAGCAGCACTATGTGGATCCCATCGATCCCCATGACGTGATTATGGGCGCCATCAACGGCATGCTCACCTCCCTTGATCCCCACTCGTCCTATCTTTCTCCGGACGATTTCACTGAGCTCCAGGAAGAAACCCACGGCAGCTTCAGCGGCATCGGCATCGAGATCACCATGAAGGACGGGATACTGACCGTCGTTTCACCCATAGAAGACACGCCCGCCTACCGGGCGGGGATCAAGGCGGGCGACCAGATTATACGCATTGACGGCGGGATGACCAAAAATCTGACCCTCATGGACGCCGTCAAGAAACTGCGCGGCAGGAAAGGGACAAGCGTCACGATCTCCATCCACCGGAGCGAATGGCAGGAACTGAAGGACTTCAACCTCGTCAGGGACGATATCCCCCTGCAAAGCGTCAAATCCTTGGAACTGGAGCCGGGTCTTCTGTACGTCCGCATCTCGAATTTTCAGGCCAAAACAACCAGGGACCTGCGGGAAACGCTCCGCACTCATGGCAAACAAGGCCCCATTCAAGGCCTGATTCTTGATCTGCGGAACAACCCGGGGGGCCTGCTCGACCAGGCGGTCAAAACAGCCGATGTCTTCCTCAGCCAGGGAGTCATTGTTTTCACCCGGGGGCGGGTCAGCGAGGAGGATCTGATTTTTGAAGCCCATCCCGAGGACGACATCAACCAGTTTCCGATGATCGTCCTGGTCAACGGCGGCTCCGCCAGCGCCTCGGAAATTGTTGCCGGGGCTCTGCAGGATCACAAGAAAGCCATTGTGCTCGGCACCGAAACCTTCGGCAAGGGCTCGGTCCAGACCATCATCCCCATGCCCGACGGCGGGGGGCTCCGGTTGACCACCGCCCGATATTTTACGCCAAGCGGCGAGTCCATCCAGGCCACCGGCATAAAGCCGGACATTGTCGTACCCTTCATTCCCCCCGAGAATATCCCGCAAACCGTCAGTGAAGGCCAGCAGCTTCGGGAAAAGGACCTGCCCAATCACATCGAACATGAAGAGCGGAAGGATCAGCCCGCATCGGAAGGAAGCGGGAAGGAGGCCGGGGGCGATGATCCGGTCAGCGAAGCTGAACAGCGGCTTCGCCAGGACAACCAGCTCCGCAACGCCCTGTATATCCTCAAAGGGCTGAATATCGCCTCGCAACAGGCTGAAAGGGAAAAGGAAAAGGCGGATTGACCATCACGGAGCGATCCGGCAAGCTGCGGGCAAGGCGCCGTTTTTCCCCCGCCCGCGGAATTTCATTTATTTCGACAAACCCAGCTCCCGGAGAATCCGCTCGTTTTTGGTCCATTTTTTCTTCACCTTGACCCACAGATGAAGGGTCGCCCTGCGCCCGAGCATTTCCTCGATATCGGGGACGGCCTGTTTCCTGATGGCGGCCAGCATCCTGCCCTGCCTGCCGATAAGAATTCCCTTCTGCGACGCCTGCTCCACCAGGATGGTGGCATGGATGACCACCGGAGCACGGTCGTCGGCCCCCTCCTGAAAACTGTCAATCATCACTGCTGTCGAGTAGGGCACTTCCTCCCGGGCGAGGAGAAAGATCTTCTCCCTGATGATCTCGGCGGCAATGAACCGTTCGGTGGCATCCGTGGGCATGTCTTCGGGAAAGTACATCGGACCCGCGGGCAGGAACCGCACCACTTCATCGAGCAGACGGCCGGCCCCCTCGCCGGACAGGGCTGAAAGGAAAACCGTCGCCGAAAAAGGATACAGGGAGGCGTACCAGTCAAGGAGCGGCGGCAGCGCCTCTTTGTCACGCAGGTCGACCTTGTTGAGAGCCAGGATGACCGGACAGCGGATCTTCCCAAGGTACCGGGAAAATTCGTTCCGGAATTTCTCCAGCCGTTCCGGATCATCGACGGTTGCATCGGCAAGAAACAGGACGACATCGGCTTCAGCCAGGGTGTCGAGAGCGGTCCGGACCATTTCCCGGTTCAGGAGCGCCCGCGGTTGATGCAGTCCGGGCGTGTCGAGCAGGATGATCTGATACGACTGCCCGGTCAGGATGCCGAGAATCCTGTTCCTGGTGGTCTGGGGCCTGGGGGTGACTATCGCTATTTTCTGGCCGATGAAATAATTCAGCAGGGTGGATTTGCCGGCATTGGGCGGTCCGATGATCGCCACCACGCCGGAACGATAGTCTCCATGTGCATTGTTCGCCAAGGGTGAAGGGGTCACGACCGTCAACTCAAGAAATTAATGACAAATTTTCCATTACCTGCTACAGGTCGGTAACTTACCACGACCACTTATTACACCACAACGTGTTTTCACCATATGATTCCTCGGGGCACCCTGGTTGAGTACATCGACGCCGGCAGATTCATCTGCGCGCTGGTCACGGAGCAATCCGGGAGCCGCCTGCGTCTTTTGGGGCAGAACGGCAGGGACATCAACCTGCCGTCGTCCAGGGTCCTTCTCGTTTCCCGCTCCGCTCATTCCCTCGCCGATGACCGTGAAACCCTTGCCGCCCGGCTCAATGCCGTTGCGGACAAACGCCAGCAGATTGCCGATTCCCTCGATTTGCGGGAGTTGTGGGAAATCGTCCGCGATGAGCCGGACAAGGAATATTCGGCCGATTTTCTGGCCGAACTGGTTTTCGGCGACGGGATTTCCGACGACGAGGCCGCGGCCTTCCTCCGCGCAGTGTTCGCCGATCGGCTGTTCTTCAAATTCAAGGGAGGCAGGGTTGTCACCCACTCCGCTGAACAGGTGGAGGCCCTGCTGCGCCGGCAGCAGAAGGAAGCGGAAAAAGCCCGCCTGCTGGAGACCTCGGCCGAAGCGGTGAAGAAAATAATGGCCGGAGAGCAGGCAACGGCAGCCCAGTGGCCGGAGCGGCGCCAGGTGCTGGAATGGATTGCACAGTGCACCCTTTTCGGCTCCGAGTGCGCCCAGGCCGACTTCGTGCGGGAACTGTTCAAGAAAGCCGCCCTGACCGGGCCCCACGACGCCTACCATCTCCTGGTCCGGTCCGGCGTCTGGCGGGTGGACGAAAATATCCACCTGCTCAGATCGGGCCATCCGGTGGAATTCGACCCCGAGACCGAGAGCCTGGTGCAGGCCCTGCGCGAAAGCACGGCCGAGGAACTGCTCGCCGATCCCAAGCGCCTGGATTTGCGCGAATTGGCCACGTATACCATAGACGGCGCCGATACCCGTGATTTTGATGACGCGCTGCACCTGGAGCAACGCGGCGACGGCTTCGTCGTGGGGGTTCACATCGCCGACGTTACCCACATCGTGGCGCCCGGCGGTCCGTTGTTCAGGGAAGCGGAGAACCGGGCCACCTCTCTCTATTTTCCCGACGGCCAGGTCCCCATGCTTCCGGAACGGATCGCCAACAACCTGTGCAGCCTGGTGGCCGGCAGGGTGAGGCCGGCAATCAGCTTTTTTCTGCACCTGGATCATGATGGCGAACTGCTCGATACCAGGATATCTCCCAGTATCATCCGGGTCACAAGGCAGTTGACCTATGACGAGGTGGACCAGCTCATTGACCGGGACAGGGAACTGACCCAGCTCCATCAGCTGTGCGGGAAACTGCGGCACAAGCGCCTGCATAACGGCGCCCTTTTTCTTCCTTTTCCCGATGTCAACTTCATCTTCAGGCAGGACGGAGAACTGGCGGTCAACCTGGCGCCGGTCGACACCCCGGCGCGGTCGCTGGTCGCCGAGCTCATGATACTTGCCAACAGCGCCGCCGCTTCCTACCTCGCCGGCCAGCATGCTCCCGGCCTGTACCGCGCCCAGGGCCGGCCGCGGAAAAGAATCGCCACCGGCCTCAATGACGGCCTGCTGGCAATAGCCCGGCAGCGGCGGTTTCTGGCCCGGGGTGATCTTGTTGTGCATCCGAAGCCCCACAGCGGCCTGGGGCTGCCGTGCTATACAACGGTTACCTCGCCCATTCGCCGCTTCCTCGACCTGGTCATCCAGCTGCAGCTCAACAGTCTTATCCGCGGCAGGGGGATCCTGTTCTCCGAGGAAGAATGCAATGATTTCGCCGCCTCGGTCTGCCGCAATCTCGCCAGGGCCGCATCAGTCAGGCAGCAGCGGCATCGCTACTGGATACTTCGCTATCTGGAGCAGAAACAGGGCGAAAAGGTCAGTGCCATGGTCGTCAACCGCGGCCCCAAAAGGATCAGCCTGCTCCTGACCGACTGTCTTTTCGACGTAGACCTGCCGCCCCATCCGCTCTACCAGGTTGAACCGGGGGACACCGTCAAGGTCAGAATTGCCCGGGCCAATGCCTTGGACAATGTTTTGCGCATCGAATGGTAGGCATTCCGCCAAGCTCTTCTGGATGACCGCGTGCTGTCCTTCTTCCTCTCACCATTGAAAAAAAATTTGGCCGGGGTGCCTTTTTTTATATGAGAACCTTCGGACAGCGGGTATAATTATTTCACGGAATTGGACAATAATTATGTGCAAGATGCTGACCGGGAGGGGGGAATGCCGATCTTCAGAGCTGATTATGGAAAATTCCAGGCCGCCGCGTGGCGCTTAACCGTCATCGCCGCCCTGCTTGCCATGCCGGGCATGAGCGGGGCCCAGATTTTGGGGCTGTGCTCCAACTGCCATACCATGCACAACAGCCAGGACAACCTGGCCATGACCCTGGAAAACCCCTGGGATACCCCCGGGGAGCCCCATGCTCAGCTGCTGAGGGCCTCCTGCCTCGGCTGCCATGCCCAGGGGGCCGGCGCGACCAATATCGTCGTCTCCGGCGGCAACCGGTTCCCCCAGGTGTACCATGACGACGTTTCCGGCGATCTCGCCGGTGGCAATTTCTGGTACATCAACAGCGGTGCAGATCCCTCCGAGGCAAAGGGTCATAACATCCCGGCCCTTACAGGGGCGGACGACACCCTGTACTATCCGCCGGGCTTTATCCGAGGCGGACCTTTTAACAGGCATACCACCAATATTATTACTGATCGCCTGTCCTGTGCCGGCGACCCCGGTAATGAACAACTGGTCGGCTGTCACGGCATCCGAACCCACAGTACCGACTTTGCACTTGGAGGGATCAAGGGCGCCCATCATGACAATGTTGCCGGCACCGTTGACCCTGGACCGACTGAAAACAGGCCCGGCCACGGCTACCGCTTCCTGGTCGGCGTCAAGGGGTATGAAGACCCGGACTGGCAGGCAACCAGATCCCCCGGCGACCATAACGAATACTATGCCCTGACAGCCCCCATCCAGATGGGCTGCGGCGGCGGCCTGACTTCCTGCCATGTTTCCGATGGTGGAGTCCGTCCACCTGACGGCACCATCAGCCAGTACTGCGCCACCTGCCACGGCAACTTTCATACGCTTGAAACGAGCGCAAACGACGGCATCGGCGACGATGCAATCGCCCCGTTCATCCGCCATCCCACCGACCTGACCATTCCCAACCGGGACGAATACCTGGACTACACCGTCTATGACCTCGACTCGCCCGTTGCCCGGACGTCGGTGGGCGACCTCGGCGGGCCGAGCAGCGCGGTCAGCCCCGGCGCCGACGCGGTGATGTGCCTCTCCTGCCACTACTCCCACGCCGGTCCCTACGACGACATGCTCAGGTGGGACTACACGGCCATGGTTGCCGGCGGCGGCAGCACCTCCCCCAGCGGCTGCTTTGCCTGCCATACCACCAAGGATTGACGCCTCCCCTGGCGCGGCGCGGCGGGATTTTGCCGCGCCGCCAAAGACTTCCTGTCCACCGCCCCGTTCAGCAAAGGGCAGCCGCACGCACCTCCGATCAAATCATAATTCCGCTTCCCGGAAACACCGGGCCTGACGGTCCTTGGCCGAGAGAATCGGCTCCCCGGCCAGGGGCCAGTCGATGCGCAGATCGGGGTCGTTCCAGGCTATGGTTCGTTCGCACTCCGGGGCATAGAACTCCGTTGCCAGATAGAAGAGGTCGGCAACATCCGAAAGAACGAGAAATCCGTGGGCAAATCCTGCCGGTATCCAGAACTGGAGCTTGTTTTCCTCGGACAGGCGGACGCCGATCCATTGCCCGAAGGTGGGTGATCCTGTGCGGATATCCACCGCCACATCGTAGACTTCACCCCGCAGCACCCGGACCAGCTTGCCCTGGGGGCAACGCACCTGGTAGTGCAGCCCGCGCAGAACATTGCGCACCGACCGGGAGTGATTGTGCTGAACGAACGTGGGGCAGAAACCGGCCAGTTCCTCCCACCGCCGCTGGTTGAAGCTCTCGAAGAAAAAACCGCGCTCGTCGGTGAAAACCCTGGGCTCGATGATCAGCGCGTCCGGAATGTTGGTGGCAATTATCTTCATTGTTGCTTCCCTTGTCCCTGCAGTTCGTCCCGGCCGCCGTACATGCGCCGATAATACTCCTGGTAGGAGCCGTCGATAACCGCAGCAAGCCACGCCCGGTTGGTGAGATACCAGTCGACGGTCTGTTCCATACCCTGCTCAAACGTCACTTTCGGCGACCAGCCGAGCTCTTCGGCAATTTTACCGGCATCAATGGCGTACCGGCGGTCATGGCCCGGCCTGTCCCTGACAAAGGTGATCAGTGACCGGCGGGGCAGGCCGGAGGGCAATAAGCCCGCCTGCCGGTCAAGAATATCGCAGAGCAGCCCGACAACCTCCAGGTTTTTCTTTTCGTTGCGGCCGCCGATATTATATGATTCTCCCGGCCGCCCCTGCTCCACAACCCGCAGTATGGCCTCGCAATGATCCAGGACGTACAGCCAGTCACGCACATTGCCGCCGTCACCGTACACAGGGAGGTCCCTGCCGTGCAGGCCGTTATTGATGATCAGCGGTATCAGCTTCTCGGGAAACTGGTAGGGACCGTAATTATTCGAACAGTTGGTTATCAGCACCGGCAGGCCGTAGGTATGATAATAAGCCCGGGCCAGGTGATCGGAAGACGCCTTGCTGGCCGAATAGGGCGACCGGGGATCGTAGCGGGTCGATTCGGTGAAATAGCCCGTGTCGCCCAGGGAGCCGAACACCTCGTCGGTGCTGACATGCAGGAAACGGCAACTGTCCGCCCTGCCGGGCGGGCCGGCTTCAATCCAGTGCTTCCTGGCCGCATCGAGCAGGGTATAGGTCCCGAAAATATTGGTCCGGATAAACTCGGCCGGACCGGCAATGGAGCGATCGACATGGGACTCGGCGGCAAAATGGACGACGGTATCGAATCTGTAGCGGTCAAAAAGTGCGCCGACCAGATCCTGATCACAGATATCCCCCTTGACAAAGTGATACCCCGGGCTGTCCGCCACATCCGCAAGACTGGCGAGATTGCCGGCATAGGTGAGTTTGTCGAGATTGACCACCCGCCACCGGTCCCGACCGCCGAGAAGGAGCCGGACGAAATTAACCCCTATGAAACCGCAGCCGCCGGTAACCAGAACTGTTCTCTGCATTCCTCTCTTCCACCTGTTTTTCTTTGCTTCATATTGATCCGTGCGGAATGATCCCGCGCGGGATATCCGCACGACCCGGCTTGCCGCCGGTGTGTTCCGGTCCGCCCCGAGGCCTTGCCTTCCATGCCGAAGGCAAGCTACTATAAAAACAGTCGGACCGGCTGTCAAACATGGAATGTTCTTTTGCCGCCCAGCGGTTGGAGCCGCCCCTGCCCCGCCCGCTCCCGCACCGGGCGGCTGCTTGATTGTGTGGACAAAGGGGAATATTTCGAGTACAAATATGAATTTGTCGCATTCAGGCATTTCCGTTCAGACAACGGCTCTTCATCCTATGAAATCTTGCGCATCCGCCACACTCATTATCCTCCTCTCCCTCTTTTTCGCCCTGCCCTCCTCTGCCTGGGCAACGGACGAAAAACCCTATCTGGCGGACATCCTGCTCACATCGTCCCAGACGGACCTGCTGCTTTTCTGTACTATACAAAACAGTTTCGTGCCCGATATGATCGAGGGCGTGCACAACGGCATTCCCGTCACCTTTACCTTTCTGGTCAAGCTGGAAAAAATCATTAAAAACTGGCCGGATTCAACCCTGGCGGAAATGACCATACACCATACCCTCGCCTATGACCCCATAAAACAGAGATACTCGGTATCCATGTCGGAGCGGACCACCGGGGCCATGGTAACGGATTCCATCGACAAGGCCATGGAAATGATGTCGGAGTTGAACGGCATCAAGATCATACCGCTGGCGGAACTCGAGCCCGACAAACCGTACACCCTGCACGTCAAGGCGGTCCTGGCTGAAAAAACCCTGCCCCTGAACCTGCACTACATTGTCCCCTTTATCTCCTTGTGGGATTTCGAAACCGACTGGAGAACCATAGAATTCACCTACTGATCGGTATGCTTACCCCCCAGCAGCGACAGAAAAAAAGACAATACATCCGTTATGTCATTATTTTCTGCTGCGTATTGATACCCGTTCTCGCCCTCCTGCAGCGCTACCTGCTCAAAGGCACCTTCACTCTTCCCCTCAGCAGCACGATTCTCATCTTTGCCCTCATCAACATAAACGGCCTGCTGCTCCTGCTCATGCTCTATCTTGTGCTGCGCAACCTGGTCGAGCTCATATTCGAACGCAGGCACAAGATAATCGGCAGCAAGCTGCGCACCCGGCTGGTCGTTTCCTTCATTTCCCTCTCCTTCGTGCCCACGGCGCTGTTGTTCGTCATCGCCCTGAGTTTTGTCTCCACCTCCATGGACTACTGGTTCGACACCAATGTCGAGGATTCCCTGCAGTCCTCCCTCAAGCTTGCCCAGACAGTCTATCACGAAACCGAACTGGAGGCGGAAAATTTTGGCAGACATATCAGTCTATCCCTGGAAAACAACAGACGGTATATCAACCCCGTCACCATCGAACGATTTTTCGCGAACATCCTGAAAAATCCACCGCCCGGCTATCCGGATGCCTTGACCCTGATGGACGGCAACACCAAGGAAATATTCTCCATGCGGGGCGAACGCCTCCTTACCGTCGCCCTGCCCGCCGTGCCCACCGAAGCCCTGCGCCTGGCCGGAGATAAAGGGCGGCAGGAAACCATCACCCAGGACACCGGGGTCGGCGAACTTGTCCGTTCCATTACCCCCGTGCTTGGCCAGGATGGACAGGACAGCTACTTCCTGATCACGTCGGTCCTTATTCCCTCGGAACAGCTTGTCCGGATGAAGTCAATATCCGACGGAATCAACGACTACCGTCAGCTGGTGATGCTCAAGGCTCCCATCAAGCTCAGCCTTATCATCATGCTGATCATCATAACCCTGCTCATCCTTTTCGGGGCGATCTGGTTCGGATTTTATATCGCCCACGGCCTGACAGGGCCCATCAAGAAGCTTGCCGACGCGACGCGAAGGGTTGCCGAGGGCGAACTCGATTTTCAGCTTGAAAAGGAGTCGGACGATGAAATGGGACTGCTTGTCGACTCCTTCAACCGCATGACCGCCGACCTGTCCGCCAGCAACAAAAACCTCGCCGAAGCCCATGAGGCGCTCAAACAGAGCAATATCCTCTCCGAACAGCGACGCCACTACATGGAAACCCTGCTCAGGAATGTCACGGCCGGCGTCATCGCCATCAATGAACGCAACGAAATCACGACGATCAATAAATTTGCCGAGGAACTGCTGCGCATCAACCCGGCCGATTTTCTCAACAAGGACTTTCATGACGTCCTCAGCCGGCCCCACGTCGCCATCCTCACCGGTTTTTTCAAGGAACTGCATGATTCGGGAAAACAAACCATCGAGCGCCACCTGCGACTGACCATCCGCAAGGGCGAGACCTTTTCCCTGCTGGTCAACATCACCCGGCTGATGGATGAGTCCCGCCATATCGGCTATGTCATTGTCTTCGACAACCTGACCAAACTGGAAAAGGCCCAGCGTCTGGCCGCGTGGCAGGAAGTCGCCCGGCGCATCGCCCATGAGATCAAGAATCCCCTCACCCCCATCCAGCTTTCCGCCCAGCGGCTGCGAAAACGCTACCTCGACAGGATCACCGAAGACCGGGAGGTTTTTGACCAGTGCACCACGACCATCGTCAACCAGGTCGAGGAAATCAAACGGCTGGTCAGTGAATTCTCCGATTTCGCCCGAATGCCCCAGGTAAAGAAAAAAACGGGCAATCTCGTCTCCATAGCCGAAGACATTTTCATCCTCTACCGGGAAGCCCACAAGCACATCGTCTTCACCCTGGACTGCCGCGAGCCCATTCCCGACTTTTCCTTTGATCCGGTCCAGATAAAGCGCATTCTCATCAACCTGCTTGACAACGCGGTTTCGGTGCTCCCCGAGGGCGGGGAGATCACCCTCTCCCTGTATATCAACAGAGCGGAACATACCGTGGTTATGGAACTTGCCGATACCGGCCCTGGCATCCAGGACAATATCAAACTCCGTCTTTTCGAGCCCTACTTCTCCACCAAGAAATCGGGCACCGGTCTGGGACTGGCCATCGCCCGGACCATCGTCACGGAGCACAACGGCTCCATCCGGGTGCGGGACAACCATCCCCGGGGAGCAGTATTTATCGTTGAGCTCCCCCTTGATAGCTGATATGATGGAAAATTATGAGCATGGTGCACGGGAGAAAGCACGCTCCACTTTCCCTTTGATGGACGCAAATGGCCAATACGCTGCTGATCATTGATGACGAAGAGTCCATCCGGGAATCCCTGTCGGGCATACTTGGTGATGAAGGTTTTGCCACCCTGACGGCATCCTCGGCCGAGGAGGGTCTGGAACTGCTGGACCAGAAGGATGTGGACCTGATCCTGCTTGATATCTGGATGCCCGGCATGGACGGCCTGGAAGCCCTCAAGACCATCAAAAACCGGTTTGACATGCCGATCATCATGATTTCCGGCCACGGCACCATAGAAACCGCCGTGCAGGCGACCAGGATGGGCGCCTTTGATTTCATTGAAAAGCCCCTTTCCTACGACAAGACCATATTGTCCATCAACAAGGGCCTGCATGTTGCCCGGCTTGAGAAAGAAAACCGGATACTGCGGGACAGGACTCCTCCCCATCCGGACCTGACCGGTAATTCCCCGGCTATCCGGCTGCTGCGGGAACAGATAGATCGGGTTGCGCCAACCGACGCCTCGGTGCTGATCAGGGGCGGACACGGAACAGGCAAGGAGCTTGTCGCCCAGACCATCCACTACAAGTCGGCGCGGAAAGACCGGCCCATGGTTGAAGTCAACTGTGCCGCCCTGCCGGAGGAATTGATAGAATCGGAACTTTTCGGCCATGAAAGGGGGGCGTTCACCGGGGCAACCGAGCGGCGGCAGGGGAAATTCGACCTGGCCGACGGCGGGACGATTTTTCTCGATGAAATCGGCGATATGAGCCTCAAAAGCCAGGCCAAGGTCCTGCGCATTCTTCAGGAGCAGAAATTTGAACGGGTCGGCGGCAGCAGGACTATCCAGGTCGACGTCCGCATCCTCGCCGCGACCAACAAGAACCTGGAGGAGGCCATCGAAAACGATCTGTTCCGGGCAGACCTCTTCTACAGGCTGAATGTCGTCCCCATCCTGGTACCGGACCTGAAGGACCGCATTGAGGATATTCCCCTCCTTGTCCAGGATTTCCTCCGGCAGTTCAGCAGAAAAGGGTTGGGCGTCAAGAAAATTTCCCCCGATGCCATTCATACCCTGATGCAGCACTCCTGGCCGGGCAATGTCCGGGAACTGCGCAACCTCGTGGAGCGGCTCATCATCATGGTTCCCGGCGACACCATTACCAGGAAGGACATCACCCTGTTCCTCGGGGCCAACGGGAACATCTCGTTCCCTGCCCCCGAGGGAGGCCGGTACGGCCACCTGGAGTACAGAGAGGCCAAAAGACAGTTTGAGTACGATTACCTGCGGAGCAAGCTGCTGCAGTACAACGGCAATATTTCCCAGACCGCCGAACAGATTGGCATGGAGCGGAGCCATTTGCATAAGAAAGTCAAGGCACTGAACATTGAACTCTACAAGGAGTAAATCATGGTCTTTCCGGAATATCGTCCCCGCCGGATGCGGCAGAACGAAACCCTGCGGGCGCTGATCAGAGAAACCCGTCTTGTTCCCGAACAGATGATCTATCCCCTTTTTGTCATGCCCGGCAAGGGGAAACGCGAACCTATACCTTCCATGCCCGGCATCCACCGGATGTCGGTCGATCAGCTCGGCAAAGAGGCCAAGGAGTGCCTGGCGGCGGGCATCCGGTCCGTCATCCTTTTCGGGCTCCCCGACAAAAAGGACCCCATGGGCTCCGGCGCCCATGCCAAGGACGGAATCGTGCAGCGGGCGATACGGGAATTAAAGAACAAGGCGCCGCATTTGAATGTGGTGACGGATGTCTGCCTGTGCGAATATACCGACCACGGCCATTGCGGATGCCTGATCGGCAACAACGTCGACAACGACACCACCCTGGAGCTCCTTGCCCGGACAGCCCTGTCCCACGCCCAGGCCGGCGCCGACATGGTGGCCCCCTCGGACATGATGGACGGCCGGGTTGCCGAAATCCGCAGCGCCCTGGATGAAAACGACTACCACATGATCCCCATCATGTCGTACGCGGTCAAATACGCCTCGGCCTTTTACGGGCCGTTCAGGGATGCGGCGGACTGCGCGCCCCAGTTCGGCGACCGCCGCAGCTACCAGATGGATCCGGCCAACAGCCGCGAGGCCCTTCGGGAAGCGACCCTGGACGTTGAGGAAGGGGCGGATATCCTCATGGTCAAACCCGCGGTGGCCTACCTGGACATCATCAGCCGCCTGCACGACGATTTCGATCTGCCCATCGCCGCCTACCACGTAAGCGGTGAGTATGCCATGATCAAGGCGGCGGCGGAAAAAGGATGGATCGACGGCGACCGGGTCATGGCCGAGACCCTGCTGTCCATCCGGCGGGCCGGAGCCGACATCATTCTCACCTATTTCGCCAAGGACATGGGGAGACTGCTGCTCAATTCCTGATCCCCGGCTCCTTGACCGGCACCATGCCGCCGGGCGCGGAGAACCTGGACCAGCCGTAAACCGCCAGCAGCGCTCCGGCCGCGTCGGCGGCTAGGTCCGCCCAACTGGCGGTGCGGCCCGGAATGAAGGACTGGTGGAATTCGTCGGCCAGGCCGTGCAGAAGGCAGAAAATCACGACCGCGAGGCCAACCCCCAGTGTCCGGCGCCGGCGGGTTTCAGGAGGAAAAGCGTAGACCGCGGTCCCGGCAAGGACCCCGTAGGCAAGGGCGTGGAGGAGCTTGTCGATCCCGGGTACCCGGGGAAGGCGGACATCCGGACCCGGCTGGTGGGACAGCAAAAAAATTATCCCCATGACCAGGACCACGGGAATAAAACGGAGCAAACGATGCCCGGTTTTCATTGCCGCGGACCGTCAGCCCGTGGACTGATTCTGCGGCGGGGTGTCAAGATGAACCCGGCTCAGCTGCTCCGCCGAATACTTCTTTCTGATTCTTCTCACGGCGGCGTGAATCCTTTTGACCGGAGCATCTTCAAGGAATGTTTCGCGTTTATCCGCGTAGGACGTCAGATAGAACCTGCGGTCGCGGATTCCGAAAGTATGGCTCCAATTGATGGCGATCGTTTCAGGGTTCTCGTCAATTTCGACCTCCACCGGTTCCCCGGCCGCCGCCACCTGAACAGCGTCGGATTCGGCGATCTCCAGCAGCCACGCAGCCCCGGCCCGGTTTGCCCATAAAACAAACACCCCCAGTTCCAGGACCGCCTCCCGGCCTTCCCGGGCAGCCTGCCGGATGCGGTCGATCTCCGCAACCAGGGACAACTTCAACCGCCGCATCGGCGACACTGCGCCGGCGGCGGATTGCTGCCGGAGACAGCAATGCTTATACTTTCTGCCGCTGCCGCATGGGCAGACCTCGTTTCGTCCTATTTTTCCCATCCTCTCCCCCGCGGTCTCCGGGCTTTTCTCATCTGTCCCTTACGAACACTTGCTGTAGCCGCAATCGTAACACACCTCGCATCCTTCTTCAAACACCAGCTTGCCGGAACACTCCGGACAGGTGGAGGAAAACCCGCGGTGGGTGTCGGCCATGAACGATTTGAGCAGCTTGCCGAGCTGGGCCGGCAGGTCAAGCATGTGTCCGCTGGAACGGTCGAGCTGCTTGATAATCTCGTCCATGGGGATCTGATAGCGCAGCGCCAGGGAAACCAGACGGCAGGTCGTGGTCCACATGGTCGACTTGTCCTTCAGGTCCACCCGGTTGTCAAAGGGGAATTTGGCAAACACCTCCATGGGATTTTCATCATCATCAAAACAGACAATGAGGTAAATCGTGTTCTGGTTGGCATCCTTGAGGCGATACCGTTTCGCACTCAGCACATCAGGCAGCTCCTTCTTCCGCACAATCCCTTGGCTGCTGACAACAGCCGACATTTTCCCCTCGGCTTCGCCGGCGGTATTCAATACCTGCGAATCCCTGGAGCCGTCCCGATACACCGTCAACCCCTTGCAGCCGAGCTTGAATCCCAGCTCATAACTGAAGCGCACATCGTCCCTGGTGGCGGCGGCCGGCAGGTTGATGGTCTTGCTGATGGAGCTGTCCACCCCGCTTCTCTGCAGGGTTCCCTGCATCTTGATATGGCTTTCCGGCGTAATATCCTGGGCCGTGCAAAAGATCTCCTGCCAGTGCAGGGGAATTTCCCGATGACCGATGACGGTGCCGCCGTCGGCCACCTTCTTCATCAACTCCTCTGAATAAAACCCCTCGCGCCGGGCAACCCGCTCGAAATGCTTGTTGATCATCAGCAGTTTGTCCCCGTCCATCACGTTTTTCACCATGACGATTGAGTAATAGGGCTCGCAGCCCGAAGCGCAATCGGCGATCATGGAAACCGTGCCGGTCGGCTGGATCGAAGTCAGGGCGGCGTTCCGGCGCGGAGGGTAGTGGTTGTACTCCGGATCGTAGGCCGGAAAAGGACCTTTGACCTTGGCAACGGCGATGGATGCCTTTTCCGCCTCATCCCTGATAAACCGCATCACCCTGGCGGCGCTTTCCCTGCCTTCCTCGCCGCCGTAGGGGCGCTCGAGACGGATCAGCATATCGTGCAGGCCCATGATGCCGAGACCGATCTTCCTGGTTTTCTGGGTCATTCGGGCGATTTCCGGAATGGGGAACCGATTGCAGTCTATGACGTTATCGAGAAAACGGACGGCAAGATGCACCGTGCGGGCCAGCCGGGACCAGTCTATGTCCCCGTCGCCGACGTAATGATCAAGGTTGATGGAGCCGAGGTTGCAGCTCTCATAGGGCAGCAGCCATTGCTCTCCGCAGGGATTGGTCGCTTCAAATTCACCAAGCTGGGGAGTCGCGTTATCGCGGTTGGCGGCGTCGATAAAGAGGACCCCGGGCTCACCGTTGTGCCAGGCGAGATCGACTATCTTGTTGAAAACCCGTTCCGCGTCGAGGGTCTCAACCACCTTGCCGGTGGAAGGATCAACCAGATCATAGTCCTGGCCGGTTTGCACCGCTTCCATGAACCGATCGGTGATGGCCACGCTGAAGTTGAAATTGGTGAAACGGGTCTGATCCTCCTTGGCCGAAATGAAATCGAGAATATCGGGATGATCAACCCGCAGCACGCCCATGTTGGCGCCCCGCCGTTTCCCTCCCTGCTTGATGGTCTCGGTTGCCGCGTCGAAGACCGCGGCAAAGCTGAGCGGACCGGAAGCCACGCCCTGGGTCGACTGAACGGCGGAATTTTTCGGCCGCAGCCGGGAAAATGAGTATCCGGTCCCTCCCCCGGTTTTGTGCACCAGGGCCCCGTTGCGGATGGAAGTGAATATCCCGTCCATGGAATCCTCAATGGGCAGCACGAAGCAGGCGGAGAGCTGGCCGAGGTCTGTGCCGGCGTTCATGAGACAGGGTGAGTTGGGCAGGAAATCGAGATGATAGATCATATTGAAAAAACTGTCCCGCAGCGTTTCATATTCTTCGCTTTCCCTGTCCACGTCGGCCACGGCATCTGCTACCCGGCGGCACAAAGTCTCCCAGTTCTCCAGTGGACGCCCGGCGGAGTCCTTGAGATAGTAGCGCCGCTCCAGGACCGTTTCCGCAGCCCTGGTCAATTTCGGCCTGCTCATTTTCTTCGTCATTTTCCCCTCCCCTCCCAGTGTGATTGCATGATCTCCATCTATTTTTCAGCGTGCCGGAACAATGATTCTCCTTCACCCATAGCAGCCGGCCAAATCTCTTATATCACAATATGTAGCGTAACATCAAGACAAAAGAACAACATGTTGTGCAGTACAGGCCTCTCGCTTCACACAGAAATTCAAGGAGTTCGCTCGTCGCACCCCATCGCCGGACAGAAAAAAATGGGCGGGAATACATATTATGATTACAATAGACCCAAAGCAATGATGCATGCCGCCGGCGGGGAAATCCGCGCTGATGACCAATTCGCAGCCCCGTGTTCTTTCCGGGCTGCTTCAGATGAGGAGACGATCATGAAAATGACCTGCATGAGCTGCAAATTTTTCAGACTGGAAAATCCCGAGGGCGGATTCTGCAGGGAACCGGGCAAGGCATCGGCACCCAAAACACCGGTGCGCGGTGACGAGGCGTGCGGGAAATGGGCCGATTGCGGCCAGCAGTATTACATCCGTCTCGGGTGGATCAAGGCGTACAAAGCCAGGGCGGCGGGGCAAAACAAAGCGTGAGCGGAGGCTGGGGGCAGGAAGCGGCCGCGACCGTTGGCCGGCCGGGAAAGCCTAAATTGACGTCTTTTTCAAACCAAGCAATTCGTACGTTTTCAATCCGGCTATGGTCGCAGTCAATTCACGCAGTTCAAGGACTGACTGCGCCGCCCGGGATGTTGTCTCGGCAATGACAATGGAGTTCGGTACGGGCTTGGTGATTTCCTGCAGCCTGAAGACATTATTGACCGTGTCGCCGATCACCGAGTAATCCATTTTCATTTCAAAGCCGATGTTGCCCACCACGGCTTCCCCGGTATACACACTGATGCCGACCTGAACCGGTTCGTTCAGCAACTCCTCCACATATTCGCTGTTGATGGCCCGGACGGCCTCCTGCATTTCCACTGCGGCGGTAAGCGCATTGTCAGCGTCCATCGAGGTTGAGACGGGCGCGCCGAACAACGCCAGGAAGCCGTCGCCGAGATACTTGTCGACAATGCCGTGATGCTTGAAAACAATCCCGCCCATGACGGAGAAAAAATAATTCAACAGGGCGACACTCTTCTGGGGGCCGATCTTTCTGGCGATGCCCGAAAAACCCCGGATATCGATATTCAACAGGGTGAGGGTCTTGAATTCATCGATCAGGGATTTGCCCGTTGTCGAATCCCTGATGATCTTGTCGACCACTTCCTTGGGCACGAACTTCTGGAACATCGCTCTTATTCCACGCTCCTGCTCAGCCATGGAAACCGTTTCCTTGTACAGACGGGCATTTTCAAGGGCAATGCTCACCGAGGTCGCGATGGACTGCAGCACATCCCTGTCATCCTCGATGAACTCCCCGTCAATTTTATTCAACACCTCGATAACACCGACAACCTTTCCCTGTGAGATCATCGGCACACACAGGACCGACCGGGTCCTGAATCCAGTTACCTCATCAATTTTGGGATCAAAATGAATAGTGGCTATTAACAATATTCAGCTGAATGATTATTTTTTAAAGCAAGATCAACATAATACGATTTGGAGGTCTTGCCATGAAAATGCCGGTCATAAGTCTCGTGGAATGGCAGAAACGATTTGGGACAGAAAAAGCCTGTGCCAGGGTTTTGGCAGATGTTCGCTGGCCTGAGGGTTTTCAATGTCCTGCCTGCGGCTCGAAAAAACACAGCTTTGTTGCAACGAGAA
>Ga0209614_1001394_pt1 | contig 18281 bp, 16 predicted proteins | sample BlaSprsedimmetaG_FD_185484 | JGI IMG/M metagenome (GOLD analysis project Ga0209614, IMG submission 185484) | Hot spring sediment bacterial and archeal communities from California, USA to study Microbial Dark Matter (Phase II) - Blank Spring... ... | reverse complement strand
ACATCGATGCCCGAATCTTCGGCCATGGTTTCAATCACTTCCATCGAACGCAAAGCAATGGCTTCAAGCGCTGCCCGGGCAATGTGAGCTTTTCCGGTACCACGGCTCAATCCGATGATGGTTCCTGCAGCATACTGGTCCCAGTGCGGAGCGCCCAACCCAACAAAAGCCTGCACAAACGAAACGCCTCCACTGTCGGGCACCTGCGACGCCAGTTCTTCTATTTCAGACGAAGATTTGATGATTCCCAGTTGATCGCGCAGCCATTGCACCACCGCACCGGCCACAAAAATACTCCCTTCGAGTGCGTATGTTGTTTTGCCGTTTACCTGCCAGGCAATGGTTGTAAGCAATTTATGTTTCGAGGCAATGGGTTTGCTACCGGTATTCATCACCACAAAGCAACCGGTGCCATAAGTGTTTTTCACCATTCCTTCTTCAATGCACATTTGTCCGAACAAGGATGCCTGCTGGTCACCTGCAATTCCGGCAACGGGAATTTCTTCCCCGAACAGTTCCTTTTCCGTTTTCCCGTAAATCTCGCTGCTTTGTTTTACCTCGGGCAATAATTCCCTTGGAACGTCAAGAATTTTCAACAATTCATCGTCCCACTCCAGTGTAAGAATATTAAAAAGCAACGTTCGGCTGGCGTTGGTCACATCTGTAATGTGCAATTTTCCACCGGTAAGTTTCCAGATGAGCCAGGTATCAACTGTTCCAAAAGCCAGTTTTCCGGCATTGGCAAGTTCACGCACGCCCTCCACATTATCCAGAATCCATTTGATTTTTGTTCCGGAAAAATAGGCATCGATAACCAGACCGGTTTTTTCAGCAAACGTTTTTTCCAGTCCGCGGTCTTTCAGTTCATCGCATATACCTGCCGTGCGCCGGTCCTGCCAGACAATAGCGTTGTAAACCGGTTCGCCGGTTTCACGGTTCCATATCAGGGTGGTTTCCCGCTGATTGGTAATGCCAATGCCTGCAATTTCCGAAGGAGAAATTTTGTGTTTTTCCAAAACATCACGGGCTACTTTCAACTGACTCTCCCAGATGTCGGACGGACGGTGTTCCACCCATCCCGGGCGCGGATAAATCTGTTCGAATTCCTGTTGTGCTGTTCCGGTAATTTCACCGGAATGATTGAATAATATAGCCCTGTTGCTTGTTGTGCCCGAATCGAGTGCAAGAATTTGTTTATGCATTGTTTTGATTGATTATATTGATTTTTATTGCTTTGAAAATACAACATTTCCTTTAAATGGAAAGAATATTTTTCATTCTTATTATTTTTGCCACGAAATAAATGAAGATGAATATAAAAACGAACCGGGTTGGCATTATCGGGAGTGGAAGCTGGGGTACAGCCATTGCAAAAATGCTGATGGAAAATGTGGGACAAATTAACTGGTTTTTTCGCAGAACTGAAACCATCGAGAGCTTCAAAGCATTGGGAAATAATCCAAGGTATTTGCAGAGTGTGGAATTTGATGCGGAACGGATTACTTTTTTTAATGATGTGGATGAAATTGTGGAGGATTCAGAAATTATCGTTTTAGCCGTTCCTTCGGCATTTCTTCCTGAAATACTTGGCGGACTAAAAACCGACCTCAGTCAGAAATATTTCCTGTCGGGCATTAAGGGAATTGTATCCAGCGAAAACCTGCTGGTAGTAGAATACCTGAGCAAATATTTTCGCGTTCCAAACGAAAATGTCGGGGTAATTGCCGGTCCTTGCCATGCCGAGGAGGTGGCACTTGAAAAGCTATCGTACCTGACTTTAGCCAGTATCGACGAGACTAAAGCTACCAATTTTGCCAAATTGCTTCACAGTCATTATATTTCCGTTTCTACATCCGACGATATCTGGGGAACAGAATATGCCACGGTAATTAAAAATATAATTGCCATTGGCGCCGGAATTGCTCACGGACTTCGGTACGGCGACAATTTTCAGGCTACACTGGTTTCCAATGCCATTCAGGAAATCAAACGTTTTGTGGATGCCGTTCATCCCATTTCCCGCGACATTAAAGATTCGGTATACCTTGGCGATCTCATAGTTACTGTATATTCCCAGTTCAGCCGTAACCGGTTGTTGGGCACACTCATCGGCAGAGGTTATTCGGTGCGAAATGCCTTTTTGGATATGAATATGGTGGCCGAAGGGTATTACGCCTCGAAATCCATTTACGAAATCAACCGGCAATACAATGTTTCCATGCCAATATGTGAAACAGTTTACCGGATTTTATATGAAAATGCGCCACCGAAAAAAGAGATGACGCAGTTAACAATGAAACTGAGTTGATAGGGTGTGGCGGTTTTTAACCGCCAATTTTAAAATGTGCGGTGAGACTTTTCACGATGGAATCGTCTAACGGAAATTGTATTGAATAATTCGCCAACGATGAATGCGCGGTTTGCCCGAATGGATGCCTTCTGCAGAAACCACGCCACCCCTACCGCATTTCTTTGTACGCATTTATCAACCCGTTTGTAGAGGCATCGTGGCCGGAAACCGGTTCGTCGCTTTCCAGTTCGGCAAGAATGGCGTTGGCCAGTTGTTTGCCCAATTCTACACCCCACTGGTCGAAACTGTAAATGTTCCAGATAATTCCCTGAACAAAAATTTTGTGCTCATACATGGCAATTAAAGAGCCCAGCGTACGCGGAGTGAGTTTTTTTATCAGGATAGAATTAGTTGGAACATTTCCCGGAAAAACTTTAAACGGGGTCAGTGCAGCTATTTCTTCATCCGTTTTTCCGGCAGCTTTAAGTTCGGAAACCACTTGTTTTTCTGTTTTTCCTACCATCAGCGCTTCGGTTTGGGCAAAAAAGTTGGCCAGCAGTTTCTGGTGATGGTCGCCAATCTGGTTGTGGTTTACGGCAGCGGCAATAAAATCGCATGGAATCAGCTTTGTGCCCTGATGAATGAGTTGGTAAAAAGCGTGTTGGCCGTTGGTACCGGGTTCTCCCCAGATAATCGGGCCGGTCTGGTATTCCACCGGCTCGCCGTTGCGGTCCACATATTTTCCGTTGCTCTCCATGTTGCCCTGCTGAAAATAGGCGGCAAAACGGTGCATGTACTGGTCGTAGGGCAAAATGGCCTCGGTTTCGGCGCCGAAAAAGTTGTTGTACCAGATTCCGATAAGCGCCAGAATCACAGGGATGTTTTTATCGAATTCAGTGTTGCGGAAATGGTTGTCCATGGCATGGGCGCCTTCCAAAAGCAGAATGTAATTTTCAAAACCGATGCCCAGCACAATGGAAAGACCGATGGCCGACCAGAGTGAATAACGACCTCCTACCCAGTCCCAAAAACGGAACATGTTTTTGGTATCGATGCCAAATTTCGCCACCTCTTTTTCGTTGGTGGAAACAGCCACAAAGTGGTTTTTTACGAATCCCTCATCTTTTCCAGCCTTTAGAAACCAGTCACGAGCTGTGTTGGCGTTGGTCATGGTTTCCTGCGTAGTAAATGTTTTTGAAGCCACGATAAACAGTGTGGTTTCCGGGTTCACTTTTTTCAGCGTTTCGACCATGTGCGTCCCATCCACGTTCGATACAAAATGCAGGCTGAGGTGATTTTTATAGGGTTTCAGCGCTTCGGTTACCATGAGCGGGCCCAGGTCGGAACCGCCGATTCCAATGTTAACAATATCGGTAATCGCTTTTCCGGAGTAGCCTTTCCATTCACCGGAAATTACTTTTTCAGAAAAAGTTTTCATCTGGTCGAGGACGGCGTTCACTTCGGGCATTACATCTTTGCCATCAACCAAAACAGGCACGTTGCTGCGGTTACGCAGTGCCACATGCAGTACGGCCCGGTTTTCGGTGGCATTGATTTTTTCGCCCGTAAACATGCTTTCAACGGCCTCTTTTAACCTGCACTCCTGTGCCAGTTCAACCAACAATTCACGGGCTTTGTCATCCACAATATTTTTAGAAAAATCAACAAGAATATTTTCAAACTTTAGAGAATAACTTTGAAATCGTTCATTATCCTTTTCAAATAATTCTTTCATTTGTGTATCTTCAAAACCGAAGTAATGATCTTCCAGTTTTTCCCAGGCTACTGTAGTCATTGGATTTATTTTTGGCAACATATTTTTATTTTTTTGATGATTTCGATAACAAATTTAGTTCGTAAAAATAATAGTCATAGCATCACTTTGAGTGATACTATGACGAATACAGCTGCAAAGATAATTTTTTCGCGTTTGAATGTGGCATTCTCACCTCCGGTAATGATTAATGAAGTTCTCAGCGACTTAACAAAATGCCGGGATTCTTTTAAGTTCATATAATTTGTTCATCTTTTCAAAGGAATTAGATTCAGATTTTTGATACTTTTGTAAAGAATGCGAAATGCCTGCTTTCAATAGTTAAATATCATTGTTATGTACACATTAAATTACAGATTAATTTTTATTATAATTTTCATTTTTAATGGGCTTTTGTCAGTACAAGCAAGTTTAGCATATTTAGAACAGGATTCGGTTAAGATTTATATTAGTTCAGGGATAAATCAGGTTCTTATTCCTGTTCCTGATTCAATTTCAATCAAAAATCCGCAACTTGAAGCAATTTCATCAAACCCTGGTATTCTTGAAATATTGAATACAGAATATATCTTCGGACAAACTTTTGCAGTTTTAAATGTAAGGGAAAAAGGTGTTTCAGGAATAGTCTCCGTTATTATAAATGTTAAATATGAAAGTGTAGTAGATACAATTTCGTTAATAGCACGCATACAGCCTTACTATAACCCGGGCATATTATTTCAGATTCACGACATTGTTTTTTGGCAGGAAGCCATTCCCCTGACCAACGAACCGGTTTACGAAAAAATCATTCAAACTTCAGTAGGTCCTTACAATCAACTCAATTACAGCGAAATTCCCCTGACGGTAAATATGGATTGCACCGGCGCTTCCTGCACCGGACACGATTTTTTTACCTCTTTGTATAAAGGTTACCTGGTTCCACCTGTCAGTGGTACCTATCATTTTTATATGCGTTCACAGGACAGGCATACCCTTTGGCTGAGCCCGAATGAAAATTTCTCAAATGCTCAAAAAATTGTCGCCCGAAGCTCAAATCATGGCAATACGGGCACTGAAATAGGGAACCAGATAACCAAATCGGCACCTGTAGAGCTGGAAGCCGGGAAAGTTTATGCATTTTATGCCACGCAGTGGATTATTCATTCCACCTTTGGAGGCATTTTGTGGGATGGCCCCGGTATTAATATGGGTTACATTCCCGGAGAACATACCATGCCGGTTTATGATGTAACCAAACCCACTCCACCGGCCAACCTCAGTTTATCCTGGCGTTCATCTTCCGGCTTTTCGATGAATTGGAGTCCTGCTACGGACAACAACAAGGTATCAGGATACAATATGTACCTGAACGGATACCGGATTAATGACGAACTCATTAATGAAACAACATACAGGGTTGAAAATCTTACAGCCGAAACTAACTGGCAGGTGGTTGTAACTGCAATTGATTTTTCCGGAAATGAGTCGTTTATCAGTGAAATACTTGAATTGGAAACCCATAAAGCAGACAGCCAACCACCTACGCCACCCCAAAATTTAGAGATACTGCAGGCAACCGGTCTTGCATTGCAACTCGAATGGAGCGGAGCAACCGATAACGAAACCGAGGTAATTGGTTACAATTTTTATATTGACGATGTACTTTACAATACTTCCGATTATATTTTTGAAAACAATATTGTGATTCACAATTTACTCCCCGAAACGGAATATTCAATAACCATTGAGGCCATTGATGCCGGATTGAACGTTTCTGACAAGAGTAACATATTCAGCGTTTCTACCGGAGAATTCGACCCAACCGGACCCAATCTTGGTGAACGGATAGGGAAGGTAGTGGTTCACAATAAAAACACATCGTGGAACGAAGGAATCGGGTTAAACGGCCCCTACGAAAACGGCGATATAGTAAACAATCCGGAAATACGTCAACTTGTAACAAATTTTCAGGCAGGAGCCATCCGCTGGGGGGCTATTCCAGCCAACTCCAAATCTTTTCAGGGTTCGGTAGGGCCTGGAAAAGTAAATACCTATGGAAAAATGATGAGCTTTGCCAACGAAATTAACGCCCGGTTTGCCCTTACAGTTGGTGTTAAAAATGGCATTGATTACCGTACCAATCCGAATACATTTCTGCACCTGCTTGAATACCTTGCAGGAGATGCAAGTACTGTCTGGGGTGGGGTACGTGCGTCTGAAGGTTATACTGAACCTTTGCTTCAGCAGGGGAAAGGAATACTGCTTGAATTTGGAAATGAGGTTTGGGGAGCAGCGGTACATGATGCTGAAATCGGGTCAAATTATGAAGTTTATGCTAAATGGGTAAGAGATATGACAGAAGTAGTGAAATCGTCGCCTTACTATGATCCGGAAAAAATAATTATGGTGTACAGTGGAAGATACCCGCACCCAGATAACAGTTACGGTGTAAATACAAGGGTATTGACAGGCGATCGCGGGCATGCCGAATGTTTGGGGGTTTCGGGTTATATGGGCGGCAACCTTAGTTACGACCCAATAATTCCGAAAGGCGATTCGGAACTCGATTACTACAAAAACAGCCTGGAAATGTCGAGAAAAAACATTGAAGGTTTTGTGCTGACCATGAAAGAGATGATGAGTTTGACTGGCACGCTGAAAACATTCTACCTGTACGAATCGAATATGACCACAACCTCATACAACGGGAGGTTCGGGCAAGCCATCGTTTTAACCGATTACCTGGCCAATTCCATGAATTACGGTTCCATTGTACCCAGCATTTTTCACCTTACAGGCGGCCAGTGGCGGATTACACAGCCGGCAGAAAACTACAAACAACTGCCGCTGTACCATACCGGTAAATACTTTAACCGGTTTTGCAAGGGACACATTCTGGAATCTGAATTTATATCGAACAATCAAATTACAAATTCCAATAACAAAGTAATTAATTATGACGCAGTTGGAGTTTATGCCTATAATTCGAAGGAACAGTTCAGTGTTTTGATGATGAACCGCGACTTTGAAAACGATTTTACCATTCAACTGGAATTACCGGCAGGTTTGGATTTTTCAGAAAACGCCACCGTTTATACCATTTGGCACGAGAACTTCAGTTCGTTTGAAACAAATATCGATTCAACGGAAGTAACTCTTTCCGATGATTTATTGATTCGTGTTCCCAAACATGCCATGGTTATTGTTTCCTTAGAGGGCGAAGATCCCGGTTATGAACAACTTCCGTTGGGTTACTACGACCGTGTTCGGCCTGAAATCCTGAATGTAACTTCCACCCGAAACTTTATCATCGATACAAATCTTGGTACAGATATTATTCGCACTGAAATTTTACCATCCAACGCTTTCAGTACCGTCGCCATTCTCGATGTAATTGAAAATACCACGGAAAGTATTCTTACCCCGTTATCGGGCGGAAGGCTTCACATCAAGGCTTCGGGAATTTGCGGCGATGAAGGGTACATAAAAATTCAGGCGTATGCGGCAGATAATCATGCCCTGAGCGATACGGTTACCGTGCTGGTAACTAACCAGGGAACCGATTGCCCCTCAACAAACGCCACATTGGTTGACATAAACGGCCAACCGCTGTTTTATCCCAATCCGGCAACCGAAAAGATTTACTTCAGCAAAAGCCTGGACAGTATGTCATTGATAGAAATTTTTGACAACCAGGGAAGAAAGGTTATTCAAACCGATTTGAGAAACGGGCATGAAATTTCCTTGGGAAAATTCCGGGCTGGGTTCTATATCATTGGTTTGATGAAACCAAATGGGACTTATTTAACGAGAAAAATGCAGAAAAATTAATTGAAATACCGACAAAATTTAAGCGATGAAAAAATCAATCTTTTTATTTTCAATAACCCTTTTGCTTTCGTTTGCTCTTTCAGCCCAAACCAAATCCATCCAAAAATCTCCCGTATTAACCGAAGGATCGCCCGAAAGCGTTGGCATTTCAACGGAGCGACTGGCGAGAATTGACCAGATGTGTACAGATGCAGTGGCAGAAGGACAGGTCCCGGGAATTGTTTCGCTGGTTGCCCGCGATGGTAAGATTGTGCACTGGAAAGCCTACGGAATGGCAGACAATGAAAAAAACCGCCAGCTAAAACGCGACGATATTTTTCGTATTGCTTCTCAAACAAAAGCTATTACTTCCACCGCAGTTATGATGTTGTGGGAAGATGGAAAATTCAGACTTGATGATCCCATTTCAAAATACATTCCGGAGTTTAAAAATCCGCAGGTTTTAAGCAGGTTCAAATACAGCGACACTACGTGGACCGGAATTCCTGCCAGCAAAGAAATTACCATCAGGCACTTGTTAACACATACTTCCGGCATTGGTTACGGGTTGATCGACGGTGATGAACGCATACAGATGATTTATCAAAAGGCCGGAATTACCGATTTGTTTACCACCGAAAAAATCACCATTGGAGAGAGTGTAAAAAAGCTGGCCAAACTGCCGCTTCACCATCACCCGGGAGAAAGGTACACATATAGCGAAGGGTTGGATGTGCTTGGTTATTTCATTGAGGTAGTTTCGGGAATGCCGTTCGACGAATTCCTCAAAACCCGGATTTTCGATCCGCTGGGAATGGACGACACCCGGTTTTATTTTCCCGAATCAAAAGCTGACCGCCTGGTTGCCGTTCAGCATCAGGTGGACGGAATGTGGAAGAAATATCCGATTACTTTTTACGACCCGGATTACCCGGTTAAGGGAGCGAAAACTTTCTTCTCAGGTGGCGCCGGGCTGTCGAGCACTGCAAAAGATTATGCCACGTTCCTGCAAATGTACCTCAATGGCGGCGAATACAACGGAGTACGCTTATTGAGCCGGACTACGGTTCGCAGCATGATGGGAAATCATTCCGGTGAACTTTTTCCCGGAATGGAAAGATACCACGGACTGGCATTTGGCGTGGTTACACCCGAGGGGCAATACAAAGGTGGTTGGGGCAGTACCGGTACTTTCGACTGGGGCGGTTATTTCAACACCCAGTATTTTGCCGATCCCGAAGAAAATATAATTGGTGTAATTATGAAACAAACACAAGGCCCAACTAACGACCAGACAGGGTGGAAATTCAGACAACTGGTTTTTCAAACCATCGATGATTAAACGTTAGAAAATGTCACGAAAACGGCGCTATTGTGAAAGTGATTTTTGAAACCGATTACGTTTCTAAAAAAGAGGACATCATAAAACTGTGCGAAATTTGCACTAAAGTGGCTGCCGATTATGTGAAAACTTCGTCGGGATTTGGTTTTGTGAAGGGCGACGATGGAAAATATTCCTATACAGGCGCCACAATTCCCAATCTGGAACTGATGAAAAAAAGTGTTGGCCCCATCATAAAAGTAAAAGCTGCCGGCGGAGTGCGCACACTCGACGGATTGCTGGCAGTTCAGAAAGCCGGATGCTCCCGTTGCGGTGCCACAGCAACAGTTGCCATTCTGGAAGAGGCAAAAAGGCTTTTTGCAAAATAAGGCCTGAATCAGTGAGGTGACTCCAGGTAACCATCACGCTAAAAGGCAGTTACCTTTTAATGACTTTATGAGTCGTGTGCCTTCCGTTTTCAAAAGATACCTTCAAAAGATAAAACCCCGGAAGAAAGCCACTCATGTCGAGACTGGCTGGCTGTGTTTTTTCAACAGTCATTTCTTTCAGCAGTTGTCCTGAACCGGAATAGAGCCATAAAGTGGCAGCATTTTCGTTATGGTTAACAAAAAGCATTTCTGAAGTCGGATTCGGATAGACCATCACATCAGGAAGCCCGAACTCAACCGCCGGAGTTAGCAGGTTACCGTTGTTGGCTTTAAACCTCGCGGCAAAATTCTGGTAATACTGGTTGGCAATATTTTCACAGTGAATGATGAGGGTGTTTTCATCGTTGTTATCGTTGGCCGCACTGCTCCAGTTATGGCTTCCGGTAATAACCAGGGGATCCCGTTCCGGCTGTTTGTTGTCGATAACGGCATACTTGTGGTGAAGAATCCCGTACTCCATATCGGATACAAAACCGGTGCTTCCCAAAGCATCATTTAAAATGGAATTCACAGTGCTGGTATTGGCATCGCCTTCGGTTAATACATTTACAGCCACTCCCCGCTCTGTGGCATCGCTGATGGCAATGGCTATATCTGTTCTGGTTATCAGCATGGTGGCCACATTCAGGTTGTTTTCTGCTCTCTGAATGGCGTCGATGATTTGCTGGTTGGTTCCATCCGACGGACTGAAATAACTTTCAACGCGTTTCCCCCCGATAACAAATTCGTGCGGGGTGTTGTCTGTTTTGTCGGAGCCGAATTTTGCACCGGCCACATTGGGCTGATCATTCGAACCTCCCCACATTTCCTCAAATTCAATTTGATAAGCGCGGGCAAGTGATTGGTCCTGAATGAAAATCATATTGTTGGCATCGGAAACAATCTGATTGTAAGATATGTTGGTGGAGCCTGTCCAGACCACAGGCAAATCCGGATCGTCCGATTCTGCATCAATTACAGCAAATTTATTGTGCATAATTCCGTCGCGGTTGTTTTCATTGGGGGCAACGAGCACGGGAATCTCCTGGCTGAGGCTGTTCAGCCCTGCATTTTGATTCGTACCACATGCAATCATCCTAACCCTGAGTCCGCGGTTTTTTGCCCGGTTTAAGGCATCAGGGATACTGGCCGAAGCAATGTTGCTGAAGCTGTAAATGGCAAAGTCGATGGATTCTGTGGCCCTGTCGAGGTATGCAACCAAAGTGTCGTCAAGTGCACTGCCAATATTTTGTGCCGGTTGATAAATGGCGTAGGTGGTATCCACATCAGAATTGAAATATACCTTAATATCGCCCGTCGAATTCGACTCGGTGGCATACGCTGCCTGTGGGGCAAAAGCGGTATCGGATGCATGGTAAGAGTAGGGGAGAGCATAAATAATTGTCCCCGGCTGCAACCCACTTATAGTCACTTCCTGCAAATATTCTTCGTTGAGCAGGGTAGATGTACCGGTAGTGATGTCGCGCCATTCCGAAGCATGGGGAGTAACGCCGTACACTACTTCAGATGTAGTTTCCGAATCGGTTGTCCAGCTCAGGGTAACACTGTTTTTTGAAATATCCTGAACAGTGACCGGCGACAGGATATTCACCGAACCGGTTAAAATGAAATCATCCATGTTGCGCGGGAGCAACTGGTAGCCTGTTGTTACATCGTTTGTGTTGTAGGAAAACTGTGAACAGATGGCAGTTAAATCAAATACCCCTGTGGGAATTTGCTGCCCCACGATGCTGCCTGCATTCCGGTTTATCCGAATTACAAATGTCTGGTTTCCGTCAGTCAGGGTGTAATTGGCGTCTCCGTTGAAAGTCCCCGAAGGACTTACGAACTGAACATTGTTCAGCCGGACAAGCTGCGACTCATAAGATTCGCCGATTTGATCAGCTGTTAACAGTTTGGGTTCGGGAAGGTTGTGCCCTGCGGAATGTACATTCACCGAAGAAATAGGGTCTATTTCAAGCAGATTATTGTAGTTCTTAAGGGTTCCTGAAATGGTGATTGAATCGCCGCGTTGGAGCGATGATCCTAAATTTCCGTAGGCAGAAAGTCCGGCTGTTTCATCCTGGAAATAGCGAATTAGTCCCAGTTCTCCACCATTGGTAACAATACCACTTACAGTTACTGTCTGCCCCACCTTATTCCGCGCACTTTCAATGGTTTCCTGTGCCCGGCTTTCAAATCCCCAAAGGGCAATTACGCCCGCAAGTAAATATCTCAGCATCATTTTCATTTTTTTTAACAGAAAGGACAAAAGTATAAAAATTACCGGGGACTGTTTTTAAAATATTAAAATGTTGAATGAGGCAAGGGTTACCTGGAAGCGACAACCAGTTTTTTTACCACTGTTTTGTTTCCTGTGGTCTTCACCCTTACAAAATAGATTCCGTTGGGAATATTTTCCAGTGAAAGCAGGTATTTGGGTGTGCCGAATTCCATTTTGCGCAAAAGCACTTCTTTTCCGGTGATGTTTATCAGGCGTATTTCCTGGATTTCTTCATTGTTCATCTCCAGTGTAATGCGCCCGGTTTCGGTGGGGTTGGGGTAAATGTTTAATTCAAACCGGTCGGGTTCGTTAAACCCTGAACGCTCCTGGTTTTGAACAAAAACATTTGCTTCTGCAGGTAATACAGTAAAAATAAAGATTGAAAATATAGATATAAGTATCAGTTTTTTCATGGCACAAAATTTACAACATCTTTGGGTGATATGCAAATAATATGCCTCTTTTATTTCAAAATCCATTTTGCTGCTTTTTCCAAATCGTGGGGAGTATCTATGCCGATGCTTTGAAATTGGGTTACTGCCGTTTTTATGCGGTAGCCGTTTTCAAGCCAGCGCAGTTGTTCAAGCGCTTCAATACGTTCAAGCTTACCCTGCTGAAGTTGTGTTATCTGTTGCAAAACCTCTTTCTTGTATGCATACATGCCAATATGCGCCCAAAAAGCAGTTGCACCGGGCCAGTTGTTTTTTTCTTCTCCCCGAACAAAAGGAATAGGGGAGCGACTGAAATAGAGTGCGTTTTGATTTGAATCGAGCACCACCTTGGGCCGGTTCGGGTTAAACAGTTCTTCGGCAGAGTCAATTTTTTTAACCAGTGTGGCAATTTTTGTACTGCCCTCAAAACAGGACATCAGTTGCCTGATTTGTTCGCCTCTGATAAAAGGCTCATCTCCCTGCACGTTGATAACCACGTCGAATGTGGTATTTTTTTCCAGGAGACGGGCAGCTTCTGCACAACGGTCGGTTCCGCTGTCGTGTTCCGGCGATGTATAAATGGCTTTACCACCGAATGTTTCAACTGTCCGGAAAATCCGCTCATCGTCGGTTGCCACCCAAACAGCATCCAGCGCTTTTGCCACGTTTTCGTAAACCCACTGTATTACCGGTTTCCCTCCCAGTCCGGCCAGCGGTTTGCCCGGAAAACGTGTGGATTGATACCGGGCAGGAATTAGTGCAAGAAATTTCATCAATTCTGTTTTTGTTTTGCCGGCCAAAGATAACGATTATAAAAACCGGAAGGAATTTCGTGCCGATAATATTGAATTTCAGTTATCAAAAAACCAAAAAAAGGTTAATTGAAACCCGAATCGAACCATTGCCGTTGAAAAATTGTAAATTTGTGCTTTTATTGACGACACCACATTATGGATATTCAGGATTTAAAGCAAAGGTTTGAAATTATAGGAAATTCTCCCGGGCTGCACAGAGCCATTGAAGTGGCAGTCCAGGTAGCTCCAACCGACCTATCGGTGCTCATTACCGGAGAGAGCGGAACAGGAAAAGAAGTTTTTCCGCAGATTATCCATCAGTTTAGCAGCCGGAAACACGGGAAATATATAGCCGTCAACTGTGGCGCCATTCCCGAAGGTACCATAGATTCTGAGCTTTTTGGACACGAAAAGGGATCGTTTACCGGCGCCTTGTCCGACAGAAAAGGGTATTTTCAGGAAGCCGATGGCGGTACCATTTTTTTAGATGAAATTGGCGAATTACCGCTTTCTACGCAGGTGAGGTTGCTGCGTGTGCTCGAAACGGGCGAATTTATTCGTGTGGGCTCTTCAAAAGTTATTAAAACCAATGTACGCGTTATTGCCGCCACCAATGTGGACATTCCCAAAGCCATCGACGAAGGCAAATTCAGGGAAGATTTGTACTACAGGCTCAATACTGTTCCCATAAACATTTTGCCCCTCCGGCAGCGCCCCGAAGATATTCATTTGCTTTTCAGGAAATTTGCCCGCGACTTTGCCGAAAGGTACCGCATGCCGCCACTGAGGCTCGACGAAGAGGCCCGTGTTTTGCTGGAGAATTACCGTTGGCCCGGAAACGTAAGGCAATTGAAAAATATTACTGAACAGATTTCAATAATTGAACAAGAAAGGAATATTACAGCCGATGTTTTGCAGCGCTACCTGCCTTCCATTTCTTCCAAAAACCTGCCTGCGCTTTTATCCAGATCCGAAGAAAACAGCTTCTCCAACGAACGGGAGATTCTCTATAAAATTCTTTTCGATATGAAAAGGGATATGACCGATTTGAAGAAACTGGTGCTCGATATTATGGAAAACAAGGAGTCACCAATTTCGGGAGACCAGGCAAAAATTATCCGAAATCTTTACGATGCCGAAGAAGTGAACCTTTCACACAGGGAACAGCCATCAAAGCCTGTGCATATTCCTCATATCGATAAAAATAACATTCAAGATACCGAAGAGGTAATTGAGGAATCGTTGTCGCTAGAAGACAAAGAGATAGAGCTAATTAAAAAAGCGCTTGAGAAACACGGCGGCAAACGAAAATATGCAGCCGGAGAGCTGGGGATTTCAGAACGAACGCTGTATCGCAAAATAAAGGAACACAACATTAAAGGCTGAAAAATGCGAAAAAAGCTTGTACTCTATTTTTTACTGGTAGTTTTTCTGGCAGGGGTTGCCCCTTCCTGCAGAATTAATTACTCGTTTACCGGAGCCAACATTTCGCCGGCGGTGAAAACCTATTCGGTTTACTATTTTCCGAACCGTGCGAGGCTTGTTAATCCAACCCTGAGCCAGTCGTTTACAGAAGCGCTCCGTGAGAAACTGCAGCGGCAGACCTCGCTGAACGAACTGGCCGAAGACGGAGACCTTATTTTTGAAGGGCAGGTTACGGGTTATGAAGTGCGCCCCATGTCGATTCAAAAAGACGATATGGCTGCTTTAAACCGGCTGACAGTGACGGTACGCGTGAAATACACCAACAACATCGACCCCGATCAAAGCCTGGAACAAACCTTTTCGGCTTACGAGGATTTTGACAGCACCAGCTCGTTGAGCGATGTGGAAGACGGTTTGGTACCCGACATTATTACCAAACTTACCGAAGACATTTTTAACGCAACCCTTGCAAACTGGTAGTTATGGAAAAAGAAGAATTTTACCGCAGTGTTGAAAACCCTGAGGCGCTGAACCAGGAAACATTAACCGGTTTTAAGCAACTAACGGAAGATTTTCCGTTTTTTCAGGCCGGATGGATACTTTACCTTAAAAATTGTAAGTTGACAGGAAGTGAGCAGTTTGAGGAAGCCTTAAAAAAAACGGCTCCGATTGTGCCCGATAGAAAACAATTGTATCGTTTATTGTTGTCTGAAAATGAGAACTTTGCAAAAAGCGACTATTTTAACCGGATGGTTGTTCGCGAAGTGTACACTGCCGGCGATGCCACGCAGCAAAAACCGGAAAAAAGTCTTATCGACAGGTTTCTTTCGTCGGACCACAGTCCCATTAAGTTGGATAAACCCGGCAATGAGCATTTCCGGGAGGACCATGAAAATGAAGATATAGTGGCCAAATCGGTGAATGAAAGTGACGAGCTGATTACTGAAACGCTGGCAATGATATATTTCCAGCAAAAAAAGTACGACAAAGCTTTGGATGCTTTTCAAAAATTAAGCTTGAAATATCCGGAAAAAAGTGTTTACTTTGCGAGCCGAATTGAAGAAATTGAAAAATTAAAAAACATTTAACTGAAATAGCATGTACACGTTAATCACAGTTTTAATATTTATTGTTTGTGTTTTGCTTGTTTTAATCGTATTGGTGCAAAACTCAAAAGGCGGCGGCCTGGCCAGCAATTTCCAATCGTCGAACCAGATTATGGGTGTGCGCAAAACCACCGACTTTCTGGAAAAAGCTACATGGGTTTTGGCAGGCGCATTGCTTGTTCTTTCCATTATGGGCTCTGCTTTTATCCCGCGTGACCGGATGACACAGGAGCAGTCGCGTGTAAGAGAACAGGTGGAAACTGCTGCCGACCCGATGCAGATTCCCAATTTCCCGACAACCGCTCCGCAGACTGAATCATCGGACGATATTCCTCCGATGCCTTTACAGGAAGATGACAACTAATTGAGAATATAAAACAAGTTGAAAAGCCATTTGCATAAAAGCAGGTGGCTTTTTGCGTTTCAGTCAGTTGGCGTTTTATTTGTTTGGCCGAAGCAATAATTCATCATATTCGCTTCCATTTACAACTGCTTCCACAATTACCGGTCTCTTGGCAGAAAAAGCACCTGCCAAAACTTTTTGATAGCTTCTGAAACGGTTCACCCGAAAAATGGGCACACCGAAATAATGATTTGAAGACGTGATTGCCTCGATGTAATCAATCATATTTCCGCTGGGAACGCCAAAAACATGCCTGATACCCAAATCCCGGAGGGTGCGCGCAAATTCCTGAGCAACCGTCAGCATAAATTACAGACTTTTTGTTTTTGGCAAGGTACTTATTTTGATGAAAAATAGCGCTGGCAACCTGAATATTATTCGGAATTAATCATCTCCATGATTTCATCCAAATTGGCATTTGGCCGGGTAATCTGGTAACGGGCCTGGGTGTAAAAAGCATTTCTTTTTTTTAGGGTTTCATCGATAAATGTCATCAGCTCTTCCTTTGATTTTCCTTTAATGAGCGGTCTTTCTGTTTTGGACTTGATCAGGCGGTCAGCCAGAATTTTTGGATCAATATTCAGATAAATGGTTTTCCCTGTGCGGTTCATCAAATCTACATTGTCGAAAAAGCAGGGAGCGCCGCCGCCGGTGGCAATCACCACATCGGTAAATTCCGAAAGTTCTTCCAATGCTTTGCGTTCCTTTTTTCGAAACCCCTCCTCGCCGTACTCTTCAAAAAGTTGCGGTACCGTTTTGCAGTTCCGTTTTTCGATGTAGTGGTCCATATCGATAAACTGCAGGCCGGCATATTTTGCCAGCTTTTTTCCCAGCGTCGATTTACCGCTGCCCATATATCCTATCAGGTAAATTCTCATTTATCGAACCTTCAAACAATCTCAAACCCTCAAACTCTTCAAACAACCTCAACCCTTCAACCATTAAAACAACGACATTTGATTTGGGTCTTCTTCCTTTCCTGGCCTTTTTACCTCGAAAGGAATGTCGTCGAAATCATCGCTGTTTTTCTTTTTTTCCGTTTTTTCCTCTTCAATCTCTTCCATCGGCTTGTCGTGTTCATCTTTAACCACCGGTTCTACTTCTTTTACATTTTCAATGCGGTAGTTCGAGAGCCTTTTGCCTTTGGCTTTCCACGATTTTACACTAATGAACTCAGCTACTTCGATAATTTCATTTTCTCGTTCGGCATGTTTTCCTCCAAATTCTATTTCCAGCCTGGGGTAACGTACCCAGGTAATGCTCACCAGTTTGTTGTCGGGGTGGTCGCCGATAAACCGGATGCGTTTCCCTTCGGTCTCGTCAATCTCGAATCGTTTTACGTAGTAAAAATCCTGTTCGGCATCGTAATAAACCACTGAAAGAATTTTTCCGTTATCGAATTTTTCAATGGTCAGAATGTTCTGGTCGAAATGGTTGCTGAGGTCGAAGTTGTAAAGTTCAAACTCCCCGTTTTTATAAATGGTCAGAATTTTATCTTTGCCTGTGAATTCGCCGAGGTATCTTCCGCGGTTGTCGGCATTCAGGCGCAATACATCCTCATCGAACCAGATTTTGCGGCCTCCGAGGGTTGAAACGCCTTTTTCCTTCAGCGATATTTTATGCACATCGTGTTTGGTCAGAATATTTCCCATCGACTGCCGTCCTTTGATGGCCAGTTCGCCCATGTCCACTTCAAAAGCAAGCTTTTTGATGCGTGGTTTGGGTTTCAGCAGAATTTTCAGCGTTTCGGCCTCTCCATTCGGATTGGCAGAAAAGTAAGTGATACGCGAGCCTGGCGTTCCTTTGGTTACGTCGTATTCTTTGTCACGGGTAACCCCGATTACGGGGAAGCGCTTCATATAGGAAAAACCGGTTTTGCCGTCGCGGTAAACTACGTTGTAAATGGTTCGCTTGTCGTTTCGCTTAAAAACAGCGAGGTAAAGCGGGTTTTTACCAATAAATGCTTTTTCAGAAACTTTGGTAACAAAGTAAGTTCCGTCGCGACGGAAAACTATAATGTCATCTATATCAGAACAATCGCATACGTAGTCGGCTTTTTTCAGGCCAATTCCCATAAACCCTTCCTTGCGGTCAACATACAGTTTTTCATTTTTCACAACTACTTTTGTGGCCACAATGTTTTCAAAACTTCTGATTTCGGTTTTTCTTTCGCGTCCTTTTCCGTATTTGTCTTTCAGGTGTTTGAACCACTGTATGGTATAAGGAACAATAT
>Ga0209614_1001393_pt1 | contig 18313 bp, 12 predicted proteins | sample BlaSprsedimmetaG_FD_185484 | JGI IMG/M metagenome (GOLD analysis project Ga0209614, IMG submission 185484) | Hot spring sediment bacterial and archeal communities from California, USA to study Microbial Dark Matter (Phase II) - Blank Spring... ... | reverse complement strand
ATCTTGTGGCCTTGATCAAGTGCATGGTCAAAGAGAACCTGACCTGGGGCGCAGAGCGTATCCGAGGAGAGCTGCTGGGTGAAACAAATCCCAATCTGCCCAACACAGAAATCGTCGAGCTGATTAACAAGCTGACTTGGCTCCTGGCCGGACAAGCAGAGGGGGCCGCCTCGGTTGGGGCCCCCTCTGTAGTCGGGGCGCCGGGATTTGAACCCGGGACCTCTACAACCCCATTGTAGCGCGCTAGCCAAACTGCGCTACGCCCCGAACTAGAAATTGATTATAACAAAGAGTGTCCCGTTTGGCAAATCAGCTACGAGACCTCTTGCTCCCACGCCTGGACCAATGCCTCGAGGCCCGCGTAAACCAGGTCGGGTGGGATCGGCGCGGCTGCCAGGTCCGCCTCGGTGGTGATGCCCGAAAGGAGCAGGATGTTGGTCAGGCCGAGCCGCTGACCGCCGGCGATGTCGGTGTCCAGCCGGTCGCCGATGACGGCGGTGCTCTCGGGTTGCGCGTCCATCCGGCGCATCGCCTGTTCGTACAGCCACGGCTCCGGTTTCCCCACCACGGTCGGCGCGACGCCGGTCGCGGTCTCCAGGGCCGCTAATTGAGCGCCGTTTCCCGGCACCGGGCCCAGAGTAGTGGGAAAGTCGGTGTCTGGGTTGGTGCCGACAAAGATCGCTCCCCGGTGGATCAGCAGCGCTGCTGTTTTCAGCTTCTCCCAGGTCAGGTGGCGATCCCAGCCCACGACGACGTATTCTGCTCCCTCGGCTGTCAGCACAAAACCGTGCTGTTTCAAGGCTTCTTGTATCCCTTCCTCGCCGATGACGTACACCCGGGCTCCAGGCGACGCTTGATCCGCCAGATAAGCGGCAGTGGCTTGCGCCGAGGTCAGAACGCGCTCGGTCGGGACTTGGATGCCGAAGCGGGCCAGCCGGTGTACGTAATGGTCCGACAGGCGGCTCGAGTTGTTGGTCGCGAGGACATAGCCCACGCCCGCGCGGTGCAGAAACTCGAAGAAACGGTGCAAACCGGGCAGCGGCTCTTGGCCGTGCCACAAGACACCGTCCATGTCAACGATCAGGTGACGGATAGCGCGCAGTCTGTTGCTGGCCGGGGGACGCTGGTCCCGCAGCGCCAGTAGCCGCATGTACTCGGCGGGGGTGTCCACATCGAGCAACCGGTGCAGGTCCTCGACGGCGACGGTGGCGACCTGGTCGGCGCAGCGGGCGATCAGACTTCGCCCCCCCTCGTCCCCGGTGACGGCCGCCAGCTCGGGAAAGAGGGATCGGGCGAACAGGACAGGGGGGCGGCGCTGGCCGGCGTGAGTGGGGTGAACGATGGAGGCGCCCGTCTCCTCGCAGCGGGCGGCTAACGCCCGCAGCAGGGCGACGTCGACCAGCGGTTGGTCGCATTGCATAAAGATGGCAGCCTTGGTATCCGGAGGCAGCGCCATCAGCCCGACCTGCACCGAGACGCTCATCCCCTCCTCCCAACGCCAGTTCATCGCAATCTGCACCGGGCGCGTCCCCAGCGCCGCGCGGACCGCCTCGGCCCGGCAGCCCAGCACAACGATCACCGGCGCGAGGCCGGCGGCGAGCGCCACGTCGGTGGCGTGGGCCACGAAGGGCCGGTCGTTCCAATCGAGCAGTTGTTTCGGTTGGCCGAAGCGGGTCGAGGCCCCGGCCGCCAGAATCACGGCGGCGATTCGTTTTCGATTCAAACTCGTAATCCTCCTGGTGCTTATTGTAGCGCAATTCGCGGATCAGGGCAAAGGCTTGCCACCCGCGTAACCCTCGGCTATAATTTTCGATTCAAACTCGTAATCCTCCTGGTGCTTATTGTAGCGCAATTCGCGGATCAGGGCAAAGGCTTGCCACCCGCGTAACCCTCGGCTATAATGCGGACATTCTACCAGAGCCGTGAGGAGGTCTTGATGAAACTGTCGGTCATTATGCCGGTCTACAACGAGATTGCGACCATTGCCGAGATCTTGCAACGGGTGAGAAGCGTGCCACTGCAAGTGACAGCCGGGTATGGACCGCGGGACGGCGCCGTGGTCGAATTCGAGCGCGAGATCGTCATCGTGGACGACGAGTCCACCGACGGCACGCGCGATGTGCTGCGTACCCTGGAGCAGGCGCTGAACGACACCGTCATCATTTTTCACGAGAGCAATCAAGGCAAGGGTGGGGCGGTGCGGACCGGCCTCCAACAGGCCAGCGGCGATGTGATGCTGATCCAGGACGCCGATCTGGAGTACGACCCCCGCGATTATCCCGCCCTCTTGCAGCCCATCGTCGAGGGCCGCGCCCAAGTGGTCTACGGGTCGCGCTTCCGGGGCGGCCCGACCAAGGCCATGTTCTTTTGGCACATGATCGGCAACCAGTTCCTCACGTTCGTGACCAATCTGCTGTACAACACCATCCTCACCGATATGGAGACCTGTTACAAGGTCTTTACACGGGAGGTGGCGGACCAACTCCAACTCGAGGCTCCAGGGTGGGGCTTTGATCCCGAGATCACTGCCCAGATCCTCAAGCGCGGCTATCGAATCTTTGAGGTTCCCATTTCCTATACCGGGCGCGAGTTCGAGGAGGGTAAAAAAATCAGTTGGCGGGACGGCCTGACGGTGTTGTGGACGTTGGTCAAATATCGCTTCGTCCGATGACCTCGTCTCGTTGGGGATGGGACCGCTGGGGGCTGGTGACCCTCACCCTGTTGGCGTGGGGACTCCGATTGCCCCCGGCCCTGGTCAACCGGTTTCACGCCGACGAAGCGCTGTACGGCTTCTGGGGACTGTTGATTGGGCGGGGGCACGACCCGTGGTTGTTGCGAGTTCCAGTCTACAAGCCGCCCCTGCTGCCCTATCTCATCTCTGGCGCTCACGTCCTGTTTGGCCCCTGGGAAGGCGCGCCGGCTTCCGAATTCGTCGTGCGGCTGCCGGGACTGGTGGCCGGGCTGCTGATGGTCCCGTTGACCGCTGCCCTGGTCCGCTCCCTTTACCGCGACCACCGAGCCGCCTCGCTGGCCGCCATCGGGGTGACCTTTTCCCCCTTTGCAATTCTCTTTTCCGCTACCGCGTTCACCGACCTCCCGATGGTGACCCTGGGCCTGGCTGCCGTCGCCGCCGTCGCGCGGGGCCGACCGGGCTGGGCCGGCGTGTGGGCCGGCCTGGCCTGCGCGGCGAAACAGACCGGCCTGGTGTGGCTGCCCCTGGTGGCCTTGCTCCACTGGTCGAACGCGCCATCTCGGCCCGTGAGGTGGCGAGCCTGGAGGTCGCTGCTCGGGGGTTGGGCGGCGGTGGTCGCGCTGGTCTTTGCCTGGGATGGGGTGCGAGGGGCGTGGGGCGGGGAGAGTTTCTGGCGCTTGGGTGTCACCGGATACGGTGGCCTGCGGGTCATCTGGCCCCAGGAATTGTGGCCCCGCCTCCGGGGCTGGCTCGACCTGGCGCAGCACTTTTTCGTCTCCCCCCTCGTCGGCGGACTGCTGCTGATCGGTCTGCCGGGCCTGGCGGTGTCCGGCTGGCGGCACAGATCGGGAAGCGACTTGCTGTTCCTGGCCTTTGCCTGGGTCTACGGTGCGCTGCACTGGCTGCTTGCCTTTCCGGTCTGGGATCGCTATCTGCTGCCCCTGGTGCCGGTGTCGGCCCTCCTCCTGGGACGTGTTCTCAGCCGGCTGCTCGCCCTCGCCCGGCCGGTACGCCTCCATCGGCTGGCGTCGGCTGCGTGTTACCTGCTGCTGATCGCCGCTCTGCTTGGGCCGGCTCGCGACGCTGCTGCCAGCCGCTATCCCGTCGGCAGCGACCACGGCGCCTACGATGGGATCGAGACCGTGACCGCCTTCCTGCGCCGCCTGCCGGAGGGCGGGGTGGTCTACCAGCACTGGTTGGGCTGGCACTATGCCTATTACCTGTTCGACGCGCCCCTCTGCCAGGCCTACTGGCCCAACCCGGATTGGCTGGCGCAGGACGTGCGCGTGTTTGGAAAGCGAGAACCCCGCTACATCACCTTCCCGTCCTGGGAATCCTCCGCCCGGGTGGAGCACGCACTGGCCGGGGTGGGATACCGCCTCGATCCGGTGCTGACCACTACGCGCCGCGACGGCAGCCAGTCCTTTACCCTCTACCGCATCCGGTCCGACTGATGGTTCCATCTACTCGCTCTCCCGCGTGCCGCCATATTCGCTACGACCTGTTGGCCGTTGCTTTGCTCTGGTCGTCGGTCGCTCTCTGTTTCTGGCGGATCGGGCTGGCGGGACGGGTGCTGGCCGGTGGCGACATTTTCACCTACTTTTATCCCTACTGGGCCGAGGCGACGCGAGCGGTGCAGGCCGGCCGGCTGCCGCTCTGGAATCCTTACCTCTTTATGGGCGCGCCCTTCCTGGCGAACAGTCAGGTCGGCCTCTTTTATCCCCTCAACTGGCCGCTGTGGCTCCTGTTCCCGGCCCATCGTTCGGTACACATGACCATTCTGCTGCACCTGGGCCTGGGGGCGCTCAACGGGTACCTGTGGGGCCGGCGCTCGCTGCGCCTGAGCCGACCGGGCGCCTGGGCGGTGGGGGCCGCGTGGACGCTGGGCGGCTACCTGGGCGCGCAAGTCGAGCACGTCAACCAGTTGCAGGGGTTGGCCTGGCTGCCGCTGATGCTGACCCTGTACGATCAGACTCTGGCCCCGCGAGCCGGCCCCCAGACTGGCGCATCTCGCCTTCTCCCGTTCGGCACCCTCGGCGGGGTGGTGGGACTGGTGTTGCTGGCCGGCCACACGCAGATGGCCTTCATCTCGTTGGTGGGTCTGGCGCTCTATGGGCTGGGGCCTCTCCTGGGGAGAATGCTGTGTCGGTGGAGCCGGCGGCCCCGAAATGGGAGCGGGTTCCCACGCCCCCCGCGGACCTGGGGTCGGGCGTTGGCCTGGCGGATGATGCTGCTGGTCGGCGTCTCGGCGCTGGGAGCGGGATTGGCGGCCGTGCAATTGGTACCGACGGCCGAGCTGGCCCGTCTCTCGGTGCGCGCGGGTGGACTGCCCTTTAACGAGCGGGTCTCCTTCTCCCTGCCGCCGCTCTACCTGGCCCGCGCTCTGCTGCCCAGGTTCTTCCGGGCGCTGCCTCCGGAGCGGATCGAGTACGTGGCCTACGTCGGTCTCACCGGCCTGGCCCTGGCCTGGGTCGCGCTCGGGAACCGGCGCCGCCCGGCCCGTTCCCTCTCCCCTCGGTTGGCGGTGACGATTCTCTTGCTCGGCGGTCTCTTCTTGGCCCTGGGGTTGTACAACCCGCTCTACCTCCTCCTGGCCCGCTGGGTGCCCGGTTTTGCCCACTTTCGCGTCCCGGCCCGCTGGCTGACGCTCTACGCCCTGGGGATGGCGGCGCTGGTGGGGTGGGGCCTCGACGGCCTGTTTCGGCGGCGCGCGCCCATCGGCCGGCGGGGTGTGATTGGATTCGCCGGCGTGCTCGTCCTGCTGACAGGGTGGGCCGGGGCGGCGGGCTGGGTGGACAATGCGGGAGGAGTCGGGGGGCCGACCATCGCCGGCTGGCTGATCGGCGGCCTGATCGTGTTGGGACTGCTCCTGGTCGCCGGCCGCCGGCCTCGACTGGTGGGTCTGGGACTGGGCGGGCTGCTGGTCGTCGAACTGATCACCGCCAGCTCCGCCCTCCCGCACAGCCGAGCGACGGCTCCCCAGGCCTTTACCAGCCTGCGACCCGCCATCGCCCATCTGCTCGTGCAGGCCGGTCAGCACGCGGACGGGGACGCAGGTCCGCCCGCCAGGTTCATCAGCATGTCGGACATCACCTTCGATCCGGGCGATCTGCCCGAGATTCAGGCTATCTACGGGCCGCAGCTCTCGGTCGAGGCGCTGTACCAGTACATCGTCGCCGCCAAACAGAAAGAAGTGCTTAGCCCGGCCCTGTCCCTGGCCTTTGGCATTCCCTCGGTAGACGGCTACGACGGCGGTGTGCTGCCCCTGGCCCGCTACGTCACGCTCCAGCGGCTGTTCTTGCCCGCCGCCGAGGTCTCTATGGACGGGCGGCTGCGTGAGAACCTGACCGCCGTGCCGGCCGACCGGTGGCTCAACCTGTTCAACGTGCGCTACGTCATCACCGACAAGCTCCGCGACGCCTGGCTGGACGACGTGTTCTACGATCTCCAGTTTCGGGCGCAGCTGGCCCGCGGGGAGCAGGCTGCCGTCGCCCACGTGCCGCCCTTCGAGGCGACGGCGCTGGGCCTGGTATCCTACCTCCAGGGAGGGGCGGCGCTGCGGGACGGCGTGCCAGTCGCCGTTGTCGAGATTGGGCTGGCGGACGGTCTGACGCACCGCTTCACGTTGCGGGCCGGCGAACAGACCGCCGAGGGACTGTATGGCCCTGCCGTGGCCCATGCTCCCGCTGCCATCGGGGGTCACTTTTGGCCGGGACAGCCCGAGGGGAGCGATTACGTGACCCGGCTGCAGTGGCAGGCGCCGGCGTCCCCGATCTCGGTCACTGTCCGGGCGCTGCTGCCGGAGGGGACGCTGATCGTGCGCGGCGTCAGCCTGATTGACGAGCGTACGGGGAGCTTCCAATCGTTGGTGCTATCCGACCGGGGGCGTTTCCGGCTGGTCCACTCGGGCGACGTCAAAATTTACGAGAACCTGGACCTGCTGCCCCGTGCTTTCGTGGTGCGGGAGGCAGGAGCGACCACCGTCGCTGCTGAGGACGACGAAGCAGCGCTGGCGCTGATGCAGGAGGAGGCCTTTGATCCGGCGATCCAGGTGGTGCTGAGCGCCGAGACCGGGCTGGACGATCCCACCGCCCTCTCCCCGGGCAAGGTCGGCGGTGACCACGCGCGAATCACCGATTATGCGCCGGAGCGGGTCGAGATCGAGGTGGACGCCGGGTCACCGGGCTACCTGGTGCTGACCGACGCCTGGTACCCCGGCTGGCAAGCGACCGTGGATGGGCAGCCGACGCCGATCCACCGGGCCGATCTCTTCTTCCGGGCGGTCCCCGTGGAGGCTGGGAGGCATCGGGTCGTCTTTACGTTTCGCTCCTCGAGCCTGTTCGCTGGGGCGGGGATCAGCCTGGCGTCTCTGGTGGTCTGGATCGTGGGGATGGTGTCGTGCTTCAAGAACAGCGCTGGGGTGCCGCGTTGTCCAAAGCGGGTTGCAATGCTATAATGCTGTTATTCACAAGATCAATAGTGTTTGCTAGGAGGGAGAGATGAATACACTGAATCGTATTGTGATGGTGATTCTTTTGCTGGTGGCTATCGTACTATGCACGTTGGCACTGGTCATTCCAGTGTCGGTGCTGGAGGTGGTGGAGACGCAGGCCGGCACCATGGCGGACAATCTGGACCGCCAGCCGTGGTACGTGCTCCTGCCCGTGGGGGTTCTCATCGCGCTGGTGCTGGATGTCGGTTTGGCCTTTCTGATTTTCCTGGAACTGCGCCGGCCGTCCCGCCGCTCCATCCGGGTCGAAAAGACGGACGGCGGCGAGGTGATGATCACGGTGGACTCTATTGCAGACCGGTTGCGGTACGAGGTGGATCGTTTGCCCAGCGTTCTGCGCGCCCGGCCCCAGGTCTCTGGCAAGCGCGGCGGTGTCATCGTCGAGATGGACGTAGAGACAGCGACGGGCGTCCAGGTGCCCGAGACCTCGGCCCAGGTGCTGAACCTGGCCCACCGGGTGGTGGAGGAGGATATGGGGCTGAAACTGGCCCATCCTCCCAAGATCAATTTGCGGGTGATGCCCTATCCCAAGACAGCTGCATCGCCTGTCAAATCTCGCACTGTGACTCGGGTCGAACCAGAGCCTGCTCCGGCGGCTCCGTTCGCCGATCTGCCGGACGAACCGGTCCCCACCGAGGTTGCCGACGATTCTCCGGACTTGGAGTATTAGGGCGACTTTTCGGAGCAGTGAGCGCTTTAGCGCCGGATGAATTGCCTGCTATGATCCTGCGAATGGTGACGACGTGGAAGAGACGCATATCTCAGATGGCGTTCTGAGCGTTCCAGCTCGAGTGGAGAGCTTGCTCTTTGTGGCCGATGGACCGGTTTCCACCCAGCGCCTGGCCGAGGCGTTGGACATGCCGGTGGGACAGGTGGAACAAGCCCTGGACGATTTAGAGGCGGTTTACGTGGGGCGAGGTCTGCGCATTCAGCGGGTGGGCAGCCGCGTGCAGTTGATTACCGCGCCCGAAGCGTCGTCTTACATCGAGCGTTTCCTGGGTCTGGAGGCGCGCACCCGCCTATCGCAGGCCGCGCTAGAGACGTTGGCCATCATCGCATATCGTCAGCCCATCACCCGACCCGAGATCGAAGCCATCCGGGGGGTGAACTCGGACAGCGTCCTGCGCACATTGTTGAGCGTGGGCGTGATCGAAGAGACGGGACGGGCAATGACGGTGGGCCGCCCCATCCTATATGGCACAACCTTTGAGTTCTTGCAGCACTTTGGATTGACCAGCCTGGATGGGCTGCCGCCCCTGGAGATGGACCTGGTGCGAGAAGAGATCCTATGAGAAACTATTTCCGCAAACTGTGGCCCGGCGTTATCCTGCTCCTGCTGGGAGGGGCAGGGCTGATGTGGTCTCCCCTGACCGGACCACCGCCGCCAGTTGCCGCCCAGGTTTCTCGCCAGCTCCAAGTCTGGCCTGATCGGAGTGTAGGGGTCTCTTCTCGCCCATTGGAGGGGATGATCCGGCACACCACGCCCCTGGTATTTCCTATCGGCGTGCTCCGCGACGCCGGGAATGAACCGGTGCGAGCGCGTACCTATCTGCACTTTCCGCTGGATGTGTTCCCTCCGGGGACCGAGATCGTGCGCGTCACGCTGCACGCTTACGTGGACGGCAGTTCCAACCTGGGAGAGACGAAATTGGGCGTCTACCGGGTCCTCGAATCGTGGCAGGAGGATGGATGGGAGAGCGACCCGGCCACCTGGCCCGCTCTGCTCACCTCCCCCATCGCGGTGACGACGGTTCGGCTGACGGTGATCACCCCGACAGTGCCGGTGACCATTCCCACTTCTACCCCGGTCCCCACGCCTACCCCCACCGTCACATCTACCCCCACGCCCACTGTGGGGGCATCGCCGCCGGCCACGACCACTCCCAGTTCCCCTTTACCCACGCCGACCCAGTCTAGACCCCTTGGACCGGCCATTCCCCTTCAGCAGACGGCCAAGATGTGGATCTCGTGGGATGTCACCGTGTTGGTGCGGGCCTGGCTGGAAGGAGAGTCACCGGACGATGGCCTGGCCCTGGCGTCCGCGCCGGACCCCAACGCGTCACCAGAAGTGGCAGGCAACCTGCTAGTCGCGCGCTGGCTTGAGGTGGGGGATTTCAACACCCGCCCATACCTCATCGCCGAGTACATCCTCCAGCCGGTCACTCCCACACCGACCCAGCCCGCGTCTCCCCTGGCCTCCCCGACGGCCGTGCCGGTCCTTCCCCCGGCCGGGAGCGCGGCGCGGGACGAGTTCTGGGGGCTCGTGCTGCTCGGTGTTCTGCTGCTCTTGGTGGGGTTGAGTCAACTGCGCGACGAAAAAATCGTTTCTCGGTCGGGTGATGGGACGTAGGCGCGGTTTCCATACCGCTGCGCGACGAAAAAATCGTTTCTCGGTCGGGTGATGGGACGTAGGCGCGGTTTCCATACCGCTGCGCGACGAAAAAATCGTTTCTCGGTCGGGTGATGGGACGTAGGCGCGGTTTCCATACCGCGCGGCTACGGCGACAGGCGTTCCAGTGTGCGATCCAGCCAGGCCAATTCAGCCGCCGCTGCCGCCAGGCCGTAATCGAAAGCCAATTGCCGGCCCAGCGCAGTGTTCTCCTCGGACCTGGCGACTTTTTCTAACTTTGGGCGACGAGCAGCGACCTCGGAGCGCCGCTGTTGGAGATAGGCGACCAGGCCGTGGTGGGACAGATTGCCAGCCAACATCAGGCGCATCAGGAATTCTTTGAGCGAAATGCCCGGCTCGACTGGTTGGTCAAGCCAGGCTTGCAAGGCCTGTTGGCCGGCTAAAGTGATGGAATAGACTTTTCGAGATGGGCGTTCCTCGTTGTGAGCGACGCTCACGTCAACCAATCCATCTTTCAGCAGGGTGTGCAGGGTGGGGTAGACGCTGCCAAAACTGGGACTGCCGATCAGCCAGTCGAGTCTCTGCAGCAGACGTTTGATGTCATAGCCTGCCATAGGCCGTTGAGTCAATAATCCCAGGATAAAATATCGAAAGCTCACACGAGCACCTCTTGTATCAGTTCAAAAAGTCCAGTGATGAGGACGGAGCAGCACTCGATCTGGTGTGCTCGATCGTGGGTGTCATCACTCTGTGAAAAGTATCGCAACATATATCTTTTAGATATATATTGCTATGATATATTATACCGGGAAAGACGCCAGGTGTCAAGTACAGCTTTGACTACCTCATTCACGCCGATATGGTATAATAGACGATCGAAATGAACCTACGCATCGCGATGTTGAGTGTGCATACCTGTCCGTTGGCGACGCTGGGGGGCAAGGAGACGGGGGGGATGAACGTCTATGTACGGGACCTCTCCCGCGAGTTGGCCCGCCGGGGTCATCGCGTGGATGTCTATACCCGCTCTCAGGACTCGAGCGTGCCCCGCGTGGACGGGAATGGCCTGGGGAGGGGGGCGCGGGTGATCCACCTGCCCGCCGGTCCGGAGCAGCCCTACAACAAGCATCTGGTCTACAATCATCTGCCCGAGTTCGTGGATGGCGTGCTGACTCAGGCGGAGGAAGACGACATCCGTTACAACGTGTTGCACAGCCATTACTGGCTCTCTGGTGTGGTGGCACAGGAGTTGCGCGAGCGGTGGGGGGCGCCCATCGTGCACATGTTCCATACCCTGGGCGAGATGAAGAACGCTGTGGCTCAACGCGCTGAGGAGCGAGAACCGCCCTTTCGGATCAGGATCGAGAGGGAGATTGTCCAGTTCGCCGATGCCCTGGTCGCTGCGACGCCGGTGGAGGAGGAACAGTTGACGCGTCTCTATGGGGCCGACCCAGGCCGGATTCACGTCATCTCGCCGGGAGTGGATACGGCGCTCTTTCATCCTATTCCGGCGACGTACGCCAAGGAACGGATCGGATTATGGCCTGATTCGTGCATGATCCTCTTTGTGGGACGGATCGAACCGCTCAAAGGGATTGATAACTTGCTGCAAGCGATTGCTCGAATCGGAGACCAGCGACCGGCGCTGCGTCGGGGGCTGTGTGTCCCCATCATCGGCGGCGACCCGGATCGCATCCGCCAGGATGACGAGATGGTGCGCCTCCAGGAGCTGCGCGAGGAGTTGGGGATCGAGGATGTGGTCACGTTTTTGGGGGCCAGAGACCAGGATACGTTGCAGTACTATTACTCGGCGGCCGAGGTGGTGGTGATGCCCTCCGATTACGAGAGCTTTGGCATGGTCGCCTTGGAGGCGATGGCGTGTGGCACGCCGGTGGTCGCTTCGGACGTAGGTGGACTCGCCTTTCTGGTCAAAGATGGCCGCACAGGTTACCGCGTTCCGGCTCGCGACCCGGACGCGCTGGCGGATCGGATTGTGCACTTGCTGACCGATGAGGTGCTGCGCCGGCGCATCGGTCAGCGGGCGGCTTGCTGGGCAGAATCCTATAGTTGGTCCCTCATCGCCGATCAGATAGAAGCGCTGTATGGGGAGATGATCACCTCTTCCCCTGTCACCCGAGGCAAGACCGCCTTGGACCGCCAGCATCCTGCTGGCATTGAGGACCCTATTTCGGCAGGCTGCCCGGGGTAGGAGGATAGCGGTCAAAAAAGTCCTGGCTGCAATCGTCCGTGTCCCGCTCTGGGGGACGGCGCTCCAGTGAATGACCTTGACCGCTGACACCCGGGTGGGGAATCACGCCGGGAAAGCTGCCGCTGCCATACGTCACCACATCAACGACGGCGGTGGTATCGTCCAACAGTAGAACCTCGTCCCCCTCGTTGCCCAGCGCCAGGCCAAATCCGTCCCACGAACCGGCTCGCACCATGTTCGGCACGGCGGGGTTATCCCGGTAGGGATCAATGAGGAATTCATAGTCCGGCGTAAAGCTGACATCGTTCGCCTGCTGGGCCACGACGATCACACCGCCCGCCAGCAGCACGGCCCCGCCCGGGAAGCGATACAGTCCGCTGCCGTACTCTCCGGCCGGCCCCACGTCGCCCAGGTACCACCCGGCAATGTTCACGTTCTCGGCCGTGGGATTATAGATCTCGATCCACTCTTTACCGGTGTCCTCGCCGCTGGGGTTGTACAGCACCTCGCTGATCATCAGGTGGGTCAGCGGCGGCTGGTGCTGCCAGTCGTGCTCGAACACGGCGTACAAATAGTCAAAGAGAGGGGTCGAACGAACCTGCAGCGCCATTTCTCGGTTGATCTTGTTGGACGTTTCGCTCCCATTGATGCTGCCCACGTGGACGTACTGTCCATCCGCTCCGAGATCGACCAGCACCATCTTGTTGTGGATGCCATAAGCGGTGGGATCGCCCAGGTGGGCGCTGAGGTTCAGCCTTTCCGCCTGGGCGATGGCGTTGACGTAGGCGGCAGCCTCGACGTTGTTGGTCAACGAGAACTGCTGGATGCCAAAGTTGCCTCCGTTGAGGAGGATGCGCACGGCGGCACCCCGCCGGGCGGCCGCGATGTACGCCTCCAGGCGCAAGTTGGGGGCCGTGGTGACGCTCCCCCAGTGGGGATATTCGTACAACTGCTCGACATAGACCCCATCCCCGGCCCCGGCTCGACCGACCAGCCCCAGCAGCGCGTCGCTCTGGCGCAAGGCAGATTCGGGCGCGGTCACCAACTCGAACCAGTCGCCGCTGGTCGTCAGCGTGGAGGAGAACTGGACGGTGTAGGTCGTCCAGTCTGTGCCGGGGTCGGGGATGAAACCGACGGGCGGTGGGCCGTAGCCCAATGGGTTATCTGGCCCCCACGCGCTCACGTCGGTGTGGTGATCGGGGTCGCAGTCGGCCTGAAAGATCTCTACCGCCCGCCCCACGATCTCGGGGGCGTCGGTGACCAGGACCGCGCCCCGTGAACCGCCGGAACCGTTCCGCTTGTCGTCGTCCGGTAGACCGCTGTAGGTCAGGTTTTGCGATCCCACCAGCAACCGCTTCCGGTCCACGATGATGAACTTGGCGTGCAGGTAGGTGTACCGGTCGTATATCTTGAGGGTGTCGGAGGTGACCATAAAATAGCACTGGCCGCGTGGGGTGGCGTGTAACTGCTGGCAGGCCCACAGTTCTTGATCCTCCACGCCGCCGACGGGACCGCCCTCCAGCAGTACGGTGACGCTGACTCCCTGCCGGGCCTGTTGCACCAGCTCCCCCACCAGCTCATAGTGTTCCAACGTGTAGACCTCCATCTCGATCCGTTCCCGGGCCGAACGGATGGTGTCCACCACCAACTGGTAGGCGTTATCCGGAGCCACACCGATGGTGACGGCGCCGCTGGCGCCCACCGCGGGATGAAAGAACTGTTCCAGATCCCAGCCGGGGTAGCGGACCCGCCGTCCTACCCAGGGGTCGGTGGTGGATTGGGCCCAGTCGGCGGCGGTGTCGGTGTCGCCGGCCGGCCGGCCGGTCTCTTCGTCCAGGATGCGGTAGAGCACCTGGCCCTCCAGGGCAAAGTTAGCGCCGTGGTAGGGCTGCACCGCCGGTCCTTCCCAACCGGGTATGGTCACGTCCCCGCCTCTAAAGACCAGGGCGTCTTGAACGGTACCGGTCGCAGCCAGGAGGGCGACCTCGTCGCCGGTGTTGGCCAGGGCTGGCCAGCCAGAGAGCACATAGTCGGCCTCGAAGCCGAAGGAGGCGGCGAAATCGGCCCCGCTGCGGGCCAGCCAGAGCCGCTGGTGGGGTTGGATGTTTACTGCGGGCAGATCGGCGCAGGACCAGTCGGCGAGGCCCATCTTGCACAGCCTCCAACCGGTCAGGTCCACCGCCCGGTCCCCCCCGTTGAGCAGTTGGACCGCTTCGTCATAGTCGTTGGGCCTCAAGCCGTCGTAGAGCACCGTCTCGATGACGACCCAATAGCGGGGCGCGGTGTAATTTCGCAGCACCAGGGGCAAGTAGACTTTGGGGCCGCTGCTCACGACTGACGTCCAGGCGGCGTGGTTGTCCTCGGTATTCGTCTCGAAGGCGGTGGTGGTGGCGGTGACGTGGTTCGTGATGGCGGTGAAGGAGAGGACCGCCGTCCCGGCCACCTGCCCGGTGATGATGATGGTGTGGCTGGCGCCGACGGCCACCCGGTCCGCCTCCCAAGCCAGGGTGCGCCCCCGGCGCGTGAAGGAGAGCGAGCTGCTCTGGGCGGTGAAATCCACGGCCAGGGGGAGGGTGTCGGTGACCAGCACTTGGGTGGCGGTGGCTTGTCCGGTGTTCGCCAGGGTGATCTGGTAGACGATGGGGTGGTTGATGTAGACGCTGGGCGGGCCGGTTTTGGCGACCACCAGGTCGGCGATCTGTTCCAGCGGCGGTCGGTAGCACGAGTTCTGGGTACCCGGCGTGCCGTTGATGGGCTTGTTGGCGGCGTCCAGCCCATTACGAGTGAGGCCGTCATTGGTGCACCAGTTGGCGTCGGCGTCGGGGGCGGTGGGGGTGATGCGCTCCATCGTGCGGCGAGGGATGTCGCTGTCTCCACCGGCCCAGCCGCCGTCGTAACCACGTTCGATGTTGGCGGTATCTATCACCACGCCGCTCCGGTCGGTCAGGGTGATGGCCTCGCCGTCGTTGCGCAGGTTGCCGCCCAAGGTCTGGTCAATCTGCGGGACTGGCCCGCTAAAGACGGTCGTGTCCCGGGCCAGGAGGTAGTAGCCCTGGGCCGGGACCATCCCCTCCAGCGTCGCCAGAACCCCGTCGTGGTCCCGCAGCGTCCAGCCGTGCAGGTCCAGTGCGTGCTTGGTGGTGTTGTGGAGCTCGATCCACTCGTGGTTGGCATAGGCGTCGGTGCCCATCCACGCCACCTCGTTGATGACCACGTCCAGGGGGGCGGAGGCGACGAGCACGGTGGTGGACCAGACGGCAGTAGAGGCTGCCTCGCTGGCAGTGGTGGTGGCGGTGACGACGTTGACGAGGGGGGTGACGGCGGCGGCGCTCAGGCGGGCGGTGAGGGTGATGGCGTGGACGGCGTCCGTCGTCACGTCGCCGGCCTCCCAGACCAACCGATTGCCTGCCACGGTGGCGGTGAAGGGGCTGGACTGGGTGATCAGGTCCAGGCCTGCGGGGAGGGTGTCGGTGAGCCGCACGCCGGGGGCGGTCGCGCTGCCGGTGTTGGCGAGGGTGATGAGGTAGGTGATGGCGTCCCCTGTCATAGCCGTGGCGGGCCCGGTCTTGGCGACCGCGAGATGAGGCTGGCCGGGGAGCAGCACTGTCGTCTGCCAGGCGGTGGTGTTGTTGGCCGTGTTGGTCTCGCTGGCGGTGGTAGTGGCGGTGACGACGTTGACGAGGGGGGTGACGGCGGCGTCGCTCAGTTGGGCGGTGATGGTGATCGCGTGGACGGCGCTCGCGGCCATGTCGCCGACCTCCCAGGCCAACCGGTTGCCCGCCACGGTGGCGGTGAAAGGGCTGGACTGGGCGATCAGGTCCAGGCCTGCGGGGAGGGTGTCGGTGAGCCGCACGTTGGAGGCAACCGCGCTGCCGGTGTTGGCGAGGGTGATGAGGTAAGTGATGACATCCCCTGCCATGGCTGTGGCGGCCCCGGTCTTGGCGACCGCGAGGTCAGCGACCGGTTCGGAGCCGCCGATGCGCTGAAAGCTGGCGTCGTCGAAATAGGCTGTCCCGGCGATTCCATTGACCACCCGGACGTAGAAGCAGGCCTTGGCCGAGTTGGCTGTGAGAGGGGCCGTGATCGGGCCGGTAGTCAGAAAGCGATAGTCGGGATCGTCGGTGGTGAGCATAGCGGTCGAGTCGACGCTGGAGAGGGCCGTGCCGCTGCCATCGGCGGAGGCGTACCATCGCAGGCGCAGAAACGCTTCGCTCAAGTTGGGGTCGTTCTCGCGAATCCAGCCCGAAAATTGATAGGTCGAGCCGCCGGTCACGGTGATGGTCTGGTAGACGTATTTCAGGCCATTCGCCGTCGTGGTGGTCAGCACGCCCGCGTGAGCCCCGCTGTGTACCGGCCCCGATGCCTGGGCGAGGGTGCCGCCCCATCTTTCCCAGTAGTCGGGGATCCCCCCGGTGGCGGTCTCGAAGCCGGGATTCTGCAAACATTCGGTATCGAGGGGCAGCCTGGCTGCCTGGACAGCCTCCTCCAACTCGCCCAACAGTGTAGTGGTCATCAGGATGCCCAGCAGTATGGGGATGGTTAACCAGAGCGTGCGCTTCATGCGTCGGTCTCCTTTCCCACTTGTTCTATGCGACTTCCGGTTCCTGGGTTTCGGCGATCACGTCGGCCTGGCGGCGAGCTTCCAGCGGGGGTGTCTGCGGGTGAGAGCGGCCCTTTTGCCAGACGTAGGCTCCGCTCGACGCCAGCAGGGGGAGCGCCACCGCTGTCAGCAGGAAAATCGTCGGATTCAGCCGGGGAGCGGCCGAGAACCGGTCCAGGTTGAATAGAATGAGGGCCACAGCGGTCCAGACGGTGAGCAGGTTGGGGATGGCATCGCCGGAGTGGATCAATTTGAGGCCGGTGGTTCGCTTTTTTGTCAGAGGCCAGAACAGGTTGCTGCCCATATAGCCCAGTTGATCCTCCAGGATGTGGCCGGCGAACCCCAGCCCCGTCACCAGGCCAGCCCACAGACCCACGCTCCCATCGGCGACCAGGCCCACCAGGAGAGCCGCGATGACGCCCACCGCCACGGCCAGCACCAGGCTGTGGGACCAGCGGCGGTGCCAATCTAGAAAGTGGACGTAGAGCTGATCCCCTGCCCGCTCGAAGCGAAAGGACGGCCCGCTAAAGATGTTGACCTGGTACTCGGAGCTGTAGGTGTGGACCAGGGGGGCGTCCAGTTTGCGCCGTGCGGCCCTCACGCCCTCCGGCTCCGATCCGGGCAGGGGGATCTGACCGGTGTTGACCAGCGGGCCGATGCGAACAGCGACCTGACACTCTTTCGGGTCGAAGCGAATCCCATATTCGCGCCACAGGTCAGCTCCCAGGCGGATGGTGTGGACCATCACGTGCTGCGGTTTGCCGGTCTCATAGGCCGTTTGCATCGCGTCGGTCAGGCCGTCGGCAATTGCTTGGGGGTCGGGGTCAATGCCAGGGTCTATTTCAAGGGTGTATTTTTCAAAGTAGCGGGCGAATTTAAAGTCAAGGGTGTCGGGCAGGATGCCACCGACGCCGCCCAGCACCGGCAGGAGGGAGCCGGCTGCGGCCTGCTGCACCACCTCGGGAAAAAAGGTAGCGATGGCGACGCCAGTGATAAAGTGGGCGATGCCTTTCATGTCACGCTCCCTACCGACCTATCATGCTCAGCCAGAACAAGAAGAAGAGGGCCAGCGTCAATGCTCCGAGGGCGATCCGCGCCGACCAACTGGCTCGTCCGTCTCTCAGGCTGTCTTGCACGCGCTCACTCACTCCGAGGCCCGCTCCGATGGACATGCCGGCCACGACCAGGTTCACCAGGGCATTCCGCAGCCCTTCGGCCGCGCTGACGCTCAGGAAACCGACCACGCCAAGGGCGGCGAATCCCTCGATGCTACCCAACACGCCAGTGTCGCTGCCTTTCACCACCACGTCGGCTGCGACGAAGGCGACGCTCTCCACGATGCAGATGCAGGCCACGGCAACGAATACCGAGGCCTGCTCCCAGGCGTCGGCTATGCCGCCTCCTATGGCCAGGGTCACGCCGCAGACCAGGGCCAGGGCAATGCTGAGCAGCATCATCTGTTTTCTGCCGGTCGGCGCGGAGCCGGCGGGGCCTTCCGCCACGTCCACGGTTCCCAGCCAGCCGGTAAACATCCATGCCAGCCCCAATCCCACCAGACTGCCCACGTAAAAGGTGGGGGAGAGGGTGCGCGGGGTGTGCGGCCAGATCTCCAAGGCCAGCGCCAGGGTGGGGATGGCCAGCGGCAGCCAGATCAACGTGCTGGTCAACCACCGACCGACGTGCCGTTCATCCTGTTCCTCAAAGGCGTCGCGATAGGCTTGCAACTGCTGGGGCGCTGCCAACATCCACCACAACAGGCGCAGGTGGTCCAATGGGTTGCGGGAAGAGAGACGGCGCGGCGACGTGTTTGACATGAGCTCAACCTCGTCCTATTTGACGCTCTTGTAACTACCCAGGCCATTATGGTTTTGACACAGAGAGCCGCTGAGAAGGCACAGAGATTCACAGAGAATGCAACAAAAACATCTTTTTCTCCGTGTTTCTCTGTGAAA
>Ga0209614_1001392_pt1 | contig 18327 bp, 17 predicted proteins | sample BlaSprsedimmetaG_FD_185484 | JGI IMG/M metagenome (GOLD analysis project Ga0209614, IMG submission 185484) | Hot spring sediment bacterial and archeal communities from California, USA to study Microbial Dark Matter (Phase II) - Blank Spring... ... | reverse complement strand
CCCACCCGAGCCTTACGAAGGTTGAAAACCTCTCACTGACTTTATAAAAACCTTCGGAAGGCTCATCAAAAAATCAGACACTTATCTCAAAACCCACCCGAGCCTTACGAAGGTTGAAACCCTCTCACTGACTTTATAAAAACCTTCGGAAGGCTCATCAAATGACCAAACACCTGTCTCAAAAACCTACCCGATCCTTCCGAAGGTTTGATACATACTCTTTGATTATTCGCCTTCGAAAGAGTAAATTTATCAACATGAAACCAACCCGCATCCTCTTTACTATCATTCTAATCCCCCACCTCCTGCTCTCCCAGAGTCTCGTTTTCGAGGGTAATTTCGGTCAAAAACAGTACGACCTGAACAACATCGAACAAATCCATTTTCGTAATGACGATTCGCTGTCACGCCCCTCCCTCAGCCTGCATACCGCCCAGGGCATCCGTCAATTCCGGATAGCAACGATTGACAGCATCCTGTTTTCCGAATCGGCAGATTTGAGAATTTACCAGTTATCATATATCCACTCTTTCCCGATTTCCGGGATTGAATCGTTTACCATCTGTCCTATCACCATTCCGGACCGCCATACTGACGCATTATCGGGCGCGCAGTTTGTCACACAAATTCTAAACGACGCCCTCTATTCCCGGGAACAAAAAATTAAAAACCAAATCCTGGCGGGGAATCTGCCGGATTTCCTGCGTGACATGATCACGCTCAAGAGTGAGTTCAGCGACCTTAACGGCACCGTCCATACTGTCGAATACGATGTCATGCCAGACTATCTGGCGGTGGGCTCAGGACAGGATTTCTGTCGTCTGCCCATGACACCGCAAACCGCCCAGGCAATCGCCGATTCCTTCGGCTGTATTCTGCCGACCCGCAAACTGGTGGATGATATCTGGAAACATGCAACAGTCAAACTTGAGCCGTTCCCCTATCCCTGGAGTAACGAAAGTACCAAAGTCTCCCGCTTCCGGGATCACAGTCACGTGATTGACTCCGCCCGCATCGCCACCGGTGGCGAGCTGGGCGAACTGATTGCCGGAATCAAAAAGGATGTTGTTATCTGCAACGCCCTGAAGACAAATCCCGGCAAGGTGGCGATTTACGGCTGGCATCACCGGTCGGGAAGCCCCATTCAGCCGCTCTACATTGGACACAGCGATCAGTATGTGGATTACAGCCACGGCATCCGCCTGATCAATGCGATTATGAGGGTAGACGGTGTCGCCAAGCGGGCGCAGGATATTCTCCGCGACCCGCTTCTCTATAAACTGCTCAGCGACGAAGCGGCGCCGATGAGTCAACCCTATTACCGATATTGAGTTTCTATGAAAATTTTCAAAACAGGGTGCTTTTTACTAATACTATCAATCCACTGTCTGACGGCAACGGAATTAATCATCGTCCTGAGAGACAGTTCCCGCGACACCATTGATATTCGGGCAATCGAAACCGGATATTTTATCGGTCCGTCCGGATGGGAATCGCAACAAAACCGGGTTCTCAGCGAACGGTTTACTCTCTTTCAAAACTATCCGAATCCCTTCAATAACACGACGATCATTCCCTTTTGGCTACCCACGGGAGGAATCGCCAAAATCACAATTTACGATCTACTTGGGCGGGAAGTGATTTCCCTGACAGACAGGCACTTCTCATCGGGCTACCACCGGTTTCCGTTCACACCCGAATCACTGACCAGCGGCGAATATCTGTATACACTGGAAGTCGGCGATTGGCACACTTCCAGAAAATTTACCATCATCAAATAGCACTATTGAAAACATCCTGAAAAATTCAACGTGCTCCCTTTTCCCGGATTGCTTATATTTATCAGGTGAACAGTAAAAATTACAAGACAAATAGACGGATGAATTCAAGCGAATCCTATTTTTTACAATTTCGAAAAAATATCGTCGGTAATGATTTTGATTATCCCTTTCCAGCAGGGAAAAAGCCGGTTATCTATGCCGATTGGGCTGCCAGCGGGCGCCTCTACCAACCGATTGAAGAGTATATAATCAACGAGCTGGGACCCTTTGTTGCCAATACCCACACCGAAAGCACCCTGACCGGTACGATAATGACCTCCGCTTATCATCAGGCGCATGAAATTATCAAGCGTCATTGCAATGCCTCTGCCGATGATGTATTGCTCTTCGCCGGATTCGGCATGACCGCGGTGATCAACAAATTCCAGCGGATTCTGGGACTTCGCATCCCGGAAAAATACAAGGACAAAATCAGGATTTGTGAAGAGGATCGGGCGCTGGTTATCATTACCCACATGGAGCATCACTCCAATCAGACCACCTGGGAGGAGTGCTGCGTTGATACCACCATTTTATGCAAAAAAAATGACGGCACACCCAATCTTGATCACCTACAGACGATTCTCGATGCCAACCGCCATCGCAAGACGATCATCGGCTCCTTTACAGCAGCCTCCAACGTCACCGGAATTATCACGCCTTATTATGAAATGGCGGAAATTATGCATCGCTACAAGCGGCTCTGTTTTATAGATTTTTCCGGTTCAGCGCCCTATGTAAACATTGACATGTACCCGCCAAATCCGGAGCAGCATCTGGATGCGATTTTTTTCTCACCTCATAAATTCCTGGGCGGACCCGGTTCTTCCGGCGTTATTATCTTCAATAAAAAACTGTATCAAAACCGGATTCCCGACCATCCCGGCGGCGGTACCGTACTCTGGACCAATCCCTGGCACGCCCACCGCTTTTTCGACGATATCGAAATCCGCGAAGATGGTGGCACACCGGGCTTCCTGCAGGCAGTCCGCGCTGCACTGGCGATTTTACTCAAAGAAAAAATGGGGGTCGCCAGAATCATGGAGCGGGAACATTATTTAGTAAACCGGCTGATGGATCAATTGGAGCAAAATGACCGGATTATCCTGCTGGAAGCGCAGAATCGCCATCGGATCGCCTTTATCTCCTTCTATTCATACGATATCCATCATAACCTCTTCGTCCGGCTCCTGAACGACCGCTACGGGATTCAGACCCGGGGCGGCTGCCTCTGTGCCGGCACTTACGGGCATGTTTTATTGCACATTGACGCCCAAAAATCAAAGGAGATCGCCGATAAAATCAATCAGGGCGACCTCAGCGGCAAACCGGGCTGGGTTCGTATTTCACTCCATCCCACAATGCGGGACACCGAAATTGATCGGATCGCCGACGCCATTAACGCCATTACCGAAAATTATAAGGAATGGCAAAAAGATTACTGCTTTAATCCACACACCGGCGATTACCAGCGAACCGACGGTTTTAGTCCCGCTAAAAATATAACCGCGGAATTTTGTCACTGAGAAATCAGGCTTCAGTCTATTTTTCACCGACTGCAATCCAGCCAATGATTACCGTATAGGCGCCGTAGCACCAACGACAGGCGTAGCGTCTGGCAAGCGGGACCCACTCAAAGAAAAAACCCTCACCATGCAAACGCTTGCGGGTCAGGCTGCCGCAGTAAGGACATTTATTGCGGAATTTAATGACTTTCATCTGTGCAACCGAACTCCGCTTCTACCGGCGCATTCAGAATAACCCCCTGATTCCGGTGATAAATTCAAATTAAAAAATAGCATCTTCGCTTAATGTAAAAAATAATCCACAACAACATTGAAACCAATAAATTTTTATTGGTTCTCTTTCAAATATTGCTGAAAAGGGGAAAAAAGTAATGCGGGTTCTCTGAATAGAATCCCGATAGGGATTCAACCCGAATAGCCATGAATGGAATTCATGGACAAGAATGAACAACCCAACGCGACCAACCACGGAGTGGTTGAACAAACCTAATCCGCACGTGATATACTGGCAGTGTACCGACGATAGTGGCGACAGGTCAACTCCTCCGGAGTTGGTCACTGGGAGATAGTGTCTTTCTCCGGGTTGCACCCGGAGTTATTCAAGTTGAACCCCTTTGGGGTTAAATCGACTATTACAATGAATCCCGATAGGGATTCAACCCGAATAGCCATGAATGAAATTCATGGATAAGAATGAACGACACAACAACACCAACCACGAAGTGGTTGAATTTATCTTCCGGGTTATACCCGGTGTTATTCAAATTCAACTCCTGCGGAGTTCTTGCATGCGGGATAGATTCCGTACAATAGATCCCTGGAGAATAATCCCCCAAAGATTAAAATCGTCTTCATTAAATGCATTACTTGTAACTTTAAAGAAAGCCGGTGCTCTCATACTTTGAAACAAATATTCTTAGCATTATGAATAAATTGAAACCTTTGTTAAAGGAACACAGGATGACAGTCAGAATAATCGCTGCTGCAATCGGCGGATTGCTCGGTTTTGCCTATTACCACTTCATTGGATGTCGCAGCGGCAGCTGCCCCATAACCGGTAACCCCTACATCAGCGTACTTTGGGGCGCAATTCTCGGCTTTCTGATTTCAGGGTGAAGGACTAATTCAGCGGCTTCGCCGGTACAGTTTACATTTAACGTTTAAAACGTGTTTAATCGGATAAGGCAGGATTTCCGGGAGGGGAATCGCCATTCTGCTGTTTTTAGGATTTAATTTTACAAATAAATATCATATATTTGCATCAACCAATTTCAAGGTGATTTTATGAGAGAAATTAGATATCGTCCCGGTGAAACCATCATTGAAGAGGGGACATTCGGAGACACCGCCTATATTCTAAAAAGCGGTGGTGTAGAGGTTTTGATGAAGACAGAGCATGCAAATTTCCGTCTGGCGACGCTGGAAGCAGAGGAGATTTTCGGGGAAATGGGACTGATTGAAGATAAACCGCGCTCAGCCTCCATAGTTTCCAAATCGGAGGTGATCGTTGATGAAATCACCCGGGAAGACTTTCTGGGATTGCTGGAAGATAAAAAATCCTTTATCATCCCCATCCTGCGCGCCTTTTTCGAACGGCTGCGTCAGACCAACGATCTGGTGGTTCGGCTGGAAAATCAAATCGGCGGCAGAAGTAGCAGCCCCGCTGAGAATGTCACTCAAGTAACATTCAGCGGTCTGACCGAAGAAGCCGCTGAAGCGATCAAAGGTAAAGAGCTGGTAATCACTAAATTCCCTTATAAGATCGGTCGTAACAGCACCCACATTTCCGACGCCATTTTCACTAATAATGATCTCGGTATTGATGATCACGTTCCCTACAACGTCTCTAAGAATCATATGTCCATTAATTTGCATGACGATCAGTTCTATATTCTGGACCGCGGCAGCAGCCTGGGCACCATTGTCAACGGTAAACAGATCGGCGGTAACATATCTAACTATAAAGCAGTTCTGATGCCGGGCGAAAACAGCGTGATTCTCGGCAGCAGCTCCTCTCCCTTTCAATTTAAAATCGTGATTTGATCATCCTATGATACCCAGAAAAAATCTCCTTCGCACCCTGAAAAAATCGGCGACGCAGCCACTGTACGCCGCTCAAAATCTGATCCACCGCACCCGCTCGGCGCTCTCCTATCACCTGTATCAAAATGGAAAAAGTCACTATCCCGAAACCATCTCGCTGTTTCTGACCTATCGCTGCAACCTGCGTTGTCGCATGTGTGGTCAGTGGGGCGATGTGGGTGCTTTTAATGATTACAGTAGAGACACATTAATGCAGCAGCTCTGTCTCGATGAAATCCGGTCGGTCATCGCCGACATTCGCCATTTCAAACCCAATATTACCCTTTTCGGCGGTGAACCCTTTTTACATCCCGACTGGTTTGAAATTATCAAATCGGTCAAGAGCGCCGGACTACGCTGTAACATCGTGACAAACGGTACTTTCATCCGGAAATATGCCGAGCAGATTATCGAGTCCCAACTGGACGAAATTATCTTCTCTCTGGACGGTCCGGCAGAAATTCATGACGCAATCCGGCGGGTAGACGGAACCTTTGATCTCTCTATCAGCGGATTCCAACGACTGAACCAACTTAAGGAGAAATACTCCCGCAAACACCCCTTGATTAACATAAACAGTACCCTCTGGGAAGAAAATCACCGTTACATCCGCGATATCATCACAATTGCCGAAAACATCCATGCCGATGGTTTGACCTTTCATCACTTACTTTTTTTAGCCAAGCCGACCGTCAATCAATTTTTAGATACCTTCAGTAATAGATTTCATCAGCGACCGACGGACTGGATCGGCTTCGCCCGGGACACTTTGCCGGAAATAGATGTGGAGTATCTCATCGCCGAAATCAAAGCAGCCAAAGCCCGCCGCTCAAAAACCAATATCAGCGTTTACCCGAATTTAAGCGATACCGAAATCCGGCAATGGTACTCTCAATTCGAATTCGAAGCCAGTTCCTATCGTAATCGCTGCATGAGTCTGTGGATGACGGCTTATATCTTTCCCGACGGAACCGTCCGCCCTTATCATACCATGAATTTCATCACCGGTAATATCCGAGAGAATCGGTTCACTGAGATTTGGAACAACCCAATCTATCGCAATTACCGTCAATATATTCGGAATCATAAAAAGTTTCCGGTCTGTTCCAAAGGGTGTACCGAATTCTTTCGATATTAAACCGGTATTAATATTTGACTAAGAATAAATAGATAATTAAATTGCATCAGAGAGAAAGAACGTATGAAGACAAAAATTCTAATTGTTGACGATGAACACGACATTGTGGAACTTTTGGAGGATTTTTTGCTTCAGAAGGGATACGAAATCGCCAAGGCTTATTCGCAGGCGGAAGCCCGGACGCAGCTGGAGGCTTTTAAGCCGGCTATCATGTTGCTGGATATCAAACTTCCCGATGGCGACGGCATTGAATTTCTGAAACAAATCAGACCAAAGTACGAAGACCTGGGAATTATTATGATTACCGGACTGGCGGATAAGAAAATTGCGCTGGATGCATTGAAAAACGGAGCCTCGGATTATATCATCAAACCAATTGATTTGAACTACCTGTCGAACAGTGTCCTGGCAAAAGTCGTCACCGGTTTCTCTTTCTAAGCGGGTTAATGTCTGTAAACCTTCCTGGTTTTATTAAGAAATATCAATAGGAAATCCATGAGAAATATATTCAAATTTACAGTTTTAGGTATCCTGCTGCTGACCAACTTCTGGATTGGATATTCACAGACAGAATCCCTTACTATTGAATCCGACACCGACGCCATGATTATGTTGCAGGTCGCCGATAAAATCACCATTTCTTACATTGACGTTGACGGTAGAGGTAATCCGATTCAGCGCAGCAACGTTTTTACCATTCGTCCGGACGGAACTATTTTTCACGAGCTGCTCGGCACCGTCACACTGGCTGGGATGACTGTTGCCGAAGCCGAGGTTCTGCTGGTGGATAAATTTTCTCAATTTTTCAATCAACCCCGTGTAGCGGTCAGCGTACTGGAAAAGACGACCATCAAAGTAATCCTCTACGGCGAAGTCTCCCGCATTGGTGTATTCCCCATCAAACCCAATACCCGGGTGGCGGAATTTATTATCGAAAACGGCGGCACAACTCCCGAAGCCGATCTTTCCCGAATCACGGTTAACCGCGCCGACGGCAATAAGATCGTTTTCGATATGGAAAAATACCTGTTCACCAATGATCCCGTCAATAATGTCGTCCTCAAGGACAAAGACAAGGTCATTGTGCCCCGCTTCAAAGTCCAGGAAAAATACGGTCGTCTTTCGAAAAATTATGTGCTCCAGTACGGCAACGTGCTGGAGATTACCATTAACGAAATGGCGCTGATGGAGACCAACCCGGCTCAATCGGAAACCTATATTATTGACAGCGAAGGCAATATTTTTCACCGCCTGTTCGGGCTTGTCCATCTGGGCGGATTGACGGTGGATAAATCCCAGGAAATATTAGCCGAAATGGCGCGGCGCTATTTCCGCGAACCCATAGTGACTGTGGATGTACTAGAACTGAGTTCTCGAAATGTGTTTGTGTTCGGTGAGGTCGTCCGTCCCGGGATCTATCCCATCGAGGGCAACGTACAGTTGGCAGAATTTTTAGCCAATATCGGCGGATTAACCGACGATGCCGACCTGCGCGAAATCATTATCACCCGCCGTCAGGGTCGTCCGGTAGAGTTCAATCTCGAGAATTTCCTCTTTAAACGCGACGACAGCAGGAATGTATTTCTGGAAGACGGCGACCGGATCATCGTCCAGAAGCGCAAACGCGGCTTCATCTACCGACTCTCCGAAAAGCTGCAACCGCTTCAGACTATCTTCCAGGTCCTTACCACCGGACTCACTCTATATCTGATATTCAACAGACCTTAAACCGAGATTTATATGGCATCCTATGAACTAAATCTGCGCGACTACTGGCGAATTATCAAAAAGAAGAAAATTATCGTCATCGTGACGGTTATTATGCTGGGCAGTTTCAGCTTCTTCTTTGCATTAATGAATAAACCGACCCCCATGTATCAGGCAACTGCCAGTCTGAAAATCGAAAAATCCACCGACCTGACTGGTATGTATCTGCAGAGCTTCAACTGGTATGCCGGCGACGAAATGGCGTCCCGGGGCGAAGAAATCAAGAGTATCCCCATTGTGGAAAAAGCCGCGCAACAGATGGGACTGCTGGACTCCAGCCTGACATCGGAGGAAATTCGCAATAATCCCGAGTATTATAGCGTTGTTGACCGGTTAAAGAAGCGCGTCCGCACCGAACAGGAAGGGCTCACCAACATCATTCACATCGTAATTACCGATTACGACCCAAAACGAACCGCCGATTTTGCCAACGCCCTCGCTCAGGTGTATATTGAAGAGAGCTTCAGTTCGAAAAATTCCAAAGCAATCAAAGCCATGCAGACTATTACAAAACAGCTGGCTCAGGCGGAACGGAATTATAAAAACTCCGAACGTAAGCTGCGTGAATATAAAAATAGAAACAACCTGCTTTTGCTGGAAGGTACCGCGTCGCGGCTGAGTGCCGAGATCACCGTTTTACAGGAAGAACTCGAACAGCTGCGCTCCGATATCAACCAGATTGACAATATTCTGTTTGAGGTAGACCAGAATCCCGATTACATCTATTATATATCTTTCGATCTATTGCTCAACCGGCAAAACTCGGTATTGAACGCTTTGCAAACGCAGCTGAATCAGCTGGCTTCAGAACAGCGTCAGCTGTTACAGTATTATACTGAAAATCATCCGACGGTGGTGGAAAACCAGCGTCAGATTGAATCCCGCCGGCGGCGCTTCATCGAAGAGCTGAAAACTTATCGGGAAACCCTCGTTCAGACGGAAAATAATGTCTACGAGCGCTGGAAAAAATTAAATGCCGACTATCGTTCGATTCCGCTTATGGATTTCAATATGCAGAATCTCGAGCGGGAGCTGGAAATCAACAAACAAATCTATCAAAATCTGGAAGCCCGCTACCAGGAAGCGCTGATTAAACAGTCGGAGATGGTCAACGAGGTATTCCTGATAAAACCGGCTTTTGTGCCCACCAGCCCCGTCAATCCCACAATGATCGGACCAACGACGGCGATTGGAACCGTCATCGGTATCATCCTCGGCGTCATACTGGCTTTCGTAGCGGAAACTCTTGACACCACTTTCAGCACGATTGACGACATTGAAAAAACCCTGGACACCACCGTCGTGGGAATCGTGCCCTACGTGGACATTGAAGAGATCAAGGAACAGCTGCTGGAGAAAATTGATTCACCGATTCCCGATGAAATCCTGGAGATGCAAGCCCGGCTTGTATCCCATTACAATCCGAAATCCACCATGGCGGAGGCGTTTCGGGCATTGCGAACCAATATTCACTTTGGTTTAATGGATAAAGGCTACAAATGCATGATGGTTACCTCGTCAGTTGCCAGCGAAGGTAAGACCACAATTGCCGTCAATCTGGCTGTGTCTATGGCACAAATCGGACTGAATACTATTCTGGTGGAATCTGATCTCCGTAAACCACGTATCTCAAAGCTCTTCGGCATCGAACGTGAACCGGGGCTGACCGATGTGGTTTTACGCCGCGACGATCTGGATTCAGTCATCCGCACCATGAGTGATTTGATGATGGGCACCATGGCTACGGACACCTTCCGCACTGACAACATACCCGGCATCGAATATTTAAACATTTTAACCGCCGGCAAACACGAACGCAATCCGTCGGAAATTATCGCTTCCAAAGTGATGGATAAAGTCATCAGTGACCTGAAAGAGCGTTATGATCTGATCATTTTCGATTCGGCACCGGTGATTCAGGCGACCGATTCTACGGTTCTGGCGTCCAAAGTTGATACCACCTTACTCGTTTACTACCAGGGTAAAATCTCCCGGGGCACATTGCGTCGCTCGAAAAATCAGCTGGAAATGCTCAAAGCCGACGTGCTTGGTGTTGCAATCAACGGTATGAAAGCCGATGTCAGCGCCGATTACGCCGATTATCGCTATGGCTATGAATATCAATATACATACGGCGATACAAAAACAATTGCCCCAAAAAATAAAATCCTGACGCTATTGGAAAAGTGGTTCATTAGCGAACAGGAAGGTCTGCATGCAACCATCTTCGATCGTATTCGCAAATGGCGAATAGCGGCACTTCTCGGCGCTGTCGTTCTGTTTATCGGCGGCAGTTGCCTCATTTCAAGCAGTATCAAATCCTGTTTTGATAAAAAAGCTCCACCCCCTGTGCCGGAACAAAGCGCGATGCTCGATACAACTTTCGATATGGTTCCCGAAGTGGTTGTCACCGACACCGGCACCGAAATAGTTGTACCCGAAGAGCTGCAAGATTTACGGAAAAAATATAACGTGCAACCCCGGACAGTTACCGAACCGGCAAAAACCATTCAGCGAAGAATACAAACCGAACCACCGCAACCGGTCGCCCGGGAAATCCCTGCTCCGAAGGCAGCTACACCGGCGGTGCAACAACCGGTCGAATCTTCTCGTCAGATTGCAGACGCTCGTCAATTCCCCGCCGCCGAGGTAGCACCGCTAAAAGGGTTGAAACCTTCCGCACCCTATTCAATCAGAATCGCCAATACGGCTTCATTGCAGGAAGCCAAAGGCTACACGACAACTTTTATCCGTGAAGGATTGACTGATGCCTTCATCACCGTTGATTTCAGTAGCCCGGGTACCAGGCGGTATATTGTCTGCTACGGTAATTTTCAAAAGGAATCGGACGCCCGGAACAAGCTGTTCGAATTGCAGTTTCTCGGTTTTGAAGGCGAATTTACTCCGGTTCATTTACCCTATTCTATTTTACTGGGAGAATCCCACTCGACCGACCAGGCTAGATCAATCTCAAACAGGCTGCCTGAAATCCGGGATTTCAGCTATGCAAGAACTGGTACATCGGGCTGTTATGCCCTGGCTGGGGCTTTTGCCAGCGAAGATATCGCCAATCTGTTTCGGCAACAATACTTCAGTTTGCAGGATAAACCGATTGTAATGCGTTAGAATTGGAACACCGCCACCGGACAGACATTTACAGAATATGAACCGTCATTTCCATCAGAAGAAAAAAAAACGCCTGCAACGGGGCGATAAACTCGTTCTCAAGATCGGAATCCCGGCTACGATTCTGACGGCTCTTATTATTCAGCTCACCGTTCGCGGAGTTCCGGTTTTACTGGACAATATAATCACTTTTATCAATCAGCAAGCCGAACGATCGCGCAGAATTATCGCCGGCTACGCCGCCCAGAAAGAAAAAGATGCCAGTTTCCGGACTGAGAAAAAATATCAGGTAGATGAATCTTACGAAATTGGAACGTTTAAATATAGTTCAAATCCTTATAAACCTTCTAAAGAGGACCTAATTCGTGATTTTGAGAAGTATCGAAAGAATCAAACAGAAGGCGACGATGCCATCTATCAGGAAATTCAACGCCGCGAACGCAAACAGGAAATCGAAAAATATCAGGAGATTTTCAAAGAAGAAAAGGACTTTTAATCGAATTTAATCAATATGAGCTATCATTATCATTATCATTCAAAACGAAAAAAGCGTAAACTGAAAAGCGTAGAGAAAAAAATTTTATATGCAATTATTCCGCTCAGCTTTCTGATCGCTTTTGGAATTCAGGTGGTTATAAAGGGTGTCCCACGCTGGATTACCATTATGGTCAGCAATATGCGGATGGAAGAAACCATTGCCAAAGCTTTTATCAAAGGTTCGGCTGTACGACGGGAAACAAAACTCCGCCAGGATTATGAAAAAAGTTATCGGGAAAGAAATAAGGATTATAATGAGGAATATATTGATATTCTCGAAAACCGCGGTGAGAAGGAACTCAAGGAATATCAGAAGTATTTCGAAAAAGAGACCAAAGAATCCGGAGGATTTTAATCTCCTAAATGGCTAACCGGCTTCTCGATTACAATACCAATCTGATAACGACGCTTATCGCCATTCCGATATCAATCGCCGTCGCCTTAATATTAGTTAAAGTTGATACGGTTTATGCAATCACCGCCGCCATCGGACTGGGCGTTCTGGTATTAACCTTTATTAATACCGATTTTGCCATTTATGCCTTAATATTCTCGATGCTCCTCTCTCCCGAATTTGGTAGCCGAACGACTCACGGCGAAGGTGTCACTATCCGAATTGACGATGTTCTTTTAGTCATTATTCTGTTCACCTGGTTAGCGAAGACCGCCCTGTACAAAGATTTGGGACTGTTCAGAAAATCGCCATTGAACAAACCGATAGCCTACTATACCTTCATCTGTTTCTTTGCCACCGGTGCCGGGATGCTGTTTCACAATGTCAAACCACTCAATGGGCTGTTTTTCGTATTAAAATATATCGAATATTTCCTGGTCTATTTTCTCGTCGTCAATCAGGTCCGCTCAAAAAAGCAGTTTGATAACTTTGTGATTGCTCTGTTAGTTACATTTGTAATTGTTGTCATTGTGGCAATGTTGCAAATACCATCCGGCAAACGCCTGACGGCGCCTTTTGAGGGTGACGCCGGAGAACCCAATACCCTTGGTGGTTACCTGATTTTTATCATTGCGATCAATTTAAGTCTCGTGTTACAGCCCGGAATTATTCCCCAGCCAAAATATCGCCGTTTACTGTTATGGATCACCGCTATTTCTATTTTTCCCTTCTTTCTGACAAACTCCCGGGGGTCCTGGGCAGCGGCGATTCCGGTAGTGATCGCTTATATTTTCCTGAGTAACCGGCGCTGGATTATTGTCGGTTTTTTAGCATTTTTCTTGCTCATGGCGCCGATAATTCTGCCTGATGCTGTTATTGACCGGTTCCGATACACCTTCCAAAAACAAACCGGCTACGCTGCCACGCTGCAGGAAAATATCGGTGGTGTCACGCTGGACACCTCCGCTTCAGAACGGGTTCGCAGCTGGCGGGACGCCTGGCAAGGAGTCAAGAAAAGCCCGCTTTTTGGCTATGGCATCACCGGCTGGCGTTTTCTGGATGCCCAATACATGCGCGTCCTGATTGAAACCGGTTTTTTCGGACTCGGACTTTTCCTTTATCTGCTCTATTCAGTTCTCAACGAAACCTGGAAAGTCTTTAAAAATGCAAAGATTCCATTTTTCAAATATTTCGCCCAGGGCTTTTTCGTCGCTACGATTGCCATGATGACTCACAGCATCGGTGCCAATACCTTTATCATCCTCCGAATCATGGAGCCCTTCTGGCTGGTCTGCGGACTGGTAATATCAATCCCATATATTGAAAAAATCGAAACCGAAAAACTCGCAGAGTTACAAGACGAAGTTGCAAAAATTAAATTAGGTACAATTTAAATAATGATCAGCGACTTTAATTTCCGCCCGATTCAAAAAGACAATATCCTTTTCAAACCGCTGGATGACGGCGCCGTATTGTTCGAACCGGAGACCGAGCTGGTGCACACGCTGAATCCTTCGGCGGCTTTCATCTGGGTCCACTGCGACGGCAACCACACTATCCATGATATCATTGGACTGGTAAAGCAAAATTTTCGCGATTTCGAGCTCGATCCTGAAAAAGCCGTTCCCGATGTCGTCAATCAATTTCAAGGGCTGGATTTACTGAAAAGTTCATGAACTATATCTCAATACCCACTCCGGCGAAAACCATCAAAATCGGCTTTCCACCTGAATTAGACCAGAAAATCCGCACCAGCGTGTTCTCCGGCTTGATCGAAAATAGTCCCGCACCCGGCGACTGCAACATTCATTATCAGATCATGCAGCCAAACGATAAATACTACCTCTACCGTAACTGCCGCCTGACGCACCGCAATCGGAACAATCATAAAATCATCTATGCATTGGAGTGGCAAATTGTAAATGATTTTTTAAACGCCTATAAAAACTGTATAAAATTTCACGCTGCGGCACTCAGCTATATTAATAAAGGAACCCTCTTTATCGGGCATTCCGGTACCGGGAAGACCAGTCTGAGTTTAGTATTAATGAAAAACGGTTGGCACTTGCTGTCCGATGAATTCGGCATCCTGGAGGCAGACTCTCTTTCAATTCAACCATTCCCCCGGAATATTATCATCAAGCCCCATCATCCGATTGATTCGGCTCGCAAAGAGAAATTTCTGAATACCGTGTATCAGACCGACAAGAAACGACTGGAAATTCACTACTTCCCGCCTGCAGAGTTTGGCACTCTCCGGAACAAACCCGCTCTGCTGAAACAGATTTACTATATAAAAAACACAAGCTCCCCAAATTATTCCATCAAAAAGTTACAACAATACGAAGCACTGTCGCTGTTGCTGAACCACCTGCAAAATCCGGAAATTCTGAAAACCACGCTGTTCGATTTTACCACTTCGATTTTTAACGACATCCACCATTTTGAATTGTATCTGCCAAATCCTTTTACATTGACCGAAAATCAGCAGGCAAAGCTGAGTAAACAATTAGCCGGGGTATTTTAATGCTGGATTATTACCACCAGCTGCTTTACGACAATCTGCGGATTGAAGCGTTCCGGCAAGCCATTACGACTCTGATTGACCGTAATACCATCGTCGCGGAAATCGGCTTCGGGCTGGGCACCTACTCCTTCTTTGCCGCCATGAGCGGGGCAAAAAAAATCTACGCCATCGAAAATGCCGCCGTTTTTGCAATCGGCAAAGAGCTCGCCCGCCGAAACGGACTGGCAGAAAAAATCGTTTTTTACAACGATCACTCCAAAAATATCACCCTGCCGGAAAAGGTGGATTATATCATTATGGAAGATTATCCACCGCTGTTTCTCTGCTCCGGACTAATGGATACGCTGAGCGACGCCCGTGAACGCTTTTTGAAACCCACAGGTAAATTTATTCCCAACGACTTTCAAATTAAATTTGCACCTGTGGAATATCCCGAATTCTTTCAGATACACCGTTCCGGTGCCTGGAAAAACGACCGGGTTTACGGGATTGACTGGGAATATCTCACCGAGTTGATGTTTAATAAAACCTATTCCGTGAGCGGTCATAAGGTACGTTTGCTGAGCCGGGACATTCCTCTGGTGAAATTTGATCTGACCACCTGCCGGGGTGTCAATGTTCACTTTTCCGATACAATCACAATTGACCGCGACGGAACACTGCATGGTCTCGCCGGCTGGTGGGATTGCTGGTTCACACCGGACCATTTTTTCTCTAACTCACCCCTCGCTCCGGCTAACACCTGGGGACAGCTGTTCTTCCCAATTCGCTATCCTGTAACAGTTAAAAAAGGCGACCTTGTCGGGGTGGAATTGCACAGCTTTCAGTCCAGATATTCCGGTGATGTCAACTACCGCTGGTCGGTTGATTTTAATAATACCAAACAGGATTATAACACTTTTGTATCAAGAATCGGCAGTAAGGAGCACCTGCACCAGCTGAATCCCGAAAACAGCATCCGTCTCAATTCCGACGGTCTGATTGCCCGGACCATTTTTAATCACATTCGGGAAAATATGACCTTTCAGGCAACCGCCGAGGCGCTATGCCGGAAATACCCAACACAATTTCCAACTATCGAGCAGGCGCTGGTCCGAATTTATGCTGTTCTCGGTCATTACATCTGATTTTTTTACTGAATTTCTGGCAAAAGATGCAGATATTTAATCCGGTGACATTTATAAGCAGTCTCAAATTTTCAATTGCATGGGACTGAGGACGGCGAAGCCATAAACGGAGCAACGATTTTTTCATGTCCAGCACTGAAACCATTATAGCCGCACCCGGTCGGCTATCTGCCAGAATATCCCTTAATGAACTGATCCGTTATCGGGACCTGTTGTACTTTTTAACCGTTAAAAATTTTATTATCAAGTACAAACAAACCCTGATCGGCGTCGCCTGGGCGGTAATCCAGCCGGTTATGCAGATGGTGGTCTTCTCGATTATTTTTGGAAAATTTGCCAAAATTCCTTCCGACAACGTCCCCTATCCGATTTTCGTCTATTCCGCCCTGATTCCCTGGACGTTCTTCGCTAATTCCATGTCTGCCTGCAATAGTTCCATTATCAATCACGCCGGACTTATCAGTAAAGTCTATTTTCCCCGGCTGCTGATACCGCTCAGCGCCATCGGCAGTCAGCTGATTGATTTCGGGATATCTTTTATCGTGCTGGTCGGCATTATGATCTATTATGGATTTCCTTTTGCCACGCATCTTTTTATGATTATTCCGTTAATTCTGCTGACAATTATGACGACAATCGGATTCGGCGCCTTGATAGCGGCGCTTTCGGGAATATACCGGGATTTCCGGCACATTGTGCCCTTTCTGCTCTCTATCTGGATGTTCCTGACGCCGGTGATTTATCCCGCTTCGCTGATCGGAAGCAGGTTTGAATTTCTACTGAATCTGAATCCACTGACGGGGATCGTTTCGGGTTTCCGGTCGGCGATCCTGAATCAACCCTTTCAGTGGAATTTTTTATTCATTTCGTTGATAGGGTCCATGTTCTTTTTCATTATTGGCATTTTGTACTTTACCCGGGCGCAAAACCGCTTCGCCGACCTGGTTTAAAATGGAATCAACACCCGTAATCCAAATTCAGAACCTGTCCAAGCAGTACCGCCTGGGTCAGAAAGTGGCATTTGATACGCTGCGCGACCGGCTCGGCGCCTTTTTACATAAAAACCCACTGCCGCTACTTACTGACCAAAAAGTCGTCCGGGCACTGCGGAATCTCGATCTGGAGGTCTATCCCGGCGAAGTCCTGGGCATCATCGGCTTTAATGGTTCCGGGAAAAGCACTTTGCTGAAGCTGATCAGCCGGATCACACCGCCCACTGCCGGTGAAATCAAAATCCGTGGTGGTGTCTCTTCCCTGCTCGATGTCGGTCTTGGTTTTCATCCCGATCTCACCGGGCGGGAGAACATCTTCCTGAACGGCGCCATTCTCGGCATGAAACGAACCGAGATCAAAGCCAAATTTGATGATATTGTTACATTTTCTGGAATCGAACCGAAATTTCTGGATACGCCGGTCAAACGCTACTCCAGCGGCATGTATGTTCGCTTAGCCTTCTCCATCGCCGCCCACCTGGACTCTGATATTCTGCTGATTGATGAGGTCTTGGCGGTGGGCGATTACGAATTCCAGAAAAAGTGCCTGGACAAAATTGACAATATCACGCAAAGCCGGCGGACAGTGCTGTTCGTCAGTCATAATCTGGCGGCGATTGAACGGCTCTGTGACCGAACGATCGTGATTGACAAAGGGCAAAAAGTCTTTGACGGCAAGACGGCGGAAGCCATTGAGCACTATTACAGCCTTCACAAAAGGCAGGCGAATCCCGACAACCTCTTGGACCCCGGGATTGTGCGTACCGGCACCGGCGCAGTAAGATTCGCTGGAGTTCAGATTATCGATAAACAGATGCAGCCGAAAACTGAAATCGCTCCGGATGAGGAGATCACCATTCAACTCGATCTGGATGTCCAAAAACCGGTTAATCATCTTCGAATCGCCATAATAATCAAAAACAGACTTGGGCAGACCCTGGCGCAACTCTACAGCAAAGATTCCCGACATGACTTTGGGACGATTGAGAAAAACACTTCGATTCTTTGCCATATAAATCATATCCCGCTGAACCCGGGTAATTACTATCTGGATTTGTGGATAGCGGATCGGGTTGAGGTGCTTGATTTTGTCGAACATGCGTGTGATTTGGTCATTAGGAGAAAAACCCTAGTCAGCAACGGGAAAATTCATGAGACACAGTATTCCGGGAATGTTTTTGTGGAATGTAAGTGGTATTGGTGAAAGTTAAAAACACGGTTGACCAATCACAAAAATCCTTCTAGAATCAAGGCGGAGTATTTCGCGATTATAATCATTCCATTATTAGAT
>Ga0209614_1001391_pt1 | contig 18339 bp, 9 predicted proteins | sample BlaSprsedimmetaG_FD_185484 | JGI IMG/M metagenome (GOLD analysis project Ga0209614, IMG submission 185484) | Hot spring sediment bacterial and archeal communities from California, USA to study Microbial Dark Matter (Phase II) - Blank Spring... ... | reverse complement strand
CGGCCACGCTGGGCCGCGAGAGGCGGGTCATCGAACTCAAGCGCGAGGTCAACGAGCTGCTACAGCAGTTGGGCGAACCGGTCCGCTATCCGAGCGCCGTGGAGGAACGCTGATATGAACAGGAAACGCTCGAACCGTGTGCTGTGGCGCAAGCGACTGCTCGGCCCGGTTATCGCGAGCGTTTTGCTGCTGGCGGTGGCCGGCGGCCACTACAGCCGCCCTGTAAAAGCACAAACTCCGGACGCTTTTCTGCACTCCCTCACGGAGGAAGAACGGGCCTGGCTGCGCGACCATCCTGTTATCCGCGTGGCCCAGGCCCCGGATTGGCCGCCGGTCGAATTCGCGGATGAACGCGGCGCGCCATCGGGCATGTCGGAGGATTATCTGACCCTCATCGAGCAACGGCTAGGCGTGACATTCGAGCGGGTACGCACGCTGAGTTGGCAGGAGGCGTATGCCCGGCTGAAGCGTTGGGAAATCGATATGACCACCTCGGTGGCCGTGACGCCCGAACGCGCCGAATTCTGGGCTTTCACCAAACCGTACATGGAGATCCCCAATGTCATTTTTGCCGATGCTCGCGTCACTTACATTGCCGATATGCAGGAGCTGGCAGGAAAGCAAGTGGCCGTGGCGGACGGTTACGCGGTCAGTGAATGGATACCGGCGGACTTTCCCGATATTCAGCTTGTCAAAGTCAAGAACGTCAAAGAGGGCCTGGAAATAGTACAGCGGGGAGAAGTCTTCGCCTATGTAGGGGAGATGCTCGTCGGCAGCTATTACCTGGCAGAATTGAAAATGACCAATCTCAAGATTGCCGGAGATACCCCTTATGTAAACGCGCAATGCATGGCAGTGCGAAAAGACTGGGCAATCCTGGCCGGGATCCTCGACAAGGCGCTGGACTCGATTTCCGAAACGGAGCGCAACGACATCTACCGGAAATGGCTGCCTATCCGCTACGAATACGGATTCGACTACACCCTCCTCTGGTGGGCGCTGGCCGCCTTCGCCGTGATCTCCCTGGGGTTTATCCTGTGGATTCGCAAGCTAACCAGGGAAATCGAGGCGCGCAAAAAGGCAGAAGACGCGCTGCGCAAGAGCGAGGACAAGCACCGTCGCCTGACGGAGAACATCTCTGATGTGGTCTGGACAGCCGATCTTGATTTTAATATCACCTATGTCAGTCCATCTATTCAGCAATTGACAGGGGATACAGCGGAAAAATACCTTGAAAGAACAATGGAAGAAAAGCATCCGTCATCTTCCATTGACATTTTTTCGCGGGCTTTTAGCGAAGAACTTGAAAAAGAGAACGAACCGGGGGTTGGCAAAAACAGGACTCGGATTCTCGAGGTGGAGCACTATACAGTTGATGGACGAACTGTTTGGATTGCAATTAATTTATCGTTCATCCGGGATGCGCAGGGAGCGATTACGGGAGTTCAGGGCGTCACCCGTGACATCACCGCGCGCAAGTGGGCCGAAGAAAAGATCAGGGAAAGTGAAGAAACCTATCGCAACCTGTTCCAAAACGCACAGGTGGGGTTGTTCAGAACGCGCATTTCCGACGGCAAAATCCTCGAGAGCAACGCGCAGTTGGCCCGCATGTTTGGCTATGACGACCGCGAGACGTTCATCGCCGAATACGTCACCTCGCAGAACTATGTCGATCCGGGCACGCGCGAGCAGATGCTGCGCGAACTGCAAGAAAACGGCGCCGTTCAAAACTTTCAGGCCCGTTTCTACCGCCGCGATGGTTCGATTATTTGGGCCGAGTATTCGGCCAAAATTTATCCCGAAAAGGACTGGATCGAGGGCGTGGCCGAAGACACCACCGCGCGCCAGGAGACCCAAGCTGCCCTGCGCGAGGCGTTGACGCAGGCCAATCAATCGCACCGGGCGCTGTTGGGTGTGCTCGAAGATCAGAAAGAGATCGAGGCAGCGCTGGCGCGAACCGAGCGCATCTACCGTCAGGCGATCACCCAGGCCGGAGGTGTGCCCTATCAGCGAGATTACAACAGTGACAACTACTCCTTTTTGGGCGAAGGCATCGAAAAACTGACCGGCTACACCGCCGCAGAGCTGACCGGCCCGCTGTTCACCAGCCGGCTGCGGCAGGTCGAATCATACGGCGCCCATAAGGACCTGCCGCACGCAGAACGCGTCCGGCTGTCCCGGCAGGGCGTCATCAAGGAATGGCGTGAAGATAATTTGTTCGAGCGGAAAGACGGCAGCCTGGTTTGGCTGGCCGACCATTCAGTGCCAGTCTACGACGAGAGTGGCGATGTCGCCGGCGCCCTCGGTATTCTGCTGGACATCACCGAGGACAAACGTCGCGAGGCCGAGAGCTTGGCGACCCAGGCCGAATTGCAACGTCTGCTGGCCGAGGCCGAACGAGCGCGCCTGGCCCTGCTCAGCGTGGTGGAGGATCAGAAACGCGCCGAGGCGGCGTTGGCCGCCGAGCGGACGCTGCTGCGCACGCTGGTCGATCATCTGCCCGACTCTGTCTATGTCAAGGATACAGCCGGCCGCAAGACCCTGGCGAATCCCGTCGATGTGCGCAATACCGGTGCGGCCTCGGAAGTCGAAGTGCTCGGCAAAACAGATTTCGAACTGTATCCGCCCGAGTTAGCCGAGCGCTATCACGCCGATGATCTGTACGTCTTCGAGACCGGCCAACCGGTTCTCGACCGCGAGGAACGTATCACGCGACCGGACGGCGCACAAGGCTGGCAGTTGACGTCCAAAGTGCCGCTGCACGATAGCGCCGGCCAGGTCGTGGGCCTGGTGGGGATCGGTCACGACATCACAGAGCGCAAGCAGGCCGCGCAAGAGCTACAAAACTATGCGGACCGTCTGCAAGACCTGGTCGCCGAGCGCACCCGCGCCCTGGAAGAGGCGCAGGAGCGCCTGCTGCGCCAAACGCGATTGGCGACGTTAGGGCAGATTGCGGGCAGCATCGCGCACGAACTGCGCACTCCGCTCGGCGCCATCAAGAACGCCGCCTACTTGATCAACATGCTCCAGGGAGCATCCGGCGAGACGCTTGAGGAAGCGCTAGACATCCTGAACCAGGAGGTGGCGAACTCGGACCGCATCATCACGAGCCTGCTCAACTTTGCGCGCCCCCAACGGCCACGCCAGCAGTTGCTCGAGGTCGGGCCGCTGGTCGAGCGCGCGGCGCGGCATCTCCAACCGCCGCCCGAAGTGCAGGTCGAGGCGCACGTCGATGGCGCGCTCTCTCCCGTGATTGCCGACGCCACCCATCTCGAACAGGCGCTGGGCAACCTGCTCCTGAACGCGCTCCAGGCTATGCCGGAGGGCGGCCGGTTGACCGTGTGCGCGGAACAACGCGCATCGCTGCCCGACATCGAACCACCCGGATTCCTGCCCGAACACGCCACAGACGCCGGCGCCGGATGGATCGTCGTCTCGGTCGGCGATACCGGCGTCGGCATACCGCCCGAGAACCTGGAACACCTCTTCGAGCCGCTCTTCACGACGAAAACCACGGGGATCGGCCTGGGGCTGGCCCTGGTCAAGCTGCTCGTCCAGGCCAACGGCGGCGGCATCGCCGTGAGCAGCGCCCCCGGAGAGGGAACGACGTTCGACATCTACCTGCCCGTCGCCGGCATGAGCGATGCAAATATCAACAATCAGTCAAAGGATTCAACGGATGAAACGGATTGAAAAAAATCCGTTCAAATCCGTTCAATCCGTTGACATTTACAGGAGGTACCGATGACCCATATTCCCGCCCAAACATCCATTCTGATCGTCGATGACGATACCGGTCTGCGCCGCACGATGGCGATGATCTTCGAGCGCAGAGGCTACGTCGTCGAAACCGCCGCCGACGGCGCCGAGGCGGTTGCGCGCGTGCGCGACCACCCGTTCGACATGGTCCTGATGGACGTCCGCATGCCGGTGCTCGATGGCGTCCAGGCGCTCAAACAAATCAAAGCCTTGCGCCCTGAAGCGGTCGTGACCATGATGACCGGTTTTGCCATCGAAGACCTGCTCCGGGATGCGCTGGCCGAAGGCGCGTTTGCCCTGCTCGACAAGCCGGTCAGCATCGATGAGGTGATCGCGTTGATCGAGCAAGCTCAGCAAATTCGGCAGGGCGCGCTGATCCTGATCGCCGCTGACGAACCGGCCGCCCAGACGACGTTACACGACGTTTTGACGCAGCACGGCTATCGCGTCTGCCTGGCGCGCAGCCACGCAGAGGCCATCGCGCAAGTGCATGAGTGCGCGTTCGACGTTTTGTTGGTCGATCTCAGATTACCGGCGTTCAACGGGTTGGAAACCTACCTGGCGCTCAAAGCGATTTGCCCGCAGGCAGTGGCCATTGTCTTCACCGCGTTCCCCCGGGAACTGCATGACCTGGCCGAGTTAGCCCGCAACAACGACGCCTACACCTGCCTACCCAAGCCGCTGGATATCGATTGCCTGCTGGAACTGGTGCAGGAAGTTGTCGGCAAGAAACGTTGTCAACAAGAAACAGGACCGAACGTATGAACGCAACTGATGAAGCGCCCCATATCCTGGTCGTAGACGACGACGCCAGCACGCGGCGGACGCTGACGCTGATTTTCGAGAAAAACGGCTATCGGGTCGATACGGCGGCGAGCGGCCAGGAAGCGCTCGAAAAAGCTGAACGCCAACCCGTCAATCTGGCCCTGCTCGACCTGCGCTTACCCGATATAGAAGGGGTCGAACTGCTCGCGCCATTCCGACGTTTGTATCCGGACGTTGCATTGGTGCTCGCGACCGGCTACGCATCGCTGGAGACGGCCATACGCGCGTTGAACGAGGGCGCCGACGTCTACGTGACCAAACCGCTGGACATGGACAACGTACTCGGTAAGGTGCAAGACCTGCTCGAACGGCAACGCCTGCGCCGCGAGAACCGGCGGCTATACGACCTGGCGCAGCAAGAACTAGCCGAACGTAAGCAGGCTGAGGCAGCCCTCCGCGAAGCGCTGGAGCAGGCCAATGAAGCGCGCCGGGCGCTGTTGAGCGTGATCGAAGACCACAAGCGGACCGAGGAGGCGTTGGCCGCCGAACGGGCGCTGTTGCGCACGCTGGTCGATCATCTGCCCATTGCCGTCTATACCAAAGATACTGCCGGCCGCAAGACGCTGTCCAACCCGGCAGACGTGCGCTACATCGGCGCAACCTCGGAAGCCGAGGTGCTCGGCAAAACCGATTTCGACCTGTACTCGCCTGAGCTGGCCGAGCCATTCTACGCCGACGATATGCACGTCATCGCATCCAGGCAGCCGATCCTCAACCGCGAAGAGATGATGCAACTACCAGACGGCGCGCACGGCTGGCAGTTGACCTCCAAAATCCCGTTGCGCGACAGCGCCGGGCAGATCATTGGTCTGGTGGGGATCGGCTACGACATCACCGAGCGCAAACAGGCCGAGGCGGAGGTCCGGCGGCTCAACGAAGAACTGGAAGACCGCATCGCCCAGCGCACCGCCGAGCTGGCGCAAACGTCCGAGCGGCTGGAACTGGCGACGCGCGCAGCAAATATCGGTATATGGGACTGGGACGTCAAAAACGATGATGCGCTCTGGGACGAGACAATGTGTATGCTGTTTGGCGTCGCGCCAGATGATTACCCGCGCAATCACGCGGCCTTTCTGCAGCATGTGCATCCTGACGACGTAGATCGGGTGGCGCAGACCATGCGCACCGCGCTGCGCGGCGAAAAATACTACGTGGACGAATTCCGTATCGTGTGGCCCGACGGTACGATCCGTTACATTCGCGGGGAAGCGTCAATCACGTATAATGCACACAACGAAGCCGTGCGGATGATCGGGGTGAACATGGACATCACCATGCGCAAACGGGCCGAACTGGAATTGCAACTGTTCAATGAGATCATGGTCGGGCGCGAGCAGCGCATCATCGAATTGAAGGAGGAGATCAACCGCCTGGCCGCCGAACTGGGACGCGAAGTGCCCTATCCGCCCATTTGGGAAAGCGACGAGGATTATGTGGATGCGTAGCCGGGGTCGTCGCCGATCAAAAATTATAGAGGTGGAACTTGAAGGATAGCAGCTTTAACCCTACACAAGCATCCGGCGACGATGAGCAGGCGCGTATCCTGATCGTTGACGACGATCCAGACATCCTTTCTGCGACGGCGCACGTCATCAGCAAGGCCGGGTTCGACGTGCTCCAGGCGAACTCCGGGGCGGCTTGTTTGGAGCGCGTTGCGGAAACGCCGCCGGCCCTGGTGCTGCTGGACGTCGTATTGCCGGACATGGACGGCCTGGAGGTCTGCCGGCGGATCAAGGCAGACCCCGCTCTGGCCGACGTTTTTGTGGTATTGCTTTCGGGAAAGCGCACCCAGTCAGACGAACAAGCTGAAGGCTTGGCGCGTGGCGCGGATGGGTACATCGCGCGGCCTGTCGACAATCGAGAACTCGTAGAGCGCGTCAAATCGCTGCTGCGCCTGCGCACCGTGCAACACGCCCTGCGCGCGAGCGAGACGCGCTTGCAGACCCTCGTCACGTCGATGCCGGTGCTCTTGCTGGCGCTCAACGAGCAAGGGGACATTGTCTATACCAACGACGAGTTCGTCCGCGCCACGGGCTACGATAGTGAAGCGCTCCACGAACAGCACGATCTTTGGCCGGCGCTCTACCCCAACGAGAGCGAGCGACGCCAGATGTTGGCGCTGTGTGAAGCGCAGGAAAGCGTGCGCAACGTCGAGATCGAACTCACCCGCCAGGATGGCGACCGGCGGCGCATTGCCTGGTCCAATATCTCAGCACAGGTGCCCATCGGCGGGTGGGCGACGTGGCTGGTCGGTGTGGATGTGACCGTGCATCAACTCGCCGTGGAGCTGCAGCAGAAAACGGCGGCGTTGCTCACGGCGAACACGGCGCTGGAACGGTCGAAACGCGCGGCGTTGAGCCTGATGCAGGACGCGCACGCGCAACGCCGGCGCGCCGAGGCGGCGCTGGCAGAGCTGGCGGAATCGCAGGCGGCGCTGCGCGAAGCTAAGGAAGCCGCCGAAGCCGCCACCGAAGCCAAGAGCCGTTTTTTGGCCAACATGAGCCACGAGATTCGCACGCCGATGACCGCGATGCTTGCTATGGTCTATTTGGCTCTGAAGACAGAGCTTGATCCCCGCCAGCGCGAATATCTCGATGCGATTCAGGCGTCGACGCAAAAGCTCTTGAATATCGTCAACGACATTCTCGACTTTTCCAAAATCGAGGCCGGGAAGCTCGAAATTGCGTCTGAACCTTTCGATTTGCAGTCCGTCTTGGGGCATCTGGCGACGATGTTTGAGGTACGCGCGCGAGAAAAAGGATTGGAGATCACGTTCAATGTCGCACCGTCTACCCCCGCCGTGTTAATTGGCGATGCCGCCCGTTTGGAACAAGTGCTGATCAACCTGATCGATAATGCGCTCAAGTTCTCAGAGCAGGGCGAAATCGTGATTGCGGTTGCTCCGGCGGGCAAAGGGAGCGCACCGTCCGGCCCTTCCAACAACGTCCCCCACGAGGCCATCGTGTTGCAATTCGCCGTGCGTGATTCCGGCATTGGTATGACCGAGGAGCAAATGGCGCATCTATTCGAGGCATTTTCCCAGGCGGACACTTCTATCACCCGTCGTTATGGCGGCACCGGCCTGGGTCTGGCGATCTCCAGACAACTCGTGGAAATGATGGGGGGTACAATATGGATAGAGAGTGAACCGGGGCAGGGCAGCACCTTCAGCTTCACGGTCTTGTTTGGCCGCGCCGTAGGATCGAGAGAGAGGCTACATCCGGCAGAGGCGCTCGCGACCGAGGTGGAGCACGTGTGCGGCAGACCGCATCCGTGCGGCAGACCGCATCCGTGCGGCAGACCGCATCCGCGCGGCGAACCGCATCCGCGCGGCGAACCGCGTCTGCGCGGCGCGAGCGTTCTGGTGGTCGATGATAATTCCGTCAACCAAATGGTGGTCCGCGATGTTTTGCAAATGGCCGGTCTGGTTGTGGAAGTCGCTAACAATGGTCAGGAGGCGCTGGCGGCGCTTCAAGCGCAACACTTCGACGCGGTCTTAATGGACATCCAGATGCCCGATATAGACGGTTACACGGCAACGCGCCTCATCCGCACCTCGGAAGCAGCCTACCGCACGATTCCCATCATCGCCGTCACCGCGCACGCGCAGCCTAGTGACCGGCAAAAGAGTCTGGAAGCAGGGATGAACGATCACATCGCCAAGCCCTTCGATCCGCCGCAGCTCTACGATGTGCTGGCCCGCTGGATCGCGCCGGATGCCTGGCAACCGCCCGCGACGCCGTTATCGGCGCCGGATGGGGCGTTGTTGCCCCCATTGCCCGGCATCGCGGTAGAAACCGGGCTGGTGCGTGCGGGGGGGAGTCTGGAGCTATACCTGCGCCTCCTGCGTAAGTTTAGCACGAATCAGGCCGGGGTGGACACGGCCATCCGGGAAGCGTTTGCCCGTGACGACAGAACCGCCGCCGCCCGGCTGGCGCACACATTGAAAGGCGTCGCCGGTATGATCGGCGCGGAAACGTTGCAGGCCTCGGCAGCCGCGCTGGAAAGCGCCATCAAACGAGGCGACGCACTGCCGGCGCTCGAAGCGCTGTGCCAGCCGCTTGCCGAGCGCCTGAACACGGCCCTCGCCGCTATCGCCACACTGGGGCCGGAGACACCGTCCGCAACGGATGCGCCGACGGACGAGCCAGGCGGCCTGGATCAGGCTGCCCTCAGTGTGCAGGTGCGCCAACTGGCGCAGTTGCTCAGGCAATACGATACCCAAGCCGGCGAAGTGTTGCGCTTTCTCCACGACCGGGTTCACAGCACGCCACAGAAGGAAGCGTTGTTAGCATTGATGCGCTTCGTCGAACAGTACGCGTTCGACGAAGCGCTGGAGGCGCTCGAAGCGCTGGCCGTTCGCTGGTCCATTCCCTTATAGGAGGCCATACAATGCACATAAAGGCGAAACAAAAGCTATTGATTGTCGATGACGCGGTGGAGAATCTCGATGTGCTGGATGCAATGCTGCGCGACGAATACCGCGTCCAGGCGGCGCGCAATGGGACCGTGGCGCTCAAGCTCGCTAACGCGCCTGAACCTCCCGATCTGATTTTATTGGACATTGTCATGCCGGACATGGATGGCTTCGCCGTGTGCCGGGAACTGAAAGCGAACGCCGCCACGCGGGATATTCCGGTCATTTTCATCAGCGCCCTGGATGACGTGTTCGACAAAGTGCACGCATTCAGGATGGGAGGCGTCGATTTTATCACCAAGCCTTTCCACGTCGAAGAGGTACTCGCTCGCGTGCGGGTACATTTGACGGTACGCCAGTTGCAAAGTGAGCTTGAAGAACGCAATCAGCAATTAGCTCAGGCCTTGGCCCACGAAAAAGCCCGGCTCACCGAACGCATCCAGGCCGGGTTACGGGCCGGAAACTTTGCCTGGTGGGAGATGGGATTGCCGTCCGGCCACGTGGTCTTCGACGACCGCAAAGCGGAGATGCTCGGCTATGCACCCAGCCAATTCAAAACGTACACCGACTTCACCCGGCTACTGCACCCTGACGACCGTGACAAGGCGCTACAAGCGATGCGGGATCACCTGGAGGGACGCGCGGAACGCTACGAGGTTGAATATCGCATACGCACCAGCGACGGGACCTATAAATGGTTCCGCGACATCGGCGCGGTGGCCGAACAAGGCGAAGCCAGCAGCCACAAGCGCGTCATTGGCATCGTCGAGGATATCACCAAACGCAAGCACGCGGAAGAGGCCCTGTATCATCATATCGAGCGATTGCGCACCATCCGCACGCTGGATGCGGCGATCCTGGCGGCAGAGTCGCCGGAACACATCGCCGGCGTGGCGCTGCGCTCGATGCGTCGCGTGTTACCCTATTGTGGCGGCGCAGTTTTCACCTTCGATCTCGAAAATGAGCAGGCCACGCTCCTGGCCTTTCAATCTGAGCACGATGACGATTTTACGCCAGGGATGCGCTTCGCGCTGCAAACGGCCGACCTGCAAGCGTTACAACTGCGGGATAACTGCATCATCGATGACGTCCTGGAAGAGACGGCGTTCTCTCTGCCCCTCGCCGATTTTCACATTGCCGGCGCGCGCGCCTATCTTTATGTACTCCTGATGAGCAAAGACGTCTTGATAGGTCTCTTGATCTTGGGAGCAGAGACGCCGGGAGCCTTTGCGCCCGAACACAGCGAGATCGCGCGCGAGGCGACGGATCAAATTGCCGTGGGCATCCAGCAGGCCCGGATGCGCGACCAGCTTCGCCAACACGCCGAGGACTTGGAGCAGGAAGTCGCCGCGCGCACGGCAGATTTGACGCGCCGGAACACACAGCTTCAAGTCGCGGCGGAGGTGGCGCGCGATGCTTCGGCAGGCGGCGACCTGACCGACTTGATGGAGCGCGCAGTCGAACTGGTACAAGAACGTTTCGGTTTCTACCACACGGGCCTCTTCCTGATCGATGAGCGGTGCGAGTATGCGATACTCAAGGCAGCCACCAGCCAGGAAGGACGTGCATTGCTGGAAGCCGGGCACAAACTGAAGGTAGGCGAAACGGGTCTTGTGGGGTACGTGGCCGGCAAAGGAAAACCCCGGATCGCGCACGATACGGACGCCGACGCCCAGCATTTCCGCAACCCACTCCTTCCCCGCACGCGCTCGGAGATGGCGCTGCCGCTGCTGGTTGGCGGGCGCGCCATCGGCGTTTTCGACGTGCAGAGCACCGAAGCCGATGCTTTCGACGAAGAGGACGTGCGTATCCTGCAACTGATGGCCGACCAACTGGCCGTCGCTATCGAGCGCACCCGCCTCTTCGCGCACGCGCAGGCCACGTTGGAAGAGCGTCTGGAGATGGTGATTTCGAATGTGCCGGTCATCGTGTTTGCGCTGGATCGAGAGGGCATCTATACCCTTTTGGAGGGCAAAGGATTGGAGGCGTTAGGAGTCGATGCTGAGGCAGCTATCGGGCGCTCGCTAGGGCAAGTCTTCCCCGATCAAACGGAGATTCAGGCGCACATCCGGCGGGCGCTGGCCGGCGAGACCTTCACCGCGCTTACGCCCATCAATGAACGCGTGTTTGAATCCTGGTATGCCGCGTTGCGCAATGCGAAAGGCGACTTGATTGGCGCCACCGGCGTCTACATTGATGTGACCGAGCGTTGGCAACTCGAAAAGCAAATTCACCGGCAAGAACGCCTGGCGGCGGTCGGGCAATTGGCCGGCGGGATCGCCCACGACTTCAACAACTTCATGACCACCATCATCATGTACGCGAGCCTGCTGCTGCGCATCAAACGCCTTCCCGCCGAGGCGCTGGCGAACACCCAGATCATCATCGACGAATCTCGCCGGGCGGCAGAGTTGGTGCGGCAGGTGCTGGATTTTAGCCGCCGTTCTATTATGGAGGTGGAACCGGTAAACCTGTTGACGTTCATTCAGGAAACGGTCGACATTCTGCGCAAGACGCTGCCGGAGCATATCGACGTGGTACTGGAAGCACATCCGGGGGAGTACGTGGTCAATGCCGACCCCACCCGCATCCAGCAAGTCCTGATGAATCTGGCGCTCAATGCGCGGGATGCTATGCCTGAGGGCGGCCAATTGCGCATCGAACTCACCAACGTCACCGCGACGACCTTTGAGGACGACATCGCATCCGCCGTCACCGGAGGCAACTGGGTACGTCTGACGATCTCTGATACCGGCACAGGCATGACGGATGAGGTGCGCGCCCATCTGTTCGAACCCTTCTTCACCACCAAGGGCGTCAATGGAACCGGTCTAGGATTGGCGCAGGTATACGGCATCGTCAAGCAACATGGGGGAGAAATCAACGTCGAGACGGCCGTCGGACAAGGGACAACGTTCGTCATCGACTTTCCGACCTATCAGAGCGACGCCGGGGCCGGCGCAGACAACGTGCCAGAACAACCGTTTTTGCCTGAAGGCCAAGGGGAAGTGATCTTATTTGTCGAGGATGACGCCCAGGTGCGCAACGCGGGATTGCGCGCGCTGGAAGCTTTGGGCTACCGGGTGCTCACCGCGCCGGATGGGGAGGCGGCCTTGCACCTGTACGAAGCCGAAGCGCACGGCAAAACAATCGACCTGGTGATCACCGATATGATTATGCCGGGTATGGGCGGGCGCGAATTGATTCAGGCTTTGCGAACGTTGAATCCCGCTGTCAAAACTTTGGTTTTGACGGGCTACGTGATGCAAGAGGAACTAACAGCCCTGCGCGCTGCGGGCTTTGTCGATGTGGTTTACAAACCCTTGGATATTCAGACACTGGCTGCGGTGGTTCGCCGAGCACTGGATCAAGAGAGTTAAAGGTACGTAAACCTTCCCGGAAGCTGGGAAGGTCGCGGTCAAGTCTATAACGAGGAGCAGTGAGTGCCGTGTCATCCCATCTATATGCTGAAATCACGCTTTTTTTATTCATTATTGCCCTTGCGGCGCTGGGCATTTGGCTCATCAGATGCCTGCGTATCCGTTACGTCAAGGCCCTCGAACGCCAGGCGCAGGAACTGACGACCGGTCAACAACGTTACCAGGAGCTGTTCGACAACGTGGCGATTGGTCTCTATCAAATCGAACCGTCGGGCGAGATTTCAAACGTCAATGCGGCCTGCGCAGCGCTGTTAGGTTTCGAAACGCCGGAGGCGCTGCTGGGCCAGAATCTGCACGCGTTCTACGCCGACACCGCGCGCCGCGAAGCATGGCAGCGCATGCTGGAACGGGAAGGCACACTCGCGCGGTTCGAGTGGCAAATACACCGGCCCGACGGACAACGCCTGTGGGTGAGCGAAAGCGCGCACGTCATCAAAGACGCCGGCGGCCGAGCGCTGTACTATCAAGGTTCGCTTGAGGACATCACCCTGGCGCGCCAGGGGCGCGAAGAGATGCGCCGGCAAAAGGAGTATTGGGAAGCCCTCATCGTTCACGCGCCGCTAGGCGTCGTCACGCTTGATTTACAGCACAACATTGTCTCCACCAACCCGGCGTTCGATGCGCTTTTCGGATTCCGGCGCGAGCAGATTATTGGCCGCAATCTGGATGAATTAATTGTTCCGCCCGGCGAACGCGAACGCGCTGCAGAATTGACCGCGGAGGTGCTTGGCGGCGCTGTCGTGCAGATAGCGGCGTGGCGGCAACGGGCCGATGGTCGCCTGGTGGAAGTCGAGTTAGCCGGTGCGCCGGTGCTGCTCGATGGACAACAAATCGGGGCGCTGGCTGTCTATCAAGATATCAGTCGCCGCCGGCAAGCCGAACGGGAATTGATCGATCGCCAGGCGCGCCTGGAGATTCTGAACAAGGTCACGCTGCGGGTGGCGGAAATGACCGACCTGGCGGACATTATGTCCACGATGGTCGAGTATGCCCGCTGGTCCGTCACTGCCGACCTCGCGGTGATCGCGGCGCTCGATGTGGAGACCGGTCGCGTCGCCGAAGTGTTCAGCTCGAACTATCCAATGGATGCCATTCCACCCGGAACGGAGATTGCTGGGCGTGGAATTCTCGGTCTTGTTATGCAGGGCAACGTCGTCCACTCGCCCGATATCACCCAAGATCCGGCGCACTGCGGCTATCCCGACTGGCATCCCGAGATTCGCGCGTGCCTGGGGGTGCCCATCAAATATGGCGAGCGCGTCCTGGGACTGATGTTATTGGGCAACGTGGAATCTCCGCGTGAGTTCATGGCGCAAGATCGCGAGGTGATCCTGACGCTGAGTCACTTGGCGGCGGTGGCGATGCATACCGCACAGCAATTTATCGAACTGAAAGAAGCCATTGCCCTGCAACGGAAAATCCTGGACACGGCGGCGACGGCCGTATACACCGTCGATACAGCGATGACCATTACCAGCGTGAACGAGGCGTTCACCGAAATCACTGGCTATACGGCTGACGAGGTCATTGGCCGGCCTTGCACGATCCTCAACAGCGATCGATGTGCGCAGTGCCAGCTTTTCGACGACCTGCGCGCCGGGCCTGTTTACCGGCAGGAAAATGAAATCACGTCCAAGTCCGGGAAACGTCTGTCCATCATCGAGAATGCAGACCTGATTCGCAACGAGCGCGGGCAGGTGCTGGAGGGGATCGAATCGTTTATCGACGTCACGGAGTTGATCGACGCTCGCCGCGCCGCCGAGGCGGCCAGCCGCGCCAAGGGAGAATTCCTCGCCAACATGAGCCACGAGTTGCGCACACCGCTCAACGCCATCTTGGGGTTCGTGCAGTTGATGCAGCGCAGTCCCTCTTTTCCGGCAGAACACCAGCAGAACCTGCACATCATCAGCCGTAGCGGCGAGAATCTGCTCGAATTGATCAACGACATCCTGGATATGTCCAGGATCGAGGCAGGGCGGGTGATACTCGAACCGGTCAACTTCGACCTGTACGCAATGTTGGAGAGCATCTTAGCACTCTTCACCCTGCGCACGCAGAAAAAGGGATTGGCTATGCAATTGGAATGTGCGCCCGACGTCCCGCAATTCATCCGCACCGACGAGCGCAAACTGCGGCAGATACTCATCAACTTGCTCGGCAATGCAATCAAGTTTACCGAAAAAGGCGGCGTCACAGTGCGCGTTATGGTCAAGGACGTCGACGCGCCGGATATGAGTGCAGCCGTTGTCTTGCCCGATGCCGTTCCCACAAATCTATGTCAGTTGTACTTCGAGGTCGCAGACACCGGCGTTGGCATCGCGCCAGAGGAATTGGAGCTACTGTTCAAGGCATTTACCCAAACAGCGAGCGGCAGAAAAGCCCGCGAAGGTACCGGCCTGGGATTGCCGATCAGCCGCCGGTTTGTACAGTTGCTCGGCGGAAACCTGAGCGCCCATAGCCAGGTAGAGCAAGGGGCGACCTTTAGCTTCGATGTTCAAGCCGAACGGGCATCGGCGGATCATGTCGCGGCATCACAGCCCCTCCGGCGCGTCGTAGGGTTGGCGCCGGACCAGCCGGAGTATCGTGTGCTGGTCGCCGATGACCGGGGTGAAAACCGCCTGTTGATCCGGGAACTTTTAGCAAGTGCGGGCTTTGCCGTGCGCGAGGCAGCGAATGGACAAGAAGCGATTGCGCTACACCAGGTCTGGCATCCCCACCTGATTTTCATGGATATCCGTATGCCCGTCATGGACGGGTACGCCGCCACCCGGCACATCAAAGCGACGCCAGAGGGGAAGACAACCGTGATCGTCGCGTTGACAGCCAGCGCCCTTGAAGAAGATCGCACGCTGAGTCTGGCGGCAGGGTGCGACGATTACATTCGTAAACCTGCGCGCGACACAGAAATTTTCGAGGCGCTGGCGCAACATCTACACGTACGCTATATTTATGCAGACTACGTCCCGCCGGATAGCAAACTGGAGACCACCGACGCCACGTTCACTTTGACCACCCAAGCCTTGGCCGCTTTGCCCGCTGAATGGCGCGCCCAGATGCGGGCAGCGGCGCTCAGGGCGCGCGGCGATCTGGCCCACGAGCTGGCAGCGCAAATCCAGGCAGCGCACCCGGCCATCGCCACGGCCTTGTCGCAATTGATCGACGAGTTTCAATTTCACAGAATTATCACCTTGTTAGGACAATCTGAAGGGTTAACCCCATGAAAGGATGGCAAAATGATCGCACAAGAAGCAACTCCCCATAAAGGCAATATTTTGATTGTCGATGACACCCTGCCCAATCTGCGCATACTGGCAAAAATTCTGGAGGATCGTGGCTATCTGGTGCGTGGTATTCCTGAGGGCGCGATGGCATTGATGGCGGCAGCACAGGAGCCGCCGGATTTGATCCTGCTTGACATTATGATGCCGGAGCTGAATGGGTATGAGGTCTGTGCCCGTCTGAAAGCCAATGCAGCCACCCGCGACATTCCCGTCATCTTTATGAGCGCGTTGGACGAAGTGATCAACAAGGTCAAAGCCTTTGGCGTGGGTGGGGTAGACTATATCACTAAGCCTTTTCAAATCGAAGAGGTGCTGGCGCGCGTCGATACCCATATCACACTCCAGGCTTTGCAAGCCAAACTCGAACGCCAGGTAATCGCACTACAAGAAACGAATGCCGCCCTCCAGGCCAGCAATGCCGAATTGGAAGCGTTCGCACATACAGTCGCGCATGACCTTAAAAACCCGTTGGCCAACGTGCTGATGGGAACCGAGCTTTTGCAAACTTCAGAAGATGTGCACAACTCCGAACAATTGGATGAGATCGCCGGATGGGTGAACGCCGGCGCGCGCAAGGCGCTTAACATCATCGATGAACTCTTGCTCCTGGCCAGTGTACGTCAGGAGGATGTTGCGCGCGGACCGGTGGATATGGCCCGTGTTCTAAAGCATGCGCAAGATCGATTGGAGTGGGTGATCAAACAGAGCAAAGGAGAAATCGTGTTGCCGGATCAGTGGCCGGTTGCCTTGGGATATGCCCCCTGGATCGAAGAGGTATGGGTCAATTACCTGAGCAACGGGTTGAAATATGGCGGGGAACCTCCCCGACTCCATCTGGGCTCTGATGTGCTTGATGAAGGCGCTATTCGGTATTGGATCAAAGACAACGGCCCAGGTATTCCACCGGAGAAGATTGACTTGCTATTCGGCGAATTTACGCGACTTGAAAGAATACGCGCCGAAGGCCACGGCCTGGGGTTATCCATCGTCAAGCGCATCATCGCCAAGTTGAGCGGTAGCGTCGGCGTCGAAAGTCATATTGGACAGGGTAGCTTGTTCTACTTTACCTTGCCGCAGGCGTAAGGTAAATGTTGTATAACTCGCATATCGTGGTAAAGTAATCGTATCATCTCAATAAAAAGAGGGAGAAGTGGGGGTTTGGGGGCGGGCTGCGCCCGCCCCCAAACCCCCATCCCCAGATTTTTGAGAAGATCCTTCGCACAAATCGTTGCGCAAAGCATAAAGATACCTATGAATAAAAGAGAAACCATCCTGGTTGTTGATGATAACACACGGATGCTGGCCGCAGTACAGCGTATCCTTGAGAGCGAGGGCTATCTGGTTTTAACCGCAGATGACGGTTTAGCAGCATTGCAGATGATACAGGAAAGTACACCACACCTCATCATTGCCGACATTGCTATGCCGCGTATGAATGGCTACCAATTACACGAACGGGTGCGACAGAACCCGGACTGGGCGTTGATCCCGTTTATCTTCTTGACCGGGCGGGCGATGGACAGCGATATCCGTTATGGAAAAGAGATCGGGGTGGATGATTATCTCATCAAGCCTATCGAACCGGAGGACTTGCTGGTGGTGGTGCGGGGCAAGCTTAAACGGGCACGCCAGTGGGTTCGCCACCAAGAACAGCCGGTTACTTCGACCGTATCAGAGACGAAGACGCTCATCATAGGGGCTTTGCATATTGATCCCACACAACGCCGCGTTGAATTTAACGGCACCTTAGTCCAACTTTCTGCACGCGAGTTTATGCTCTTGGAATATATGGCCCGCCATGCTGAGCAAATCATTGCCCCACAAGTATTGATCGGCGTGACCCATAGCCTTGATCTCGACAATCAAGAGGCAGGGACGTTGCTGCGCCCATTGATCCGTTCTCTGCGGCGCAAACTCGGCTACCCCGCCGGTGACCTTGGGTGTATCGAAACCGTCAGAGGGTTAGGGTATCGACTATTGCCGCCTGTCGCATAGGACTGCCTTCAAGGAGACGAAAAATGCCCACTTCAGATACGCTTAACCTTACTGAGTTCACGGTGTTGATCGCCGAAGACGAACCCGCGCTCGCCAAAGTGTTGGCGACCACATTGGAAGGCGAGGGCTTGCGTCCCATTATCGTGCATGATGGCGATAATGCATTGGCGTTAGCGCGTGGGCTGCAACCCGACATTCTGGTCTCTGACGTGATGATGCCGGGTAAAACCGGCATAGAGATTTGCCGGGAGCTTAAAGCGGATCTGGCAACCGCGACGATCCCGGTGATCTTGCTCACTGCCAAGGCTCAAATGGAAGACCGGCAGGAAGGCTTCGCCGCCGGCGCGATAGAGTATTTGACCAAGCCTTTCAGTCCGATTGAACTGATCACATTGATCCACAAAATCCTCGATGGACAAGTGATCGAACCACAGCTCGATCGCCCTGATCTTTCAGTGTTGCCGGTAGACCAACTCGCGATCTACGCGCGAGAACTGCGCGAATTATACGAGAATCCGGTAATTGTCAAGCCCCCTGTGAAGGGGGTAATCTAGGCAAAAAACAGGCAGGGACCAATAGCCCGCGCCCTGATGAACTTTAAAAATTGAGTGCAGGTTAGAAG
>Ga0209614_1001388_pt1 | contig 18347 bp, 10 predicted proteins | sample BlaSprsedimmetaG_FD_185484 | JGI IMG/M metagenome (GOLD analysis project Ga0209614, IMG submission 185484) | Hot spring sediment bacterial and archeal communities from California, USA to study Microbial Dark Matter (Phase II) - Blank Spring... ... | reverse complement strand
TTGCTGAAACGCTGCGCTTGCTCGAAGAGACCCAACGCCGCGCCGCGCGCGAGCGCCTGACGCGCGAGATCACCGATCAGATCCGCGGGGCGCTCACGGTCGATGAGGCGGTACAGCGCGCGATCCAGCAGTTGGGTGACGCGCTGGGCGCTGAGATGATGGCGCGCATGGTGGCGGACACGGCGTCACCAATGACGCAGGGGAGGCGGACATGAAAGACCAGGTCATAGAAATGGACCGGTTGCAAGAAGAAACGATATGGAGGCAGCGTGTTTTTGAAAATGTTACCCGGCTGACCGCCATCGGCGGCCTAGGGTTGCTCGTGGTGTTTGTGGTTATAGAGTTGCTCGATACTCAATTCCCGGCGCGGTCTATGGCAGGCGTGGCGGTGGCTGTGTTGTTAATCAGTTTGTTCAGTATGATTGTTGTCCGGCGCGTCAGTTTGCAGCCGGCGATTGTTCTCTACATTGCAGGGCTAACGTTGACGACGTTTGCTGGCATCAACTTTACCGGCGGCATCACCGGACCGTTTCTGCTCTTCTTGATGGTCTTTCCGGTATTGGCAGGGCAGCTTGGCGGCACCTTCGCCGTGCGGTGGGGGACCATCGTGGTGATCTTCTTTTGGTTGGTGGCGATGGCGCTCGAAATTCTGGGTTTGGCGACGCCGGTCCAGTTGCCAACTAATGCGGCGCGTGCCCTGTACTATACTGTATTTCCGACCTCGTTGTTGTTGGTTGCCGTTATCGTGCGCGTTTTCGTTCAGCGCGGGCAGCAAAGCATGACGGTCTTGTATGAACGCGAGCGCGCACTGGCCGAGTCTGCCCGTTTGGCAGAAGCCGCGGCGGAGGCCGAGCGCGAATCGCGCGCGCGCGAGGCGCGTTCGGCGTCGCACATCCGCGAGACGGTAGCCGGATACGTTGACTATCTTTCGCACGTGGCCGCCGGAGAATACACGGTGCGTGTAGACGTAGGAGAACTCGAGGAAGATGTCGAAGGCGACCCTGAACTGCACGCGCTGGGCGAGTACCTCAACGCGACCGTGGATGCGCTGGTGGCGGCGCTGACTCAGGCCCAGGAAGTACAGCGCCGTTACGCAGAGCAGAGCTGGCAAGACGTCGTGGCGTCAGGGCGCGCGCAGCCGGGCTTTACCTACCGGCAAAATGAGATTACGCCGGAAGTAGAGTGGCTTCCGCAGATGAGGCGAGCCGTGGATAGCGGAGCGCTGGTGGCGGAGGGTGAAGGCGCGGCTGTCCCGTTGGTCATCAACCGGCAGGTGGTGGGCGCCATCGGCGGGCAGCACCCCGATGGCCGGCCGTGGACCGATGAGGAGTTGGCCTTGATTGAGGACGTGACCGGACGGCTCGCGCAAACGATTGAGAGCTTGCGGTTGTTTGACGAGACGCAGCGCCGCGCGACTCAGGAGCGTTTGGTGTCCACAGTCACCGGCCGGATGCGTGAGACGTTGGATGTGGAGACCGTCTTGCAAACTGCGGCGCGCGAGATCGGCGAAGCGTTGGGCTTCCTCGCCCTTGACGTGCGGTTGGATACAGAGGAACGGGCATGAGCACAACTGGAGTGTATCTGCATGAAAATGGATAACACAAAATCGACTGATCGGAGATACTCCCCTTTGGCGGAGGATATCCGGCTCTGGCGTCAGGAATTAATCCGGCGAGTGCTGCGGGTGATGCTCGTCTTTGGCGGCTTGATGGTCGCCGCTGGCTCTTATTCGACTTACTCACGTGGTGTCCTTTGGGCTATGGGCGTCTACATCGGGGTCTATCTTATTCTGGTATTGCTGACACTCTGGCGGCGAGCGCCCTACGTATTGCAGGTCGCGGGAATCCAGTTGATCCTCTACACCATCTCGGTCGTCGTCTTTGTCTCGCGGGGACTTGGCGATAGCAGCCGGGTTTATTTGCTGACAATGGTCTTTATTTCCACCCTCTTTTGGGGATGGCGGGCGGCGATGATCACACTCGGCCTCGTCGTGGCGACGATGATGGGGATGGCCTGGGCGTTTACCGGCGGATATCTCGTCGCCTATGAGGTTGTTTCGACCGCTTGGGACGCCTGGATACCGCTGTCCCTCGAAGTATTGAGCATGGGCGTTTTTATTACGCTTTTGTTGTCCTCTTATACGTTACGCTTCAACACCTATGTGACTCACAGCCGCGACCTGGCCCACGCTCTGGAAGAAAACCAGGCCGGTTTGGAGCTGCAGGTGACGGAGCGCACGGCCGACCTGGAAAAGCGCAGTATGCAGTTGGAAGCGGCCACCGCCGTCGCGCGGGAAGCAGCTACCATCCAGGATGCGGAGACGTTGTTGGGACGCGCCACGCAGCTCGTCTCGGATCGCTTCGGCTTCTACCATACCGGCATCTTTTTGATCGATGAGACGGGTGAATACGCGGTGTTGCGCGCTGCATCTTCGGAGGAGGGGCAGCGTATGTTGGCGCGCGGCCACCGCTTGAAAGTGGGAGAGGTCGGCGTCGTTGGTTATGTGACCCAGGAGGGCGAACCGCGCATCGTCCAGGATGTGAGCGCGGATGCCTTGTATTACGACAATCCAGAGATGCCCGCGACGCGTTCTGAGATGGCGCTACCCCTGCTGGTGCGCGGCAAGGTTATTGGGGCGCTGGATGTGCAGAGTGTCGAGCCTGAGGCGTTCACGCAGGACGACGCGGACGTCTTGCAGGCGTTGGCGGACCAATTGTCCATGGCGATTGAAAATGCGCGTCTCATCGCTGAATCCCAGGCCGCTCTGGCGGCAGTGCAGCGCGCCTATGGCGAGGCCAGCCGCACCGCCTGGCAGGAACTGCTGCACACACAAGGCCGTCTGACGGCGCGTTACGACCCGCAAGGGCTTTTGCCTGCGGAAGATGCGCAGCTTGAAAAAACGGAACCGGTGGCGCGCGCGCGCGTCGTTGCTTCCGCACCGGACGAGCGCCCGGATAAATTCACTGTTCCTCTCAAAGTGCGTGGTCAGGTGGTGGGTGAACTCGATGCCTATGTACCCGCAGGGGAGCGGTCAGCGACAGAGCAGCAGGCGCTTCTGGAAACGTTGGTCGAGCAACTGGGCATTGCATTGGAGAGCGCGCGCCTGTTCGACGATGTACAACGCCGTGCTGTCCGCGAACAGGTCACTGCGCAGGTGACGGCGCGCATCCGTGAATCGCTCGATATGGAGACCGTGCTCAAGACGGCGGCCCGGGAAATGCGCCAGTCACTTGGCCTGGACAAAATTACCATCCATCTGGGAACGTCTCAGGAATGATGACACGCTCGCCGTGCGGTAAAGAGGATTAGAGGGAGAACGAACATTATGGCAGAAAATCAACCGGCTAAACAACCACGCCCGACTATTGGCTATCTAACGGGAACCATCACCGGGGAATCCAGCCAACTGCAATGGTTGGGGATGGTTGATGCTGCCCAGAACCGCGATGCAAATCTAATGTGCTTCCCTGGTTCGGTTTTGGGCACGTCCGTTGATTCTCAGCAGCGGCGCAACGTTCTCTATGGGTTGGTAAGTGCCGCCAATGTGGACGGTCTGGTAAGTTGGGCCTCTGCCATCGGCAACTTTATCACCGACGATGAGAACCGGGCTTTCCACGAGCATTACCACCCCTTGCCCGTAGTGGCAATTGGTCCGGCGTGGGAAGGTATCCCCGCTTTGTCCATGGACAGTTACCATGGGATGCGCGACGTGGTGACACACTTGATAGAAGTCCATCACTGTCGCCGTCTGGCTTTTATTCCGGGTCCTGAGGGTAACTTGCAGGCACGGGCTCGCTATCGCGCCTACACCGACGCGCTGAAGGCTCATGATCTGCCGATCGCCCCGGACCTCATCACACTCCCGACCGGTTGGAGCAACGCTATTGGCGCACAAGCCGTGTCTTTGTTGCTCGATGAACGAGGGTTGCGTCTTCACGATGACCTGGATGCCATCGTGGCCGCTAGCGACGATCTGCTTCTTGGCGCGATGCGCGCCCTGCAGGCGCGAGGCATTCAGATCCCCGACGACCTGCCGGTTGCTGGGTTCAATAACGTCTTGCAGGGCCGGGTCAATATGCCGCCTTTGACCACAGTTGCCGCGCCGTTCCGTGAGCTGGCACGTCGGGCCACAGACACGATTCTGGCGTTACTCGAAGGCCAATCGGTCGCCCCAGAAACCCTGGTGCCGGCCCAGATGATCATACGCCGGTCGTGCGGTTGTGTGGACCCGTTGCTGGCACAGGCTAAACTGGAACCGCTGGACATAGAATGTGAGTCGATTGCATCTGTTCTGGAATCTCGGCGGGCTGAGATTATCGCGGCTATGCTACAAGCCCTGGGCAATGGTGACAAGACTGCCCGCGGCAAGATGGAGCGGCTTTTAGCCGAGCGGCTTATAACCGGCCTCACCGGTGAGTTGAGACAAGAAACGCCGGGTCTCTTTATCCGCGAGTTGGACGCGATTTTGCGTCAGACGGCAGCGTCCGGCGGCAACGTGATTGCCTGGCACGGCGCGATATCGGAACTGCGACGTCAAACATTCGCGTGTGTGCAAGATCACGCGTACGCGCTGGCCAGCGACCTCTGGCAACAGGCCCGCGTCGTGATCAGCGAGATAGCGCAGCGCGCGCAAGCGCACGCCCAATTGCAGGCTGAACGGCAAGAACAAACATTGCGCGATATTGGCACGGCGTTACTCACCACCTTTAACCCGCAAGGCCTGATGGATGTATTGGCCGAGCGGTTGCCTGGTCTGGGTATCCAGAGTTGTTACCTGTCTTTGTACGAAGCGCCTCGACCCTACCAGCATCCTCAGCCGCCTGCTGAATGGTCTAGGTTGATGTTGGCCTACAATGAAAAGGGCCGTATCGAATTGGAGCCGGCCGGCCGGCGCTTTCCTACACGCCAGCTTGTGCCCGAAGGCATGTTGCCCCAGGATCGTCGTTATACCTTTGTCGTCGAGCCGCTCTTTTTTCAAGACAATCAAATTGGATTTGTTTTGTTCGAAATTGGGCCGCGCGAGCCGAGCGTATATGATGTGTTGCGCATACAGATCAGCAGTGCTCTGCAAGGGTCTGCGCTGATCCAGCGCGTGGAGAACCGCGCGCTCCAATTCCAGACAGTCGCTCAAGTATCGCGTGCGACCAGCAGCATTTTGGACTTGGACGAGTTGATCCAACAAGTCGTGGATGTAATCCAAGAGCGGTTCGATCTGTACTATGTGGGCCTGTTCCTGACCGAGGAATCTGCCGAACAGGCAGCGGCTCAGGACCGGTGGGCCATCCTGCGAGCGGGTACGGGCGAGGCAGGCCGGCAGATGATCGCGCAAGGTCACCGGCTGAAAGTTGACGATGCCTCGATGGTGGGTTGGGCCGTGGCCCATCGCCAGGCCCGCATCGCACTGGATGTAGGCGACGCTGGGGAAGTTGTTCGGTTCGATAATCCACTTCTGCCGGACACGCGCTCCGAGATGGCCCTCCCACTCATCAGCCGGGGCGAGGTCATCGGCGCGCTGGATGCGCAAAGTATACGTTCAGAAGCATTCAGTGATGAAGACGTAGAAGTTCTGCAGACCATGGCCGATCAGGTGGCATTGGCGATTGGCAATGCACGACTGTTCCAACAAGCCCAGGAAAGTCTGGAAGCGGAGCGCCGTGCGTACGGTGAGTTGAGCCGTGAGGGATGGCAGCGGTTGCTGCAAACACGAACGGACCTAAGCTTCACCTATGACGAGCGCGGCCTCATACCGGCAACCGATGCTATCGAGCCGCATATGCGTGTGGCCACCCAGACAGGCGCCGCGGCCGTCGCCGTAGATGATGAACGGGCTGTGGCGCTGCCGGTCAAAGTGCGCGATCAGGTCATCGGCGTGATCGACGTCCACAAACCGGAGCAAGGTGCATGGACGAAAGAGCAGATCGCGCTCCTGGAAACGCTGACAGAACAACTGGGTCTGGCGCTCGAAAGCGCGCGCTTGTATCAAGACACGCAGCGGCGCGCGGCGCGTGAACAGATGGTGGGTCAAATCACCGATCAGATGCAACGGGCCAGTGATATGGATATGTTGGTTCACGGAACATTGGAGACGTTGCAGACCTTGTTGGGTGCTTCGTACAGCGTCGTACACTTGGGGGTGGATGCGGCATTGCGCGAAAAACTGGACTTGAGCGATGCGCTGCCCTTCGTCGATACGGAAGCTAAAGGAGACCTATGAGCGGAATTGCGGGTGTTGTGGATTTGCAGGCCAAACGCGAGATTGCGACCGAGACCTTGCAACGGATGTTGTACAGCATCGCCCATCGCGGACCGGCGCATAAGTCGACGCATAACCAACCGGGGATCGCGCTAGGGGCGCTGTACACCTGTGACCCGGCCGTCACCGGCGATACGCAACCCTTTGTCGACGAGGATGGCGCGCTGTGCGCGCTTCTCGAAGGGCGGATCCTCAATCGCCGCGCGCTTGAGGCCCAATTGGGCCAGCACGGCGTCATCTTGCGTAGTCGTTCCGATGCCGAATTGGCCGCGCAACTCTACCTGTGGCGTGGTGAGGACTGCGTTGCGCAGATCGAAGGCAAATTCGCGTTGCTGATCTGGGATGGACGGCGGCAGCGCTGCTTTGCAGCCCGCGACCGCCTGGGCGTGCATCACCTTTTCTACGCGCACCACGAAGGGCTGCTCTATTTCGCTTCGGAGATCAAGGCGCTTCTGGCGTCCGGTGATATACCGCGCCGCCTGGATTTGCGAACCCTGGATCAGACGCTTTTCATGAACTGCCCGGTAGCGCCACGCACGATGTTTGAGGGGGTAGCAGCGTTGCCTCCCGGCCACATTCTGCTGGCCGGCGCTGAAACGATAACGCACCGCGCCTATTGGGACCTGGATTTTACGCCGGATACTGCGCCCCGCTCTGAGGACGAGTATCGCGAACAACTGCTTGGCCTCTTGCGTGAAGCTGTGCGCGTGCGCATCCCTGCCGACCGCCCTGTGGGCGTTTACCTGAGCGGTGGATTGGATTCCTCTGGCGTCACGATGTTATTGCGGCAGTTATTGCCGGATACCTTCCCGGCCTATCTCGTGGATTTCGACTTGCGCGCTTATAGCGAGTGCAGTTACGCCGAGTTGGTCGCCGCCGAGGCTGCGATCCCGCTCAACACGGTCGAGATGACGTACCGGCGTATTGCCGAAAGTTTTCCCCGACTGATCTGGCACGGCGAAGCGCCGGTCGTGTTGATGGAAGCGGCCTCGCTATTGCCGTTGGCGCATAGGGCGTCGCAGGATGTGCGCCTGGTATTTAGCGGTGAGGGTGGGGATGAATTGTTGGCCGGTTACGTCTTCAACACGTGGGACCGTACCTATCGCACGTTGCAACGTTTCCCGCTATCCCTGCTTTTGCCGTTGGTCCGGGCGCTTTTGCCGCCACTGGGGTTTCCCAAGGCGTTCGTGCTTCCAGCCAGCGCGCAACGCCCGGCGTTGGAACATCTGGGATGTTTCCCGGCGCCGTTATACTACAACTATGCTGTGCGCGAAGTGACGGCGTTCTATGCTGCCGAGATGCGCGCGCACCTGGGCGATTATTGCCCGCTCGCCGATATGGCCCAGACGTTGGACGTGCGCCGGATGGCGCAGTGGGATCCGCTGTCGCAATCGTTGTATTTTTCGACCAAAGTGAACCTCCCCAACTATTTACTGGGGCCGCATGGCGACCGTGCAGTCGCGTCGGCGGGGTTGGAAGCGGCCTTCCCCTTCCTGGATCACCGGTTGATGGAGTTTGCCGCGCGCTTGCCGAACTCGTTCAAGTTGCGGGGAAATGAAGAAAAGTATCTGCTCAAGCGCGCCTTGGAAGGCGTCGCGCCGGATGCGATTGTGCAGCGCAAGAAGCGCCCGATGACCTCGCCAACCTCGCCGGCGTTCCTGGGGCCTGACGCGCCGCCCTACGTGCAGCACCTTCTCTCCCCCGCTGTCATCAAGGAAAAGGGCTATTTCGACAGCGCGCGGGTGACGCAGATGGTCGAGATGCTGCAAAACCGTGACCTTACCAAAGATCGCAACAATCGTATGGATGTCATGTTATCTTTCCCGTTGGTGGCCGTTTTATCGGTGCATATCTTTGACGAACTGTTCATTCAAAATTTCTATGACCAGGCGCCGGCCTGGGATGCAAAGGGGTGGGGGCCATGAAGACGTGGTGGCAAAAGTACATCGTACCCCATTTTGACGATGATGAGCTGAACAGCCGTGCGTTCAACCTGAACGTGATTCTACTCGTGACGTTCGCCGTGATGCTGCTCGGTATTGTGGCGATGCTGCTGCAACTTACCAGCCGTCCGCTGGCGTATGTGTTGCCGAATGTGACTTTTATCGTCATCGCGGCCCTGGTCATTGTGTGGTGTTACGTCCTCTCACGGCGGGGAAAAGTGCTCGCCGGGAGCATCATCTTCGTAACGATGATGAGCGTGGCATGTATCGGCGCTGTGGTGGTCGGTGGGACGCAAGGGGCGTTAGGCGTCATTTTGATCATCCCCGTTGCCTCTGCCGGGACGTCGATCAGCGGCGCCGCCGGTGTGGGGATGGCGGCTCTCAGTGTCGTCACACTCGTGATCGTGGGCTTTCTGGAGCGTAGCGGCGTCATCGTGGTCGATTATCCGGCGCCGGAAATGACCCTTTTGTTGAATATGTTCGACGTTGGCTTTGCGCTGGTCTTTGCCACCTTGAGCGTCTGGTTATCGGGGTACAGCGTGCGCCGGGCGTTGGGGCGTGCGCGCGCGTCGGTTGCCGAAGCGCAACGCTATCAGCAAGAACTGGAAACGAGTCTGGCGGCGGAACAGGCGCTGCTTGACCGTTTGCAGAACGCGGTCAACGAGTATACGACTTTTATGGAAGACGTTGGGCGCGGAGATTATCGCAGCCGTCTTGCGCCGGTAGAAGAACAGCCCCAATTGTTCGCTTTGGGCCAGCAGATCAATGCGCTTGTGGAGACGCTGGTGGCCGAAGTCGAGCGCGCCGAATTTGCCTTGCGCCAGGCGGAGAGTGCGCAACGGCGCTACACAACGCAAGGGTGGCGGGATTACGCGCGCGCCTCGATGACGGATTTTGCCGTAGGCGATATCGCGCGTCCGGAGGTTCTACGCGAGGCGTTGCAGCAAGCCTTGACGCAGCGCAATCTTGCAGTTGTGCAGCCTGAAGATACCGCTGCTGACGTATCCGATGCGGCATTAGCTATTCCGATTGTCCTGGGTGGGCAAGTCACGGGTGTGTTGGCGCTGGCGCGGGACGCGCAGGCGCCTCCCTGGAATGAAGATCAGAAGGCGTTGCTCAACGCTGTCGTTGAGCGGTTAGCGTTGGCTATCGAAAGCCAACGTCTGTTCCGCGACGTGCAACAGCGCGCAGCGCGCGAGCAGGTATCCGCGCAGGTAACGGCGCGCATACGCGAGTCTTTGGATATGGAAACCGTGCTCAAAACAGCGGTTAGCGAGATGCGCCAGGCGTTGGGCCTGGAAGGCGTCATCGTGCAACTGGCGCGCCCCGAATCGCTCAACGAGGTGGACCATGCGTAGGAACGACTTCAGCCGTTCCCTGTTTCGCGTTTCCCTTACGACGCGCTATGGAATAACGAGGAGTTCATTATGTTAAAGCGTATGCGCCGTTGGCTCGCCCCACCGGTATTCGCGGGAGACGTGGAAAAAAATCGCGTCGCGCGTCTGGCAAATACGATCTTGCTGGCGACCGGTGGCCTGATTGCGCTGGCATCTTTGATCGTCGTGCTCACGCTGCGCAACTACGTCGTTATGGGTGTGACCTTTGTGTGTTTGATCGGCCCAGTCATCAGCGCCCTTTTTGTTTTGCGCCGAGGCCACGTACGGGCGGCTTCGTTGATTACATCGCTGACGTTATGGCTGGTGCTGGTGGTAATGGGCTTTTTCTTTGGCGGCGTAGTGAATACCAGCTTTACCACCATCGTCATTATCATTATGATCGCGGCTCTATTACTGGGCGGGCGCGCTGGGCTGATTTTTGCCGCTTTGAGTTTTGTCGCGGTGACGTTCACCTTTATCAGCGGCGAAATCGGGATTTTGCCGCCGTCCTTAGGCCCGAACATCCCGATCAACTATTGGGTGACGCATACAATTAACTATGGGATTGCGGCGCTGTTGTTGTATCTAGCGATGGGCAACTTGACGGAAGCGATTCAGCGTGCGCAACGTTTGGCGAACGAGTCGGAAGCGCAGCGCGAACAGTTGCAAATTTTGGTGCAGCAGCGCACCCGCGATTCGGAGCGTAATGCCAATTACCTGCAGGCGACGATGGCGGTGGCGCGGGAAACGGCGGCTGCGATGGGCGATCTACAGGTGTTGCTTGCGCGTGTGGCTGACGTGATCCGGGAGCAGTTCGATCTATATCACGTGGGTCTTTACCTGCTGGATGAAGCCGGCGAGTGGGCCGAACTGCGCGCCGTTTCCGGCGCCGGGCAGGCATTGCTTGAGCGTGGCTTCCGTTTGCCGGTAGGTGCTGAAGGCATGGTGGGCGACGTCGCGCTGCGGGGAACGTATCGCCTGGCGGCGGACGTTGACCAGGAACCGGCTTACCTGCGCATGGATGAACTGCCGGACACCAGCTCCGAGTTGACGTTGCCTTTGTTGATGGGCGAGCAGGTGATCGGTGTATTGGACGTGCAACGCGCCGGTACGCAAGAATTTGTCACCCAAAGCGTGCAGACGTTACAGGCGTTGGCCGATCAAGTGGCTATGGCGATCAGCAACGCGCGTCTGGTGGAACAGGTGCAACAGGCAGCGGAAATGGAGCGGCGTGCATATGGCGAGCTGACTGCCGAAGCCTGGACAACCATGTTGCGCGCCAGCCAGGCGTTGGGATTCTATAGCACTGCGCAGACGACGGCTCCGGCCGGCGATCTCTGGCAGCCTGAAATGAAAACGGCTTTACAGACCGGCAGTACCACGCACGATGTTCAGGAGACGCAGCGACTGGCTGTACCGGTGAAAGTGCGCGGCGAAGTGATCGGCGTCATCGACTTTTCCAAACCGGCCGGCGATAGTGTCTGGACAGACGAGGAAATTGCCTTAGTGGAATCGATGACCGAGCAATTGGGCGTGGCGTTGGACAGCGCGCGGTTGTATCAAGATACCCAACGCCGCGCGGCGCGTGAGCGTGTCATTGGTGAAGTGACAGGCCGCATCCGCGAAACATTGGATATGGAGACGATGCTGCGCACCGCCGCCGAGCAGATGCGCCAGGCCTTGGATTTGGATGCGCTGGTGGTCCGTCTGGCGGCGCCGGAGCCAAAAGACTAGCGCTGCACGATGTAAACGGTTTTTACTGAATGTGAGGTGAGAGATGAAGCGTAGATTTAGCTGGACTTGGATGTTGGTTGTCATGGTTGTCGTGTTGGTCAGTGGGTGTGGCGGGAATGGTGGAGGAAAGAAGAATTATCGGGTTGGGTTGCTCTCTGGAGTGGGCACCTTTGATAGTGTCTTCGACGGCTTCAAAGCCAAACTTGGTGAACTGGGGTATGTTGAAGGTGAGAACATCACCTATATGTTTGAAGCCGCAGACGGCGACACTGATAAAATGGCTCAAATCGTGCAGCAGTTTGTTAAGGACGATGTGGATTTGATCTTGACGACAACGACAGGAGCCGCAAAGGTGGCGCTACAAGCAACAGAGGGCACAGGTATCGCTGTTCTATTTACGATGGTGACGGAGCCTGTCGAAGCGGGCTTGGTGGAATCGATAAAAGCGCCGGGGGGTAATGTCACGGGAATCAACCGCCCTGATTCTGCGTATTTTGGCAAGCGGGTCGAGTTTCTCACGCAAATGGCCCCGCAAGTTAAGCGTCTGGGTGTTTTCTACGATCCGGATTATTCGACTGCGGCCAGCAGTCTGCCGCCGATACGCGAAGTAACCACTTTACTCGGTGTTGAGCTTGTTGAGGTGCAGGTCAAGAGTCCTGATGACATCTCTGCCGAGTTGAGCAAACTCGATCAGGTGACGGATTTGGGCATTGATGCGATTCAGATGATGCCTGACCTGGTGAACAACAATAGCTTTAAGGCCATAGTGGATTTTGCGAATGCGCACAAGTTACCAGTGATTGGTCACACATTGGGGCAGACAAAACAAGGCGCGCTTTTCAGTTATGCGGATGACAGTTTCCAAACCGGAGAGATGGCGGCGACGTTAGCCCACAAAATATTCGAAGGCGCCAATCCCGGCGAGTTACCTGTCGAAACTTCCGGTTTGTTTTTAACAGTTAACATGAAGGCAGCGCAAACCGTAGGACTGGAGATCCCGGATTCGATACTCCAGGTGGCTGGCGACATATTGTACTGAGGCTCCGTCGTCCCGTGTATGAGGAGATCGTGATATGCAAAACAGCTTACGTGCTCGTCTGACCGTTGCTTTTGTCGGTTTGGCCGTGATCTCATTGCTTCTGGTAGGTGTCGTTTTGGTAGGATACAGCTTCACGGCTCAACGGACCCAAGCTTTGGAGTTGCAGAGTCAGATTGCGCGTCGTGTTGCTTCTGAAGTCGCAGCATTTATCCTCGAACGCGAGAACGAACTACGCGTCTTGACCGAGGTTCGTGCGCTGCAACAGTTGCCGCCAGAAGAGCAAGCCAACCAACTTGCCGCGTTGTTGGCGTATGAAGACGTTTATCAAGAACTAATCTTGGTCGACAGCACCGGACAGGAAACGTTTCGCATTTCACGGCTCAAGACGTATGATGCGACATCTTTGGAGAATCGTTCGGGTGAAGATGAATTCGAGAGACCAAAAGCCACACGGCAGATCTATTATGGCCCTGTAAAATTCGATGAGGCGACGGGTGAGCCGTTTATGACTATTTCGGTACCGGTCATTGATCTTCGCTCTGGTCAATTTGCTGGCATCCTTGTGGCCGACTTTCGCTTCAAAACAGTATGGGATCTGATGGCTAGCGCCCAGGTTAGTGGTGGCGGTGTTGTCTATGTGATCGGCGCGCAGAATCGCGTTGTGGCGCACAGAAACCCGTCAATCGTTTTGCGGGAGACAGAATTCGTTTTGCCTGATGCTGCTGCACTGACTACGGGGTTAAGCGGCGCTCGTGTTGCACTGGCATATCAACTTATTCAACTGGGTGATCAAACGTTGAGCGTTGTCGCCGAGCAGCCCGTGAGGGAAGCTTTGGCACTGGCTTACGCCACATTGATTGTGACGCTGGGGGCACTGGTTGTTGCTGTGGTTTTGGCTGGTGGACTAGGCGTATGGGGCGCGCGACGTATTGTGGAACCGATTACCGAACTCGCGATGACGGCACAAGTGATTAGCGCGGGCGATTTGTCACGCCAGGCGACTGTGGCTGAACGGCAGGACGAGATCGCCACTCTGGCCCAGGCCTTTAACCAGATGACCGCGCAATTGCGCGAGACGTTAGCCGGTCTGGAACAGCGCGTGGCCGAACGCACGCAAGGGCTGCTGACGGCGGCGGAGGTATCTAGCGTGACGACATCTGAGCTTGAAATTGAGGTGCTGTTGCCGCAGGTGGTCGAATTGGTGCGCGAGCGTTTCGACTTGTACTACGTGGGCTTGTTCTTGACCGATGAAGCCGGCGAGTATGCGGTCCTGCATGCCGGTTCGGGTGAGGCCGGGCGCGCGATGCTGGCACGGCAGCACCAATTGCGTGTGGGGGGCGATTCGATGATCGGGCGTTGTGTGCTCAGTGGTCAGGCCGACATCCAACTCGATGTCGGTGAAGCCGCGGTGCGATTCAGCAACCCCGACCTGCCGGACACACGCTCTGAGTTGGCTCTGCCGTTGCGCGCTGGTGGTCAAATTATCGGCGCGATGACGGTGCAGAGCGAGCAGGAGGCTTTCTTCTCACGGGAAGACATTTCTGTAATGCAGACCGTGGCCGATCAGGTGGCCAATGCCGTGCGCAATGCCAGACTGTTCCAGCAACTTCAAGAGAGCATGGACGCAGAACGGCGGGCCTATGGCGAATTGACCCGCGAAGCCTGGCTGACGATGCTCCAGTCTCAATCTGATTTAGGCTTTTTCAGCGATAGACGTAAGACTGTGCAGGATGCCGATGTCTGGTGGCCGGAAATGGAAATGGCTTTATCGTCAGGTCGCATTGAGCAGGGTCAGGATGATACGCCTGCGCTGGCTATCCCCATCAAAGTGCGCGATCAAGTCGTTGGCGTAGTCGATGGCCGTAAACCTGATGGCACAGCATGGTCAGAAGAAGAAGCCGGTCTGTTGCAAGCACTGACCGAGCAGTTGAGCGTCGCGCTGGAGAGTGCGCGACTTTATCTGGATACGCAGCGTCGCGCCGCACGCGAGCGCACGATAGGTGAAGTGACCGGGCGCATCCGCGAGTCGCTCGACATCGAAACCGTGCTCAGGACGACGGCGAGCGAGATCCGCCAGGCGCTCGATTTGGACACTCTGGTGATTCGCCTGGCGGCGCCGGAGACGGACGACGCATCCGGCCCGACGGTGAAAGGACGTGACTATGTGGGATAACATCAAGCGGTTGCTGTCGCCACCGATCTTTGCCGGGGATGAAGTGAAGACGCGCGCAGCGGCTCTGCTCAACGCAATTCTATGGATTTTTATCGCTATCTGTATCGCTGCCGCGCTACTCTTTCTTTTCCTGCCCAATCCAGAGTTTTCTCTACCGCTCATCGGGATATTCACCCTGGGGAACGCCGGCTTGCTGTGGTTGTTACGGCGCGGCCGTGTAGCTGCGGCCAGTTGGGTGTTCCTCTCTATCTTTTGGACTTTCCTGGCTGCCGTGAGCGTCTTTTTGGGGGGCACGCAATCGGCGACCTTTTGGGCCTTTATCGTGGTCGTGGTCGTTGCCGGTTTGCTGCTCGGGGGACGCGGGAGCATCGCTTTTGCCGGATTGACTATGGTTGTCACACTTGCCATCGCTTTGGCTCAGACTGCCGGTATGTTGCCCACCGGACTTGGCGAGAGATCGCCCCTGGAACAATGGTGGCCCTTGAGCTTGTTTGTGATGACGACGGCGGGATTGCTCAACCTGGCATCCCGTAGTTTGAACGATGCGCTAACCCGCGCCCGTCTCTATGCAGCCGAACTCGAAGAACAACGTGCCGGATTGGAAGTCACTGTGGAAGAACGCACGCGAGACCTGACCCGCCGTACACGCTACCTGGAAGTCACCGCTGCTATTGCGCGCGAGGCCACTTCTGAACTGGAATTGCGTACACTGATGACCAACGTCGCCAATTCGATCAGCCGGCAATTTGGTTTTTACCACACCGCTCTATTTTTGCTCGATGCTCCAGGCGAATGGGCTGAGCTAAAAGCAGCTTCCAGCGAGGGTGGGCTGAGGATGCTGGCGCGTGGCCATCGCCTGCGGGTGGGGCAGGAGGGTTTGGTCGGTTATGTCTCTCAGCACGGCGAATCGCGTATCGCGCTCGACACGGGCCAAGACCGTGTCTTCTTTGATAATCCCGATTTGCCCCTTACACGGTCAGAAGCAGCGTTGCCATTGCGCGCGCGTGGTCAGGTGATTGGCGTGTTAGACGTGCAAAGCACCGAACCGGAAGCCTTTACACAGGAAGATGTAGCCGTACTGCAAACGCTGGCCGATCAGATTGCCACAGCGATCAACAACGCGCGCCTGTTCCGGCAAGTTGAGGAAAGTGCCGCAGCCGAACGACGCGCTTTTGGTGGGCTATCCGCGCAGGCGTGGGCCAACCTGCTCGACGCCCAGACCGCCCTGGGTTTTGTGAGCAATCGCCAAACTGTCGTGCCGGTTGGCGACACGTGGACCCCACAAATGCAGGCCGCCCTGACAAAGGGGCAGGTCGCAGCCGACACCGAGAGCGCGGCGCTCGCCATTCCGATCAAAGTGCGCGATCGCGTCATCGGTGTCATTGACGGGCGTAAGCCCGGTGGCAGTGGTCAGTGGACGCAAGACGAGATTGCGCTGATGCAAACGTTGGCCGAACAATCGGCGCTGGCACTGGAAAGCGCGCGGCTGTACCAGGATACCCAGCGCCGCGCTGCCCGCGAGCGCATGGTGGGTGAGGTGACCGGACGCATCCGTGAGACGCTGGATGTGGAGGCTGTGCTCAAAACGGCTGTTGACGAAATCCGCCAGGCCCTGCAACTCGAGCGCTTGGTCGTGCGCCTGGGCGCGCCGGATGAGGACGCCGTTCAGCCTACCGAGAAAGGAAACCAAGATGTGGAACAAGATTAGACAGTTTCTCGCGGCCCCTGTCTTTGCCGGCGATGAAGAGAAGACGCGTGTGGCAGCATTGCTCAATCCGCTGCTCATAAGCCTTTTCGTGGTTGACATACTTGGCGCGTTGGCGACTATCTTCGTATTTGCGCAAAAGCTGGGTAGCGGTATTGCTGTTGTACTTATCTTCGTTGTTGCGATTGTGGCTAAGATATTGCTGCAGCAAGGGCATATGCGAGCGGCTGGGTTGGTATTCATCATCGGCACGTGGCTTCCTATATCGGCAGTTTTTCAGCTTTCCGGTCAGCGTAGTTTTGCCGGTGTCACCTTATTAAGTATCACTGTGATTGCTGGCCTGGTTTTGGGACGGCGGGCTGCTGTCGTTGTCGCCGTGCTGAGCAGTCTTACCTCATTGGTGGTATACATTGCGGCTGAACTTGGTCATCCGCTGCCCAATCTCTTTCCGGCACCGCAGTCGGCTAACTGGGTGATGTTTACCTTGGGCCTGGCGATGGCGGTCGCGCCGCTCAACCTGGCGCTGCGCAGTCTGAACGCGGCGCTGAACCGCGCGCGGCGCTTCGCCGTCGAATCGGAGCAGCAACGCCAACAGATCGAAACATTGGCCGAGGAACGTGCGCTGGAACTGAGCCGCCGCACCGGCTATCTGGGGGCAGCTACCCAAATTGCCGCTGAGATTGCCGCGGTGGAACGCGATCCACAAGCGTTGCTACAACGGGTCGCCGAGGTGATCAGCCGGCAGTTCGGCTTCTACCACACGGGTATCTTCTTGCTGGATGATAACAAGCAGTGGGCCGTGTTGCAAGCTGCTTCCAGTGAGGGCGGGCAGCGCATGGTACAACGTGGCCACCAGTTACGCGTGGGCGCGGAAGGCATTGTGGGCGCGGTGGCCGCTTATGGGCGGCATCGCATAGCACAAGACGTTGGTGTGGATGCAGTCTTCTTCGATAATCCGGATTTGCCCGAGACGCGCTCCGAAATCGCCCTGCCCTTGCGTGCGCGTGGTGAAACCATCGGTGTGCTCGATGTGCAGAGCACGGCCCCGGCTGCTTTTACCGATGAGGACGTGAATGTGTTGCAGGCGCTGGCCGATCAGGTGTCCGTGGCGGTGAGCAACACGCGCTTGTTGCGGCAAGTCGAGGAGAGCATCGCTGCCGAGCGGCGCGCCTACGGCCAGGTGGCGCGCGAAGCATGGCAAGAGGTGCTCCGCGCGCGCCGTGGCCTGGCCTTTGCCAGCGACGAGAGCGGCGTTGTGCCCTTCACGGTCTGGGAACCGCAGATGAAGGTGGCGGTGCAGACCGGCCAGGCGGTCGGTGAAGGCGATGACCTGGCCATCCCCATCCGGGTGCGCGATCAGGTGATCGGCGTGATCGACGGGCGCAAACCCGATGGTACGTTGTGGTCAGCCGATGAGATCAGTCTGTTGGAGACACTAACCGAGCAATTGAGCACTGCACTCGAAGCCGCGCAGCTCTATGAGGATACCCAACGTCGTGCGGCCCGCGAGCAGTTGGCGCGTGAAATCACGGCAGAAATGCGGCGTTCATTAGACGTCACCACCGTGCTGCAAACGGCGCTTCACCAACTGCGCACTTCTCTGGGCCTCACCGAAGCCGAAGTGTGGATCGAAGAAACGTCTTCAGAGGCCCCCCCTGTTTCCCCCCCATTGGGGGGGATTAAGGGGGGGGGGATGCGATAGCAGGGGAATACTATGTTCAAGTGGATCAAAAACTACTTCACGTTGCCGGAATTTGAAGACGACGAGCAAACGCGCCGCGCGCGATTACTCATTTCTATCCTGGTACCTCTGGCAGTGGTTGCCGTTTTTGCAGTTGTCGTCATGGTGTTGCTGTCCGGTTTCCCTCAAAGGTTCGCGGATATGGGATCCATTTTTGCTGCGGTGATTATCGTGGCGGCAACATTGATCGCTTTTCCGCTCGCCCGCCGCAAATTCCCCACCGGACTGGCAATCAGCATTCTCACCTTGCTTTGGGTGGTGACTACCGCTTGGTTGTGGTTTACAGAAGGGCTGAGTGGTGGCTATACCAGCTATACCTATGTGCTGGTGATTGTCCTGGCCGGTTTGTTGCTCGGCCCGCGCGCGGCTGTGGTGTATACGGC
>Ga0209614_1001383_pt1 | contig 18407 bp, 21 predicted proteins | sample BlaSprsedimmetaG_FD_185484 | JGI IMG/M metagenome (GOLD analysis project Ga0209614, IMG submission 185484) | Hot spring sediment bacterial and archeal communities from California, USA to study Microbial Dark Matter (Phase II) - Blank Spring... ... | reverse complement strand
TGGCGAAGCGGTGCGCCTCGTCGCGGATGCGGCGCAGCAACAGAATAGCGGGCGCGGCGGGATCGAAGCGGATTGAGGTGGAGCGCCCCGGTTTGAAGACCTCCTCTTCGCGTTTGGCTAGGCCCACCACGGGCACTTTTCCCTGCAAATCGAATGCCTTTAGCACCTCCACCGCCATGCCCAGTTGGCCTTTGCCGCCATCCACCACCACCAGATCGGGGAGCTTGGCCCACGCCTGGCTGCCGCGCGTTCCTTTCAGTTCGCCGCTTTCCATACGTCGCCAGCGATCGAAGCGACGCGTGAGCACCTCGCGCATGCTGGCGAAGTCATCCTGCCCTTCGACGGTCTTGATCTTGAAGCGGCGGTAGTCGCTCTTCTTGGCGACGCCGTGTTCGAAGACCACCATGCTGCCCACGACTTCGACGCCCTGCGTGGTGGAAATGTCATAGCACTCCATACGCACGGGAGGCACGGGTAAGCCGAGTTCTGTTTGCAATTCGGCCAGCGCCTGTTCGCTGCGATGTTTGTCTAACTCCCATTGTGCCTTGAGCATGCGCAGCGTCTCCGTGGCGTTCGTCGTTGCCAGATCGAGCAGATCGCGCTCTGGGCCTTCGTGGGGGACGTTGAGGTAGACAACGTCCCCGCGCTTGGTGCGCAGCCACGACTCGAGGACGGCAGCTTCGGCGATCTGGGCGGGGAGTAGAATCTCCGGTGGCACCATGGCGGCCTCGCTGTAGAATTGTTGGAGGAATGCCGACACGATTGCCTGCTCATCCTCCTCCCTGCCACCCTCCATCATGAAGAACTCACGGCCCAACAGCTTGCCGTTGCGCACGAAAAACACTTCCACACAGACGTTGCCGTCATCGCGTGCCAGGGCGATAACATCCTGATTTGTGGCAGCGGTGGTGATGACGCGCTGGCGCTCCATCACCTGCTGTAACGCCTGGAAACGGTCGCGCAGTTGTGCCGCGCGCTCGAATTGCAGCGATTCCGCTGCCTTCTGAACCTGACGCTTGAGGTCCTCCATCACGGCTTCGGTCTCGCCGCCCATAAAGCGCACTAACTGCTCGATGGTCTCCATATACTGCGCATGATCGATTGCGCCGATGCACGGGCCAGAGCAGAGCTTCAGGTCGTGATAGAGGCACGCGCGCCGGTCCGTTCCGGTGATGTCACGGTCGCACGTGCGATAGGGGAAGAGGCGACGCAGCAAATCCAGCGTCTCGCGCAGCGCGCTGGTGGAGGTGTACGGGCCGAAGTAGCGCCCATCGTCACGGCGCATCCGGCGCGTGATGAGAACTTTGGGGAAATCGTCATTGGTAACTTTCAGATACGGGTAGCGCTTGTCATCCTTGAGGCGAACGTTGAAACGCGGGCGGTGTTTCTTGATGAGGTTGGCTTCCAGGATCAGCGCTTCGACTTCCGACTCGGTGATGATCCACTCCAGGTCGGCGATTTCCGCGACGAGGCGACGCGTCTTGGCATCCTCCTGCGCCGAGGCGTGGAAATACGAGCGCACGCGATTGGCGAGGTTGATCGCCTTGCCCACGTAAATCACCTGGCCCTGGACGTTGTGCATCAGATACACGCCGGGACTGGTGGGCAGCGTAGCGAGTTTTCGGCGGAGTTCCGCTTGAATTTTCTCTGAGCGATCCACGCCCTTATTATACAGCAAACTCCCCAGGCTTGGATATGGCCTGGGGAGTGATCAGAGACTACAAAAGTCTTACGCGTTACCCAATCAGAGAAGCACCCGCGCTGGACAAATATCTCCCAAAGGCAGATGCGCGCTTAGAGTTTTGTAGTCTTGGTGCATATTTAGACGAACGCGAGCAAGTGTATCCCTAGCTCCCACAGAATTTCGTCCAGGTTGGCCAGGACCAAGCCAATAGGCAGGACGCAGCAGCAACATAGGAGCAACAACACCGCCACGACGATCAACACAATGATCAACGTTTGGTTGTCCTTCTTGGGTGCAGCCTGTTCGGCGGGGCTTATCTCTACCGGCTGCGGCGCGGGCGTGACAGGTGGAGGCTCAACGGTGTCCGGTGGCGGTCCGAAGGTGATGGGTTGCTGCACTGGGGGTTCGACCGGTTCCGGTTCGGACGCTTCAAACGACGGGGCGTCCAAGACCTCTGTTTCGGTGAGCGACTCTGGCAGTAGTGGCGCGGCTTCTTCTACTTCGGGGGACGCTTCTGCAATCACATCCTCTGGCAGTGGTGGTGGTACAAGGGGTTCCTCGGTAACGGCTTCCTCCACGTCCTCGGGTAACGGTGGCCGTCCGGATTCGTCGAATGGCGACGGCATTACGGCTTCAGGTTCAGCCGGTTCGGTTTCCGGTGAGTTGGTTTTTTCAAAGTCTTCAGTCATGGATTTTCCCCTTTCAGTTGATCAACGCGGACATCACATTGAGGCCCAATTCGTACATAATCTGGTCGCCATAAGTCCAAAGAAACCAAGCTGCCGCGGCGCAACAACAGCACATCAGCAACAGGACGACGCCTATAATGATATAGATGATGGTGTTATTCTTTTTCTCCGGCGGTGCCGCTTGCGGGGTTGAATAATACGACGATGAATCCGGTTCATAAAATGGGTCCTGGGTCATCATAACCTCCTCAATAATCTGATAGTCATTAGTCAGGTAGCTATTGTCAGCGTTGTAAAGGACGGCCTGTGCGTGTCGAAGTTGCCGCACGCGCTTCGGCGCGCTGTCGCCGCCAGCGCACGATCAAGTAAATCAGCAACACCAACAGGAAAAGCCAAGCCAGGATCAGGTAAGGGAAGATGATGGCGACTACCGATACCAAGGTCGCCACAAACTCCTCAATGGTGCTCACGATGGGATTACCAGCGCCGCCCGTCGTCGCCGTGACCACGGGACGCCCACCTGATTTCGCCAAATGCACGCCACCTGCCAACACCACGCCACAGGCAAAGGCCAGCACGGGGTGCAGGTTGATGGTGTTTTGCGTTGTTGCGGCGAACACGACCGCGCCAGCGGTGGGACGGATAAGTGTTTGGATGACGTCGTTCACAGTGTCGACGGCGGGAATTTTGTCGGCCAACACGTCCACAGTCAGCAAAACCGCCAACAGACCAATGACCCACCAACTCGTCAAGGCCGCCCACGGTTCTCCGAGTTCCACCAATCCGGTAAAGCGCGCCAGGAGTGCCAACACCAGCATCGGAATGTAAGCATTCAAGCCTGCCGATGTGGATAGCCCAAAGGCTGACGCGAGATCCAAAAGCCCTTCAATCATGATACTCCTTAGATGCCACATTCAGACAGGGTCACAGGACGACAAAATCGCAACTACTGTCATTATATGGATGTTACGCAAAATAGGCAAATAAGTTGCGTGAGCGCGACTAGGCAGCGCGGTCGATATTGAGGCAGGCTTTGATCACCTGCAGCACTTCATCGGGATCGAATGGTTTGACGATACAGCGATTTGCGCCTAAAGCCAGTGCACGTTCTTCGTTCTTCACGTTGGCCCAGGCGGAGATGGCGATGATCGGTGTGTCCGCCGTGGTTGGGGTATTTCTAAGCGCCGTGATGGCCTCAAAACCGTCCATCCGCGGCATACGCAAATCCATCAGGATCACGTCCGGCTGCCAACTTTGTGCGCACTCCAGACCCTCAATCCCATTGCTGGCAAACTTGATTTGGCAATCTTGCAGCTCCATTTCCAGTAAACGTTGTATCAATTCGCGCTGTGTTGCATTATCTTCCACATGAAGTACCTTGACCATAGATAAATCACCCCTACCACAAAATCTTCCCTAACCTGGATGAGCCGGAACCACAAAGGCCTGCAATTCCTGTTTTTTGCCTATTGTGCAAGGTTTTGCGTGGTTAGGCCCTATCTACTTTAAGTATAATTCAGAGTTGCTGAAATTCCAAGCGCATTTTTCATCATTCCTTCATCAATTCTTCATAAAACCCTGTTAAGGCGATGGCATACCCGCGGGCGGTGGCGGCACGCCGATTGATGGCACAATGCAGACCGTGCGCGGAGTGGCGGTGCAGGCTGACAGCGATCTCATCCTGAGCACCGAAACTGGCGAACTTCTCGTCGGGTTGGGGCCAGCGCATTACCGTGAGGAAGCCGGATTTACTATCCAGATTGGTGATGAATTGGAGATCAATGGCTTCAACGAAGATGAGGAGTTCAAAGCTGCTAGCGTCCAAAACCTCACCACCGGTATGAGTATCACCCTGCGCGATAGCAACGGTCACCCGATGTGGGCTGGTCAAGGCAATCTGCGCAACCAACCTTAAACCCCTCCTTTTCTGTGCGACCGGCCGGCGATGTTACATCGCCGGCCGGTCGGCCATGAATTCCCAACAAGGTGTATAATATTGAGCGTTTGAGCGCATATATTGCAAAGATTTCTTAGCACCCGTATCTTTTCCCGCATCTTCGCGTCATAAAGGATAGGAAACACGCGTGAAAACCGCTGATGTTTTGTTGCAACGGGCACGACAATGGGATGAGACAGCTCTGGCGCACATTTACGATACCTACGCGCCAGCCATCTATCGCTACGTCTACCGGCGCACGGGACACACTAACACAGCCGAAGAGATCACCGCGGAGACGTTTCACCGTTTCCTGGTTGCTTTGAAGCAGGGCGGCGGCCCAACGGATTATCTCTCAGCTTGGCTTTACCGCGTCGCGCACAATCTGATCGTCGATTTCTACCGTCGCCAGCCGGCGCAAGAACCGGCAACGTTGGAAGATGTTATTCTGGCTGATGGGGATCATGGTGTAGAGCATCTGGCACGCCAGACGCAGGTAGAACGGGCACGTGCCGCGCTGCGGCAGTTGACACCATTACAACAACAGGTCATTACCTTGCGGTTTCTCGAAGAAATGAGTCACGAGGAGGTTGCGCGCGTGGTCGAGCGCACCGAGGGCGCAGTTAAAGCGTTACAGCATCGCGCGCTCAACAGCCTGCGTCGCTTACTGGAGGAAGAAAATGAAGTTTAAACGCACATCGCCACAAGAGACGCTGCCACCATCGGTGGCTGCTGCTATGGATGCTTTGCGTCCAGTGCCCACGCCAAGCGCTGGGACATGGGAGGCGCGTCGCCAGACGTTTTTGGCCGAAGCGCGGCAATACGCTCCCCAGGCCGTAACCCCAGTACCGGTTTTGCGTCGTAAATCATGGAAAGACCTATTCTCAGTTAACCTTAAGGAGGTTCCCATGATGGCATTTGTGAAAGTCCTAGTTGCTTTAGCTCTTATCTTCGGCGCGACGGCCGGTACGGTCAGCGCGTCACAGGAGAGCTTACCGGGATCGGTGCTCTATCCGGTGAAGATGGGATATGAAGACGTACGTCTGTCGTTGACACAAGAACCCGAAGCAAAAGCGCTGTTGGCAATGGGGTATGCAGAAGAGCGCGTTGACGAGGCTGTGCAATTGATCGAAAGTGGTGACGAAGTCCCCGAACCGCTCGCAGCGCGGTATCAGCTCCAGGTAGGGTTGGCCATGCAAACGATGGAAGGGCTTGGGGAAGCGCAACAGCTTCAACTCCGCGCGCATTTCTCAGGCACACTGCAAAACCAGGTTCGCGTGATGGAGCAGGCGATGGCACGTCTGCACCAGGGCGAGAATCTGGAACATCCTGAACCCACCCAAGCCATGATTCAAACGATGCAGCAGACGATGTCGCAGATGCAACAGCAGATGCAACAACAATTCGATGGCTTTGGTCCTCACGCAGGTGAGAATGAGCCTCCCAACAACGACGAGGCTCCTGGCAATGATGAGGCTCCTGGCAATGACGAAGCTCCCGGCAATGACGAAGCTCCCGGCCCGAATCCCAACGATAATGGCAACGATGGTCACTACGGCGAGAGCCAAGACCACGATAAGCATCACAAAAACGGCGGGGACAAGGGCTATGGCGGGGAAGACAAAGGCCAAAACAACAACGGCGATAAGGGTGGCAACGGCGATAACGGCGGCGATGGCGGTGGCAGTGATAACGGCGGCCCCAATACCGGTGGTAATGGCGAAGGCGGCGATGGCGGAAACGGCAACGGCGATGGCGAAAACGGCGGTAATGGCGGTAATGGTGGTGGCAATGGCGGCGGTGGTGGCAATTAGCACCAGGTCGCAACCTTCCTCACGTCCCTCCCCTGATGTTGGAAGTCAGGGGAGGGCTTTTTTCGCCTAAACTGGACAAAATGCAAATATAGGGTATACTTTTGTTTCGTATTAAGAATTAGCTAGAAGTTTTGGAGGAATAAGCGTGGCAAATACCCAATCAGCCAAGAAACATGTTCGTAGTTCTTATCGCAAGTGGTTGCGCAATCGTTACGTCAAAGGGAAAGTTCGCGGGGCACTGCAGATGGTAAATACAGCCATCGCCTCTGGTGATGCGGAACAAGCTCTGGCATTGATGCCCGATGCTGCTAGGCAGTTGGATAAAGCGGCCAAGAAAAACGTGATTCACCACAAAAAAGTGGCGCGTCTTAAATCGCGGCTGATGCACAAGATCAACGCTTTGCAGGCGGGGTAGTTGCGCCAGCAGGCGTGCCCAATGGCGCGCCATTAAGGCTGTGGGCCTTTAGCGCATTTGGATATTCGACGTTCAGCGTAGCCTTTATTGTGGTTTTATCGAAGCAGCGGGGAATTTTCCCCGCTGCTTTTCTGCGTTATACGGCGAATTACTCTTTATCGCGTCCCAATTCTGCCGAGCGCACGTAAGCGGCCCAAATTGCGCGTGAGAGCACAGTACGAAAGCCACCTTTTTCCAGGTGGTAGAGCGCCTCGGCCGTTGTGCCGCCCGGTGACGTGACCTGGTTGCGCAACGTCGCCAGATGCATATCCGATTGCTGCGCGAAGTTCGCTGCACCGATCACAGTCTGGAAAACAAGCTTCTGGGAAATATGACGTGAGAAGCCCAGATGTACTCCTGCATCGACCAGGGCTTCCATAAACAGGTATACGTAGGCCGGGCCGGTGCCGGAGAGCGCCGTCGCCATATCGAGGTAGTGCTCGTCATCGACGTAGATCTCCTCCCCCAAAGCGCCGAGAATCGTCAATGCGTGCTGGCGTTGTTGGTCAGTCACAGCTTCAGTGGCTGTCCACATCGTGATCCCCTGCCCGATCTGCGCGGGTGTGTTTGGCATCGCGCGGATCACACTCTCCATGCCCGTTCCTTGGCGGATCGTCTTGACCGGCACACCCGCCGCGATGGAGAAGATCAGCGCCTCCGGTTTGATGTGGTCGCGAATCTCGTCGAGCACTGCGTTCATCACCTGCGGCTTGATCGAGAGGAATACGATATCGGCGGCTTCAACCGCCGGCACGTTGTCCGACGATACGCGGATCTTATAGCGCGCTTTGAGCAGCTCCAGTCGCTCGTGCCATGGATCTGTCCCGATGATGTTTTGCGGTTCAATCAAAGACAGGCGCAGCAATCCCTTGATTAACGCTTCTCCCATCGTTCCAGAACCAATCACAGCTATTGTGGGTAACATTATCTCATCCTCCTCGTCTGAACTCCCACGAATCACCATCACCAGCAAGCTCCCCAATCGGTGCAGATCAGATCGGATATGGAGCATCCGTTAATTCGTGGATAAAATCCTTTGTCTCCGATACGAACCAAAAATAGCGCGCCCAACCCGTACGAGCGTTGCACCTTCCTCGACAGCGACCTCGAAGTCATCCGTCATCCCCATCGAGAGATGTGGCAGAGTTACGCCGGGGAAATGTTCGCGGAATGCGTCACGCAAGGCGCGCAGCGAAGCAAAGATCGGGCGCACCGCCTCAGCATCGTCGACGATTGGCGCCATCGTCATCAAACCCTCGAGGCGTAGCCCGGGGAGGGCCAATACCGCCGTGACCTCGGCATACAAACGCTCCCGGAGAGCCGGGGCGTTTTCCCAGCCGGCGGCCTGGTAGCCATACTTGCTCGTCTCGCCAGAGACGTTGCACTCCAACAGCACAGGAAGCTCGCGCCCGGCTTCAACCGCCAGCTTATTCAACTTCTGTGCGACTGCCAAGCGGTCAATAGAGTGGACCATATCGAAGTGTTCTACAACAAGCGGTGCTTTTCGCCGCTGGATATGGCCGATCATATGCCAAATTGGCTTCTCACTTTCCGCCGAGAGACGCACCGTAACTTCGGAGATCTTCTGCGCGCCCTCTTCGGGACGGTTTTCGCCAAAATCGCGCTGCCCACTGTCCCACGCGGCAAGGATGTCATCCACCGGGAAGGTTTTGGTGACGGCAACCAAGTGCACGGCAGAGGGGTTCCGTCCAACCCGCAACGCTGCCTCAGCCATACGGGAACGGATGTTTTCGAGGTTTGTCGCGATGGTCATCTCAGTTCCTAGAAATCATCGCGCCAGTAGCGGCTGCCATCGTAGTAGTGCGTGGGTGGCGCGGGAGGCTGTTTTTGGCGAAAGAGCGGCATCAGGATCATGCCGATGATGAATCCGCCGATGTGTGCCCACCACGCCACGCCGCCGGTTTGCATAGCGACGTTGATCGATGCTATGCCGTTGAGGAACTGCACAAGAAACCACCCACCGAGTACAACCACCGCTGGCAGATGGACGGTGGTATAAATGAAGATCAGCGGTATGAGCGTGCGCACCCGCGCGCGTGGGAAGAGGAGCAGATACGCACCCAGCACACCGGCAATCGCGCCGCTCGCGCCAATCGCGGGGATACGTGAGGTGGGCATCGCCAGCACTTGTGCCAGCCCAGATATTACACCGCACAGTGTATAGAAGATGAAGAATCGTCCAGGCCCCATGCGATCTTCCACGTTGTCGCCGAAGATCCACAAGTAGATCATATTGCCGATCAGGTGTGCCCAGCCGCCGTGTAAGTACATCGCTGTGAAAAGCGTTGCCAGGGTTATGGGGTTTGTCCAGTCTGAGACAATTCGGGTAGGGACAGCGCCGAAAGTTTGGACGAGTTCGTTGGCTACCGGCTCGAACAAAAACTCACCCAGGAATATAATCGTATTGACCACGATCAATCCAAAGGTAATCTTGGGAAAATGTCTCGACGGTATGTTGTCGCCTAGCGGAATCATAGTCGCCCTCCGACCTAACCCGGATGAACCGGAACCAAAAGAGTCTGCGCCGCCTGTTTTTTGCTCATTGTGCAAGGATTTGCGTGGTCAGGCCCCGACGTACCTGGATTGTAACTCTAATCCGCCTGACTGCAAAATCGTCCATGTCAGGCAATAACTGCACTTACATTTCCCGGATGGCAGTTCGCGTCGGTGTCATCCGGTTGAGAGAGCACCTTACGCCGCGTGAAGGAAACAGTCCAGGCCATAATCAATGCGCCGAGCAGGCCCACAGACCACGTCCCCACGTTTTCCAGTAACGCCCCTCCTAAGCCAGGTGCGACAATCTGGGAGAACGTTTGCAGTGACGCCGACAGACCGAGCGTACCGCCGGTTTCTTCGCGGCGGACGACTTTCGTCAATTGGCTGGTTAACACGGTGTTCAGAACCCCGGCAGCCAATGCCGTGGGAGCCAGTACGACCAGCAGCACCCAGAGGTTGGGCGCAAATGCCCACCCCAAGAGCGCAAGCGTCAGCATGATCGTGCCGGTGAAAATCAACCGGCGCTCGCGGAAACGCGCGGTGAGTTTACCGATGACGAAGCCCTGTACCAGCACAGACAGGATACCCACATACGTAAGCACGAAACTGGTCGCCTGCACATCCAGGGCCAGGCGCGTCTTGGCGTAGAGCGCAAAGTTGGACTGGAACAGCGTGAACGCCAGGCTGTACAACAGGCTGATGTGCAGCAGCGGCCCAACGCATGGGCGCTGTAGTGCTTTGGCCAGCAGCCGGAAGGAGAAGCGCGTGCCCGGATTCTGGCGTGCATCGGCGCGTTGCTCCGGTGAAAGGGATTCCGGCAGCCAGAGCACGACCGCGATCAAATTGAGCGCAGACAGACCCGCGGCGAAGAGCGCTGGGACGTTGTAGCCAAAGCGGCTCAACAAGCCGCCCATCGCCGGCCCGACGATGAAGCCTAGCCCAAATGCTGCGCCGATGATGCCCAGCCCGCGCGCCCGGTTTTTCTCGTCGGTGACGTCGGTGATGTAGGCGCGTGCCAGCGAAATATCGCCGCCAAACAGACCGTCCAAGATGCGGCTGAGGAAGATCACGGGTAACGAACGGGCCACGCCCAGCAACGTGAAACTGACGAGCGTACCAACGATGCTGACAATCAGCAGCGGACGACGTCCATAGCGGTCGGAGAGTCGCCCAATGGTCGGCGCAGCGATCAACTGACCAAGCGCGTTCACCGTTCCCAAAAGTCCCACCAGCGTCAGTGTCGCGCCGAATGTTTCCGCGTAGTACGGCAGTAAAGGCAAGATCAAGCTGTACCCAAGTAAATCGATCAGGACAAAACCGAAAATCAATCCCAAACGTCGTTTAATGTCTTTGTCCATAGTTGGCATCTCCCACGATATAAGTTTCAACCTCGCGCCTTTTTGTAAACTGCCAGCGCCCGCTGCCGCGCCCAGCTATGCTCGACGATGGGGGCAGGATAATCAACGCCGATAACGCAGCCTGCTTCGCGCTGCACAGCGTCGGGCATCGTCCAGGGATGGTGCAGATGGGCGAGAGGCACTTGTGCCAATTCCGGAACCCATTGCCGCACGTAATCCCCCTGAGGATCGTACTTTTCGCCCTGCAATATCGGGTTGAAGATGCGGAAGTAGGGTGCGGCATCCGTGCCGGTTCCGGCACTCCACTGCCAGCCGCCGTTGTTTGCTGCCGGATCGCCATCGACGAGGTGCTGCATAAAGTGCCGCTCGCCCCAACGCCAGTCGATGAGCAGGTGCTTGGTGAGGAACGACGCAACGATCATCCGCGCGCGATTGTGCATCCAGCCGGCCGCCAGGAGTTGGCGCATCCCCGCATCGACGACGGGATAACCGGTGCGACCTTCCTGCCAGGCGCGAAAGGCATCTGCATCATTGTCCCATTGGATATTCCGTAGATTCTCGCGGAAGCTCTCACGGCGGACGTTGAGGAAGTGATAGAGCACGCTCATGTAGAATTCGCGCCAGATCAATTCGCCGAGCCAGACCTCCGCTCCTGATTGCGCGCCGTCACGCACATTCGACGCCGCGACGACAGCCTGTCGTGCCGAAAGCATCCCAAAGCGTAGATACGGCGAAAGCCCCGACGTCCCTGCTTGCGCCATCAGGTCGCGCCTCGTGGCGTAACCGGCGATGCCATCTGCCACAAAGTCCCACAACCGGCGCTGCGCTTCTACTTCTCCGGGCAGAAACGGGACGCTCTCCGGTAAAACCGGCGTATTGGGCAATCCAACGTTACGAATGTCTGGTGGGGTAGGGATGATCTCTGGCGCGGCAAGCAGTTCCTGTGCGTCCGGCAAAGGAAGCGTACGCCACGCCCGGCTGTAAGGTGTGTACACGGTGTAGACGCCGCCATTGCGTTTGCGCACGGCTTCCGGCGGGTGGACGGTCAATCCGCCGACCAAACGCAACGGGAGGTGAGTGGCAACCCGTCCGTCGCGGCGACGAGCATACGGGGAGACGTCCGCTTCCGCAAAAACAGTCTCGGCCCCGGTTTCAGCACGCAGGCGTGCCAGTTCGTCTTCCGGGCGGCCGTGGCGCACGATCAGACGGCTGCCGCGCTCGTGCAGATCAGCATCCAGCGCGCGCAATCCGTCGAGTAAGAACGCACGTCGTTTGTCGCCGGCGTGGCCAGAATGCCATAACGCCGGATCGAGCACGAACACGGGGAGCACATAGCGACTCTGCGTCAGAGCTGCGTGCAGGGCCTGATTATCGCTCAAGCGCAGGTCGCGCCGTATCCACCAAATCGTTGTGTTCATAAGCATATAAATGTGTAGTGGCGACTTTAGTCGCTTCTATGGGTAAAACGACTGAAGTCGTCACTACGCCGTCACTACGCTTTGACCGCCAGGCTCAATTCGTCCAGTGCGGCCACTTCGTCATCCGTGAGTCGCCAGCCGAGTGCGCCGGCATTCGATTGCACCTGGCGGACGTTCTTTGCGCCGGGGATCGGGACCGCGCCTTTGCAGATCGTCCAGTTGAGGGCCACCTGGGCAGGACTTTTGCCGCCGTGCGCCTCGCCGAAGTCGCGCAGCATAACGATGAGCGGTTGCACTTTTTGGAGATACTCGTGACTGTAAATGCGCTTGCGTGGGCCAGACGGTGGATTGTCGGGCGTGTATTTGCCGGTGAGGATGCCCTTCTCCAGCGGGCTGTAGGCGATCAGTGTAACATTGAGGTCTTGGCAGAGTTGGGCCACCCCGTTGAATTCCGGATCGCGGTGGAGCAGGCTGTAGAAGACCTGATTGGAGGCCAGGGGAATACCGCGCTTCGCCAGCGCGGTGTGCGCGCGGCCCATCTGTTTCATGTCGTAGTTAGAGACGCCGACAGCGCGCACCAGCTCCGCTTCGACGGCCTCGGCCATCGCCTCCATCCACGTCTCGATTGGCACAGGTGGGAGAGGGAAGTGCATCTGGTAGAGGTCCACACGCGCCATCCCCAAACGCTTGAGACTGTGCCGCAGCGCTCGGCGTAGCGCGTTTTTCGTCAGCCAAAAGGGAAATGGCATGAACTTGGTCGCCACCACGAACGTTTGTCCGGACTCGCGGATAAATTGGCCGAGTAGTTTTTCCGAGCGCCCTAGCCCGTAGACTTCCGCCGTGTCGAAGAAATTGATGCCGGTTGCCACGGTCGCGTCGAAAGCGGCGCGGACGTCGGCATCACTGTAACTTTTGCCGTATCCCCACATCACCGTATCCCCCCAAGCCCACGTACCGATGCCCATGGGGGAAATGTCGATGTCCGTATTGCCCAGTTTCACCCGTTCCACGTTTTGCTGTGTCATATGTCCTCCGAAAATAGTCTGATAGTCGTTAGTCGCATAGTCGTTAGTCCAGGCCGATCCAGATGCTGCCTTCCGCGATGCGGGTCGGGAAAACGCGCAGGGCCTTTTCGCGGGAGACCGATCCCAACATTTTCCCGACAACGGGAGGCCAGGGCGACCAGGTCTTCACGTCGCCGGTATCGAGATCGAAGGCACTGCGATGAAATGGGCAGACAATGGCTTCGTCCGCGGTGATTTTGCCGCCTTTGAGTGGCAGTCGCATGTGCGGGCACGCGCTGAGCATCGCGTAGACTTTGCCATTTTCGTGGATGAGCAGGATCGAATGATCCTGCACTTTCACCACCTGGCGTGTTCCTTCGGGTAGTTCCATTTCGGGTAAAACTTTGATCCAGTTCATAAGCACCTCCGGTTGGAATAAATTGTTGGAACGTTTATACGTTATGTCTGAAGAGGTCGAATAGCGCGGCGCCGAGTGTGGGAAAGCGGAATACAAACCCCATCTGCTGCAACTTGATCGGGAGGGCGTGTTGCCCGGTGAGCAGCACGGTCGCCATCTCTCCAAAGAGCAATCGCAGCGCGAATCCTGGCAGCGGCAGCCACACAGGCCGGTGCATAGCACGCCCCAACGCGCGGCTGAATTCGGCGTTGGTCTGCATCTGTGGCGCGGTGAGATTGAACGAACCGCGCGCATCTTCACGGTCGATCAGAAAGCGAATTGCTGCAACTTCATCGGTTAGATGAATCCAAGGGAAGCCTTGTTGGCCGTCGCCTACCGGCCCGCCAACAAAAAAGCGAAACGGCAAGGCCATTTTGGGCAGCGCGCCGCCGTCCAATGTCAACACGATGCCGGTGCGGAGGATGACGTGTCGCACGCCGGCCTCCTCGACCGGGCGTGTGCTGGCTTCCCAATCAATGGCGACCCGTGAGAGCCAATCCGTTCCAGGCGGAGATGCCTCACCGAGTGCTTCTTCACCGCGCGGCCCGTAATATCCTACCGCCGAAGCCTGGAGAAATGCGCGTGGCTTGTGTTTTGCAGCGTCGACCGCTTCCACGAGAGCGTGCCCGGCTTCTATCCGGCTCTGCATAATGCGCGCCTTGCGTTCTGCCGTCCATCGCCCGGCAGAGATATTCTCCCCTGCCAGATTGACGATCACGTCGATGTTGTTGACCAGCGGTCCCCATCCCGCAACACTGCGCGCGTCCCACGGCTGCACGACAACGGTAGGTGGGAATGCGGGCGCACGTGTAGGATTGCGGCTGAGTACAACGACCTCGTGGCCGTCACGGGCTAAATCGGCTACCAGCGCCCGGCCAATCAATCCGGTTCCTCCAGCTACGAGCACACGCATGATGATTGCTCCATCTGTTCTTCACTCTTGGGAGAGCGAAGCCGGAATCGTGCGTATGTTCAGGTTGAGCGGTGGAGCCGGGCGACCCAACAGACGCCGCGTTAGCTCTTTCAACGCACCACCGAGCATCGAGAACATGGTTGATTGCTCGACAACCAATCCGGTTTTCCCGTCTGTCGCGTGACTGCCGAGCCACACGACTTTCTCGGCAGGAACTTCAGGCGGCTTGCCGAACATCCGAATGACGGTATCAAATGACGCCAACCGTTCCTGGAAACCTTCGATAGCATCAACCTGGGTGAGTAGCTCGGTGATCATCATCCCGGGATTGAAGGCATAGACACCTACACCGCTCTCTTTGTATTCCTGCGCCAGGATAGATGTGAAGTTCTTCATCCATCCTTTGCTGGACGTGTAGGCGTTCTGCATTGGCATCGGACGGCGCGCTCCTGCGCCGAGGATGTTGATAAGTTTTCCCGCGTGACGCGGCAGGAAGTGCTGCATGGCGACCCAGGAGCCGTGATACGTGCCGATGATGTTGGTCTGCAAGACGGCGGTGAACATTTCCGGGGCGATGTGCGCGGTAGCGCCGTAAGGTCCGGCGATGCCGGCGTTGTTGATCCAGATGTCGAGCTGGCCAAAAACGTCCAGCGTGTGCTTCTTGAGCGCCTGGACTTGGGCGAGATCTCCAACATCACACGGAATCCCGGCAACACGCCCATCGTTCGACTGAAGTTGCGTGACGGCTTGCGTTACCGCATCCGCCGAGCGCGAGGCCACGACGACGGCTGCTCCTTCGCGGACATATGCTCGCGCAATCGCCAACCCCAGACCGTGTGTCCCCCCAGTAATGACAGCGACTTCCCCATCCAATGTGCCCATTACGCTGTTGCTCCTTCTGCTTCCTGAACAACCGGTTTCCGTTTGAAGATACGAAGACCGAGGGTGATTAATCCTGCCAAAAGCAAAGCTGCAAGATATTCGATAATCGGGATGCGCACAATTTCATTGATGCGTACCCATCCCAGTTCGCTATAGGTGATGATGACGCCCCCCACATAAGCGGCCAAAATCACCCACTTCGACCAGTTTGGTAAGCGCAGCCCGTGCATCTGCGTGATGACGAACATCCCGCCGAAACCGAAGAAGAACATTGGCCAAAGGCCATTGCCCTGCATTACCGCGACCAACGTGCCGTGGAAGAGCACCATCACTTCCTGCACCACCATCCACCAACGGTTGATGTGTAGCCGAGTGTAGAACAAACTCCCCTGTAGCAACAACAGGAACATGTAGAAGAATCCTACCAGGTGCCCGAGGGTTGATTCGGCCGGGTGGTACCAGAATGTATACACTGTCGCCCAGGCGAAGACGTAGCCGTGATACTTTCGTACGAAGCTTCCGGCTTCTTTGGAGATGGGACCGCGCTTGCCCCAGAACAACCCACGACGCCGGTTCTCCATAATCAAAATCATCACCAGCATCAACACCACCGAACCTTGGGAACTCCAGATGGAAACATCTTGCGCGAGGCCATCATACCAGATATGGGTCCGGACAAAATGCAGGACGATGAAGAAAGCGTTGACCCCCAGTGCGATCCAGTTGACCTTGTGCAACCCACCCGTGTAACGCTTCACGCGCGTCTGGGCGTAGTAGATCAATCCCCACATCGCCAGTTGATGCGCTACATAAAGGCCCCAGGCCGTCAGGCGCGTCCACAAAGTCGGATTCGGCAGCTTCCAGTAGTACCATGACGCTCCTTGATCCGGCAAGAAGCCGCTGCGATCGAGCCACTGTCCGGCCCACCAGATCAGTGCAGTAAAAGCCAGACTGAAAAGAATTCCGCCCCACAATACCCGTTTTGCCGCTGAGGTTATTCCTGAAGTCGTGTGCTGTTTTTGTGTCTCCATAGTTGTTAGTTGTTATCCTCGTTTTGTCGTTATTTTCTACAAATCATAGCACAAAAGGCTATTTTGTCAATATATTGACTTTGTTTCCTGTGCACATATTTGACAAAATAGCCTTTTATGATAGGATATACTTACGAATTAGTATGCTGCAAGCGCTACGGTACAGTACTGATAAAAGACCCTTGACAACGGGCTAAGCAGATTTTACTAGGAAGCGTAACCATTCTATCTATGAAGTCAGTTGGAGTATTTTTGAGGAGTAACGATGAACTACGAGGAGCAGATTTATACCATTGGGGTCGTCGAACGCATGACCGACATTCCGGCAGCTACCTTGCGCGTCTGGGAACGCCGCTACGATTTCCCGGATTCCGACCGCACCGAAGGCGGGCATCGTCTCTATTCCGAAAAAGAAGTCCAACGTTTACGCTGGGTCAAGGCCAAAATTGATGCGGGCATGCATACCCGGCAGGCGATCAAAGCATTGCAGTTGATGGAAGCAGAAGGCGGTATTCAAATAGAGACGCAACTGCCCGGTGTGATCACGATGGCTGCCCCGAATGCGGAATCTGGCGACGCAGGCAATGTGCACATCAGCGCCCTGCAGACGAAGCTTTTCTCTGCCCTGCTTGCTCACGATACCGGGCAAGCGGATCAGGTTTTCAATGATGCGTTTGTCCTTTACACACCGGAAAATCTGATTATAAATTTGATCGCCCCGACGCTGCGCGACATCGGATTGGGGTGGGAGCAGGGCGAGGTCGATGTTGCAACGGAGCACCTGGCAACCAATTACTTACGCCAGCATCTGCTTGCATGGATGCGCACCGGACCGCCTCCCTACGCCGTAGCGCCCGTCGTGTTGGCCTGTGCTCCGGGCGAATGGCATGAGGGCGGCCTGCTTATGTTTGGTGCATTGTTGCGCCGTCGCCGTTGGCCTATTGCTTACCTCGGCCAATCCCTACCTTTGCCGGAGTTGGCGAAGTTCGTTCAGAAGACGCCCCCCCCGGCAGTCGTATTGACCGCGATGACCGAAGAACCAGCACTGGCGTTGGCGGAATGGCCTACCTGGCTACCTGATGCTGCCCAAACGGGCGATCCGGTCGTTGGCTATGGCGGATTGGTGTTCAATGAACACCCTGAGCTGCGGACCAAAATCCAGGGTCTCTTTTTGGGCACGACGTTTCAAGAAGGTGTGGAAACGTTGGAACGCGTCCTGCAAAACAAAGTTCTGCCAGTAGCAATGCGGTCTTTTGCTACCTAAAGCGTGTGACTACAATAGCGTTTTGGGATCGGGTAATTGTCCCGGTTGGAGGAGGGCGACGGTTTCGGTGTAGCCTGGAGCCGCCATCGCAAAGAAATTCGCAGCCCGTACCTGGACGATGGCCTCATCCGGCGGCAGCGAGTGGTAGAGGACGAGATACCCGGCGAGGATCAGTCCGGTGCGGTCGGCTCCGGCATGACAATGGACCATCACCGGTGTCTCAGCCACAACACGCTTGTGGATAAAGTCCCATACCGGTAATGCCTCGTGAATGAATGCCTTACGCATCCCCACCGAGTAGAGATAGACCGGAGGAAACGCCGCCCGGTAGTGTTCCAGGCCATACTCGCTTAAATCCTCGGCCGGCTCTTCCGCTGCCAGGGAGACCACAGTGCGAATTCCACCGGCATAGAGGACTTGCGGATCCCAGGGCTTGCGAACCGGCCCAGGGCGTCCGCCCAGAATTTTGTCGATGATCCAGTAGACGTGTTGCATAGGCCCCATTGTACCATATTGGAACGCCTGTCAAAATGATCTAGAGATGCCAGGGGAACGCACTTAGAACCTATCCGAAAATTCGCCGTTGACGCACTGGAAACGCTCGCAAGCACAGTTTTCGGATAGAGTCTTATGCCTGACAAAAGGCCGGGAAGACGCCAAAACGCCCCGTTATAGGGCAACAACGTGCGGCCCACCTCAGAATTGAAACGCCCTGGGTTGCCAAAATGCTCTTGTAAGGTATAGTTACATGCAAATGTCATATCGAGAAAGCAGGATGTATGAACGAAGTTAAGGATACCACGGCGGGCGAGAGCCAGGCGTGGTCTGACGAAATGGAAACGTGGCTGGACGAACACCAGGAAGCGCTTAACGATGAACAAGATGACCTTAGCGTTAAGGCGGAATCCGAAGCTGCGGAAGAACCAGAAAACAGCGGGCTGAAGACCCCCATCGGCATTCGTTTCCAGCCGGCGGGCAAGGTATAC
>Ga0209614_1001382_pt1 | contig 18408 bp, 14 predicted proteins | sample BlaSprsedimmetaG_FD_185484 | JGI IMG/M metagenome (GOLD analysis project Ga0209614, IMG submission 185484) | Hot spring sediment bacterial and archeal communities from California, USA to study Microbial Dark Matter (Phase II) - Blank Spring... ... | reverse complement strand
CAGGGAAAAAGACTGCTTCAATTAGTTATGAATCCAAATCAGGCACAACGCCAGATTTTACTAAACGAAAAAGGTGGATTTTTGTTAACCTGCGAGATCAAATTGAATTAACTGTCAAATTCAGGTTGAAAAGGCTTGGTGATCTGGAACGAGAAATCGAATACATCAAGCGTGATTTGTTGCATGTAGTGGAGCAACCGCGGAGGAAGGCTTCTCTTTTTGGCTGCATACAAGGTGGTGATGTGACCGAGGGCGCGGTAGAAGAAGCGAAGAAAGAGCTCTTCCGAGAACTGGAGGACCTTTAATTTAATGCTGTATAATCCATCCTCGATACCCACGTCCTTATCTGGCATTTCATAGGCAGTACCCCTCAGGATGTTTATTCTGAGCAAGTCACCAGCATCGATAACAAGAGATCCGTCCACAATGTACTGAGCTATAGCAGTAATGTTCCTGGTATCGATTTCTTTCTTGTGGGAGTGCCGTTTTATCTTCGGGCATTTCTCTGCCCTATTTATTATCCTTTTATAAGAGATCCTGCATTCGCTTTTATAAAGCAATCGCAAAAAACAAAAATCTAACTATATATTTAAATAGTTCAAATATGTTATAAATAGATCTCACCTTCGTACGGTGACCTTGTCATGTGCTATTCACCCGGTCACCGCTTCGCTTGCCCGCGGGCACGGCGTCACGACTATTTAAGGTTCTTACCTTAAGCACCGCGGCCATTTTATGAGCTCAGCCCTTCGGGGGTATCACGGGGGTTATATAAAAAAAAAATTAACCGATAATGACCGCGAGAGATCACCGTACCGGGAGGTTAGTAATAAGTATTGTGCGCTGGTTATGCGGCATATGGGCCTTTGCACTGGGTGCGCGAATCACGTACTCCCTGTGTGTCTATCACTCGATCACCATCCCATCACATCCACTGAATATCTACTTTGATTTTCTACTCCTCACCGTATTTGGAGGTGCTGTACTCCTCTTTGAATTATATGAACTTTCCACCTACATCCTCTCTGGTGACGACACGAAGACGAAGATCTCACGGACAGGACGCAGTCTCAATTTCAATGTAAGAGCTAAAAACGGTAAAGAATAGTTAGTTAGTGCGATAGTAACCCACCGGTTTTTCTTTTGTAGTGCGCCGCACCTGTCCAGCGAGTGCTCATACCCCTTCGTTGAGCATCTCCTTTTACACTCAGGATATCCCGCGGGCGATCAGCACCGAATTGGGCATGCGGAACCAGTGCGCTCGTCCGTGGTGGTGTGCGTCGTGCAGCGCAGAAGGAAGCGCATTTGCTCTCTCTCACACCCGGTACCTCCCGGGACTATATAGCCCTGCCAGTGTGCCCGATTTTGTGCAGCGGCACCTTCTGCTACCCTCGCCGGGACCACCAAATTCTTTAGGATGAGGAAATTTGGTTAGAACTAAAAATTAGTACTCAGATTACTGCTGTGCATATATAGGGGTCTTGACTTGAGAGTTTTAAGCGCGATGGACCTAAGCGGAGATTCCTCGTTGATCAGCGGGATTAAGATGCAGATGATCTTCCGCATCCTTGAAGATAAGAAGCTGCATTCGACCAAGGAGATAGCGACCATAGCTGGGGTTTCGGAAGAGAACATCCTGGCCTTTTTACGGTTCCTGGCGACCTACTTCATAGTCACCTGTGATAAGGAGCAACGCACGGTAATGATCAAGGAAGATTTTTTAAATCTTACGTGAGCACAACGCCCATCGCGGCATATTCACGCAGGAATGCTTCGCCTTTCTCTGTAGTGATATAGCCAGAGCCTTCGCGTTCGAGCAGGCCGTTTCGTTCCAGGAACCGCAGATACCGATCGACCCGATTGTAATTGAGATTTGCCCGGTAGACGATCTGCGTTTTCAGTGCGCCCTGTCGCGAGACCCTGAGGATGTCGACCATGGTCTCGAATTTCGTTCTGCGCTTCTTAAAGCGCTCCTTCATGCTGACTTTCCGGCCTTTTTTGAGCAAATCTTCCAAGTACTTATCTGCCCTTTCCACCTCATCGTTATCCGTCACCGGTACGCCACCCCCGCAACTAGCAGTTAGTTATGCATTCACCAAGTATTCTATTAAAGAAGAAGGTTCTTCTTATACGAATACCAGATAAGTACTGGACATCCGGATTATAGGTAGTACTCTACGCTCTGCTGAAGGCAGCGCTCATTTTGTTGCCAAAGGAAGCTACTACTGTCCTCGTTCTCCTCCAGCCGGGCGTGGGCGCAGAACCGCACACGCGTTTAGAGGAGTACGAAATCAGGGCAGATAGCCACTATCTGCTTCTGCTGGTCATACGTGACCAGCGCGTATTTAGCCAGGAAGTCGACGAAAGCACGGACCTTCCAGACCGGGACATGCGCGATCGACGCCAATTCCGCCAGCGAATGGGGAACCTGATCGTTTAATATCTCCATAATCACCGCATCCCCTGTTTTTTCGGGTTCTGGAGAAACACCCCACCCGGGTTTCCCGATTGGTATCATCTCAACGGCCCTTTCACTTACCGCCTTATCCCGCATTCTCATCCTCCACTTTGGTATACCAATGAATCTCTTATATGAGACAGTATATAAACTTATCGGTACAGGTTGCGTAACAGGGCAGGTGGTAACGGGCGATTACTTTTGCCAGTATCTTTAACATCACACGCCGTAATTAGCGAACTTTGCGCTATTTTGCCTTCCGTTTTGGCACAAGAATGCCGTTTAGTATGAGCCTATTTCACCCACCGTTTTTAGATCACGTTAGTGAGTGATGGTGAGATCAATCCCGAATTGCTAACCACTTATGCAGAGAAGAAGGAGGACGGTACCGAGATTTAATGCACGTCAGCTCGGACCTCACCATAATGACCGTTACGGTTCAGCCCAGTTAATCACCATGTTAGGCACTATACGTATATTCCAGCAGCATTCTCATGTTCAAACAATGGCGCGCTCTGTCGGTAGTGGTTACAGCAATCCCGTTGGTTTATGCTATATACGCCACCTGCGGTAGCTCGCTGATGCCACACCCACCAGACAGAGCGCGCTAAGTATGATAAATATTATATATAAAATTAATCGTTGTATGCATTACTGATACTGATTTCAAGTACGTATAACCGTAAATATACATATTACCTAAATATGTAGTATGACCCGGACGAGACCCCGAACCCCGGTAAGTTCGCTAGCATTCTTGCTGAACAAGCTGGTGGCCTGGGTGGATATCCGTTTAAAGGAGATATTCAGTGTAGTGCTTGCTTTCTTACGGTGACCCTGCAGGTAGTACCACCCAGGATGATACATACACATTACTCAGCCCAGCAGTTGCAAATCACGGGCGTTGATACTGTCAGTGCTGTTCTGATCGTTCGTTGTGCTGAGCGAGGAACGCGCATCATTATGGTATTACACCAGCTTTAACCAGCGACCTCTTTAATCTGGTGGTGACTTGTTTGTTCTAAGAACCGCGGGCACCATTTATGGACTCGTTCACTGCACGTTATTGCCGCTTGTATACGGTCGAATCTGCGGTATAATACCAGTGAGCGCGATATGTTAATGGATGAATCTCATATTTCTGGTTTTACGCACGCCTATACCCCAAATCGCTTCACTGACTGAGTGACTGACTGGTGCCGTGAGCGCGGTGAAGGTAGGATGGGTAAGTGGGTAGGCAAGGGCGGTGATGGCAGGTCCTTGGGTGGAGCCGCAAAGCGAGCGTTCGCACCGATACGAAGAGCTGCTTTTTCGTGAATGAAGCTGAAAAGGCTTGCCTGGCAGTGCTGTACCGGTTGGCGGGTAGAAGAGCCCTGTGCTGGCGGTTATATCGTCAAGGGATCACCACCGCCTTTGCTCTGTGAGCCAGGTACCGTGGGTGGGTTGTGCATGTGTACGCGTGCATGCACGATCGCCACCGGTTACCAGCGGCTGTCTGCAGCAGATAGCAAGCACCGTGCGAGCAGTGGGTTCCCGGTATTACTATAACCTATCGAAAGCAGCGCATACAGGAACCAGCAACCAGCAGTTGCGAGCATTCCGCGCGAAAAGTAGAGCTGAGCGAGCTACTCCAACCGGATAGCCGGGATCCAGCCGCTGTGGGTGTTACCGTTGGCATCCCGGAACGTCGCGCAGGTAATGGTGCCTTCCGCGGTCTCTATCTCCGGCAGGTGGATCAGCTCAGGATAGGAGGCAGTACGGATCGTGTAGTGGTAGGTTTCATTGGCCTGGAGCGTAACGGGCTGCGGGAAGTACAGGTAGTGCCAATCGCCCGTGTAGCCCGGCCACGGCATCGTCTCGATACTCCAGGAGTCGTTGGCGAGCCAGAGCCGAGCGTACTCAGTATGCCCGCCGGTACCCGGGCAGGAATAGGAGAAGAGCCGGGAGACGTTGAGGGTTATAGCCGGCGTGATCGTCCCGTTATGAATGCCGGAGATACTCGGATACGAGCCTCTGCCGGTATCGAATACCGGGTGCGCGGGTGCACTGATGGTAACGGTACCGCTAGCTATTTCGTCAACGTGAATACCAGCGCCATCAGCGTCGGCCAGAATGACATCAGCTAAAGTTACGAGCGCGGTCGCATTTGTTATGGACGAATTAGTCGCGAACACGATGGTGGCGAGCGTACCGGAGCCATTGACCCCGATACCCTGGGTCGTAAGCGCGTAAAAGAACGAAAGAGACCCTGCGGAATTGTTAACAATCTCCATGCCCGCGCCGATGGTGGTGCCGGCACTGCGGAGAAATGCACCTTCGGTAATCTGCACGACCTGCAGTGCTTGTGGCTCGAAGTGCAGCGTCGCCTGGTCCGCAGCCAGGTTGGTGACATTATCCACCGTAACATTCAGGCTGAACGAATCCCCGGCGATCACGGTTTGTGCTGGCGGCTGGACAGTAACGGATACAGGCGTTGTTCCAAGAGCGCTTGCTGCGATACTTAATGAGAGCGAGACTGCGGTAAGCAGCAGCACGGCTATCACAACCGGCCTGCGACTAAACGGCATCTGCATCCTTTTATTCACGTGAACTGCGCCCTTTTTTCGCTCGCTTCGCATGCACTCACGCACTCACGCACTCACTCCCGTATTTCTTTCCGAGTATTACCTTTGTTGCCGCAGCATATAAGTTACCAGCACCAGCAAGCAACCACTTAGACCTGCTGCGGTGAACCCGGGGATCGTCGGTGTGGGCGCCGCACTCGTGGTTGGTGTGGTTGGTGGCATTGCACTCGCAGCGGGTGTGGTGGTCGGCCATGCACTCGCAGCGGGTGTGGTTGTTGGCACGGCTGTAGCAGCTGGCGGTGTCCCGGGAACTGCTGCTGGTGACGGCGCGGCAGGTGTCGAAGCAGGTTCGGAACCATTCTGATCGGGGGCACCCGGTTCCGGTTCTGTGCCACCGTTCGAATCAGGAGCAGGCGTGGGCATGGGCGACGCGGTGGATGCGGGCTGCTCAGCGCGCGTGAGCGTGCAGGTGCCGTTCGAGATGCTCTCGACGGGTATGGGCGTGCCCGTTCCGTCCCCGAGCAGAACATCGGTCAGCAGCAGTTCGTAGGTACCGCTTGCGGTCGATGCGGACTGAAAGTAAACCGTGGTGAGCACACCCGAGCCCGTAACGCTTGCGCCCCGTGCGGTCAAGCTATAGAAGCATGATACGCGGCCTGCGGCATTATCGATCTTCTCCAGACCCGCGCCCAGCGTAGTTCCGTGCGCCTTGAGGAACTCACCCTCGGTAACCTGAGCAACGCGCATCGCCTCCGGCACGAACTGCAGTGTAAACTGGTATGCGGCCAGCCCGGGAACGTGCTCAACGACCACCTCGACGCGCACAGCATCGCCGGCCGTGACCGATTGCGCTGCCGGAACGATGGTCACAGCGACGGCACCGGCCGCTGCAGGCAGTATGCAGAGCGAGATGGCCAGGCACACCAGGGCGGCCACGGCGAACCGCGGTATCAGCGCCCGCACCGTATTAGTTGTGGTCTCCTCCTTCTGTCGTTCGATCACACGCAGACTCACTCACTCACTCAGGTGTACGTACGTATGTATTCCCGAAGTTCCAGGCGAAGATCTGGACATCGAAGATATTGACGGTATTATCGGCGTTCAGATCGGCTGCGGTGTTCCAGGCAGCATCGCCGGGCTGTGTATTAAACGCCCATGCTAACCGCTGCAGATCGAAGATATCCACTTCGCCATCGGCGATGATATCGCCGGGATGAACGGTAAAGTTAACGGTACTGGACTCTACGGTGTTCCCATACGCATCGCGCGCAGAGAGCACCACGTGATGCTCACCAGCAGCTAAGCCCGTGATCGTGGTATTGCCGGTGATGGTCACGTTCGCCGCGTTGTCGAGCTGGTAGGTGATCCAGAATGACGTTGCTGCAGTTGCGGGCTCGACCGCGAACTGCAACCTGACCGCGATGCTCGCATAGGTGCTCGTTTCCGGTGACGTGATCGTGATACTCTGGCAGGGCTGCGGATTGATCAAGACTGTCCCATTGCGCGTCTCGACCGGTATGACCATACCGTTGCCGTCGGCTAGCAGCACGTCTGAGAGTGTAATCGGGAATGAGCCTGCCTGAGACGCGTTGGTCGCAAATTCGATGGTTGCGAGCACGCCCGAGCCGCTTACCGCACCGGAACTGAGCGCTTCGTAAAAGTACGCCGTGCCATTGGCATTATCAAAATCGGAGTAACTAAACGTTTTACCGCCGGTCTTCAGGAACGGGCCCAGCTGCATAGCAGTTACCTGTAGTGCGGTCGGCTCGAACAGTATAAACACCTGATCGGCACCCATGTTCATGACATCTTCCACCTGAACGGTGATCGAGAACGGCTCACCCGGCTGGACCAGCTGGAGTGTCGGATCCACGGTCACGACCGTTGCGCCGGCTGCAGCAATGAGCATAAGCAGGCAGAAACTCAGTATAGCGCCACGAATGCTCCTGCTTCCCCACGATCGCGAGACCGCACCGGCTCCTGATGACCGCATCATTCTAGTAAGGCGCACCGCCCTTTTTAAAGGGCTTGTTACCTGTAGTAAGAACCTATGGTACTTACCGCCGCGGCCGGCTCTGCGGCTATCGGATAGCAGTTGCTCGCTCAGTCAGCACCGGGCAGGGTATACCACCCGCGAGCGAGCGCCACCCGCGCTGGCCAGAAGGGCCGCAGAGGCGATCTCCAGAGCGGTCGCCCTTGTGCACACGTGAACACGCACGCGTACCTGAACCATTGACCCTGATACAGGATACAGGCGCACGTGGCGGTGTACAAGGATTAAAGAAACGTCCGGTCGGGCATAACGACAACGACAGAACCGCGCAACCAGTGCCCGCACTTTATCGTGACTTTCTGTCGTTCCTTCGTTCGATCACGCACGCACCCACTGGCAGAGTTATGCACTCACGCGTAGGTATTGCCGAAGTTCCAGGCGATGATCTGGAGGTCGAAGACATTGATCTTCTTATCGGCGTTCAGGTCGGCCGCTGCGTTCCATGCAGCATCGCCGGGCTGCGCCCCGAATGCCCAGGCTACCTGCTGCAGATCCAGCACATTGACGGTTTTATCACCGTTACAGTCCGCGGGCTGCACGACGAACTGGACCGTATTCGACCGCAGCGCGGCACCATTGCTATCCCGTCCGTACAGCACGATACTGTGCGTGCCCGCGGTTAAGTCCTGGATCACGGTCGTGGTGCCCCCCGTGCCCGCTATCGTCACGTTGGCAGCGCCGTCAAGTGCATACGCGAGCCACTCGAGACTCGTGTTCGCGTTCTCGATCGTAAAGAGGAGCTCGATCGCGATACTCGGGTACGTTCTCGCTTCGGGCGACCGGAGCAGGAGATTGAGCGGCAGCAGCTCGACCGTGACATTGTAGCGCTCCACCGGTATCTGGACGCCGGACCCGTTCGCCAGCTTCACCTTCGGTAGCGAGAGCTCGTAACTGCCCGCTTGGGTGGTGTTCGCGCGGACGGTGATCGTAGCCAGAACACCGCTACCGTTCACCCCGATCCCGGGTGTGATAAGCGAATAGAAGAAGGTGACCGAGCCGTTATAGTTATCGATCTGCTCGAACCCGGCACCGAGTGTGCTGCCTGCGGACTTCAGGAACTCGCCTTCCGTTACGCTCACCACGGTGAACGCGGCGGGATCAAACTGCAGCGTCGCCTGATCGCCGGCCATATCCGTGACGTTCTCGGCAGTGATCCTCACGTCGAATGATTCGCCCGCGGAGAATAGCGATTGCGATTTCACCTTCACCGCCGGCAGCTTGTTCCAGACCTTTACCGCCTGAGACGTTGCGGTCTGATCATGCTCGTCGTCCGTCACGGTGAGCGTCACGGTATAGCTCCCGGGCGACGCATACGTATGCGTGGTTTTCGCGTCCGCAGTAGAACTGGTGTCGCTCTTATCGCCGAAGTTCCAGTCGTACGCGCCGATCGCACCACCATCAGGATCGTATGACGCCGAGGCATCGAAGGTTACCGTCTGCCCAACGACCGGGTTATCAGGTGAATATGAGAATGCCGCAACGGGCGGATAAGTCGGAGGGGCCGCGGTTGGCTCTGGGGTTGGGGTTGGTTCAGGAGTTGGAGTTGGCGTTGGTTCAGGAGTTGGAGTTGGGGTAGGTTCAGGAGTTGGGGTAGGAGTTGGGGTAGGTTCAGGAGTTGGGGTAGGAGTTGGAGTTGGGGTAGGTTCAGGAGTTGGAGTTGGAGTTGGGGTAGGTTCAGGAGTTGGAGTTGGAGTTGGAGTTGGCGTTGGCTCTGGCGCTGGTGCTGGCTCCGCAGCAGTCCGCGCGGTCTGGTTTACCCAGGCGGGGTTGACGTTCCCGGTGGTGTCCACCGTGCGGGCGCTGACCGTATACAAGGTGTCCGCGATCAGCCCGGTAGCGTTATAGTACGGAGCGGACGTGTTCACCTGCCATGTGCCGTTAAGGTAGACCATCGTGTGGCTGAAATCGGTATCCGCGGGATTCGTCCAGGACCAGTAGATCCAGGCGGTGCCCGTGGTATTCTGCAGGTTCGTGATGCTTGCAGGCGGAGTCGTATCACCACCACCCACCAGGCCCGCCTCGTAATCCGCCTGGATCTCCGCTGGAGATAATGCGGTATTGTACAGCTTGACCTCGTCGATAGTGCCCTTAAAGAATTCGGAGAATGCAGGATCGCCCACCGCGTCCTGCGCGTTCCACGCACCGATATGGACCGGGCGATACGATTGATGGATCGACGCGGGCGCCGTGGCGGTAGCATCCAGAGCGCCATTAAGATAGATCGACATGAGCGCGCCGTCACTGACGAACGCGACGTGCGCCCACTCACCGGGCGGTACTGCCGTTTGAGACTGCAGCCAGACAGATCCTGTTCCATTGCCCTGCGGGCTCAGCCCGAAGTTGAACGTACCGGCGTCCGCGCCGCTTAGCGCGGTGCAGACGTACGCGCGTTCACCGACTTGCGGTGTTACTGTTCTATCGTAGTGCCAGTTCTCCACGAGCGTGCCCCTTTGTACAAAATCGGTTTTCACCCATGCGAGGATCGTGATCTGCGCGCTGATCGAGTTCAGCGACGCGGAGGAGGGGATCTCGACGTAATCGTTGACCCCGTCAAAATGTAATGCCGTTCCCTGTATGCCCGTTACCCAATCGGGACTGTTGAAGCTGCCGTTATTGCCATTGCCCGATGAATCGACGGCGATATTCCCGGTTCCTTCGTCCAGCAGCCATTCGGCAACGAGGTCGTATTCATCAGGTGTTCTGAACGCGTATTCGGTGCTTTGATTGCTATTACCCGCCTGATCAGCGCTCTGAACGAGATAGTAATAGGTCGTGTTTTCCGTTAATCCCGTGAGTGTAACGGTATGCGAGGTTACCAGCTCGGTATCGCCTTTCTCAGCGGTATAGCTGCCCGGCGATACGCCATACGCAACCCTGCTCGAGGCTATTTCGTCCGTTGTCCACGTTATAGTAGCTGAAGAACGGGTAATCCCAGAAACAGTAACAGTTGAGATTGCAGGCGCTGTGGGGTCTATCCGAACCGTGAGGTTCTTCGTGGCTTCCACCGCACCGGCGGTATCCACGGAGTAATACCAGATCGTGGTGACCCCCTCGTCAGATATCGACACGTTAAAGGTATCTTCGGCGATATCCGACACCTGCGAAGCGTCCGGGCCTATAGCGTTGGAAGTAGTTACGGTCGTCCACGGCCCTGTTGCCGACGTTTTAGAATAGTTAGTATAGCTAATGCCAGCGCCGCCACTGCTATCGTTACGAAAGAAAGCCACCACCACCGGCGTGGCGGTGTTCCAGCCGGTTGCAGAAGGAGAAGGGGTGATGGTCGTCGTGGTGATGGGTCTCGTCCACCCATCGCTCCCGATCGCCCTGATCGCGAACGCGTACTCGCCCGGGTCGGTACTGATGACCAGTTGCGTATTGCCCGCGGTCATGCCCCAATTCTGGTATTCCGCGCCATCGCATGTCACCTGGTAGATGAGCCCGGGATCCATCTGATAGAGCGTGATATCAACCGTGTCGTCGCACTTGATCACGAACGTTTTGTTGGCACCGTCGATATTCAGGCTCACGTAATCCGCAGTGTTAGAGACCGCAATGAGCGGCATCCCGGCATAGTTCACGTAGGTGCCGTTGATAAACGTGTAGGCAGCGGGTTGCCCTGCTTTTCGAACATAGGCCGTATCAGCATCCGTGGCGAACTCAGCAAAGGATGATGTGCCCGTTCCGGTATAGATGTAATCCTCACAGCCCGACGCAGCCACTTTTATTGCATTACCCGTGCCAGTAACGGCAACATTCTCAGGTGTTTTTGGACTTTCAGTAGTGTATCTCGATAACAAGACCGTGACCCGGTACAAATCATTGGTTTCATTGGATCTGAAATAAACATTGGGTAAATAAACTTCTGAATCTATACCATAACCGCCAATTCTCGTTGGATATTTAGTGACATAGATGTCAGAAGACGGGGCAGAGAAAAGATGTAGCTCGACATCATTCCCGTAAGGATTTGTGGTGTTCCATGTAATCGAATTGGTATTTATTTCTGTATTGGTTTCATTCTTCCAAGTAAGGGATAACCAATCATACGGCGTATCGTCTATGCTTAGAGTACCATTAACGAAACCAACACTATCAATTATATAACCTCCGTCATAATGAAATTCTGTAGCCGTGGAATTAAAACTGCTAAATCTGAATAAACTCCTATATATCCAACTCTCATTTCCATTGAATCTATCAATGATAATGAAATAATCATTGCTAGGATATATTATCGCTCTTTCGTATTTTATGGATGAACTAAGAGTTTGCGACACATAACCAAGATCAGAAAGAACTTTTTCTACAGTCGAATTAGCAGTCACAATATTCATCCAATTTGTTTGAATTATGTTTTTTATATGGGCGGAAGTGTCAATAGCCGAACCGCTCCCCTTGAACATACCTCGTGCTGCGCTATCAGCCCACGATGAGACATTAAAGGGTGTCCGAGGATCTTCTATAAGTATCGTGTTATGATATTCAGGATAATATCCGTAAGTTTTATCATGGACAGTTTTATCTTCAGAACCATCGGCAAGCAATAAATCTCCTCTGCTATAATACTCAAAACTCAACTGGTCGTGGTGCATCATATCACGATTACTAAGTGTAAGCAAATTCCACGTAACTAAAGCTAGCCAATCGCTATCATTCTGCCAACTTCCTCTAAAGACTTGATAAAAAGAACCCTCATCAAAATGATGTGTCCAAGCAGGATTTCTCCTCTCAATGCTGCTATAATCATCATAGGTCAAATATGTCAAAATAGCAATATCATCAGCAAAAGTTCGACTGCGTGGCAATTCAGTTGCCGCCTTCAGTGTTTCATAGTGATTAAGCATATAACCTTTATATTCATCGTCATACAGATTCATTATATTCCTAAAATAGAGAAATTTTACGTTTCCAAGTGTACCATAATTAGACCAATATCTGTTGGGTAAAGTATCCCACAACTCGGAGTACATAATTTTTACTGCTATAGGATAAACATCAAAAATGTTATTTTCTGTGAAATGACTGTAGACCTGAAACCACAATAGAAAATCATCTATCCAATAGTTCTTGTAAGATCCAGTGGCATATTTACCTGATGAGTCTATCGCTATATCAATTAGCGACTTGTCATGACTATGCAGTTCATCGTTAACAAATAAATAATCAGTCCCAACTGCTACCCAATCGCTTGGTGTTGAAGCCAAATTTAGATTATTTGGATTGTTGTAGTCGAAAAGAGCACAACCAACAATGCCCATATAGGGATATGCTTGCCCATGGTAATCCATAAATGATATGTAAGTAGGTTTTGTTCCTCCATCATTCAAATCATAATAAACCTCATCAGCAAGCGTAGCGAGTTTGTCTCGCACAATTATGTTATCGCTTTCGTTGAGATATGGTTGAGTCCAATCATATGTTAATGCGTAATAACCTACCGCTGTAGCTTTTGTTACCTTGTATGATGGTGCACCAATATCAAGATTCAAAAGTGTTTCCTTTGCCTTTTCTGCATACGTGAGATTTCCTGTTATTTGGTAGGCGAGTGCAAGTCTACTAGCAGCCTCCGATTGAGAAGCCATGCTCCATGTTGGATCAGCAAAATTCTTTTCCAATGCGGATTTCGCTAAATAGACGATATTAAGTTCCCACGAGTACCACGGTACTGTTGTTCTGTACTGATATCCTGGAGTGTCAGTTATATTATCAAAAAGCAAAAACGGGTGGTTCTCCTTTCCTGCCGAGGTTGTTGTGAAATTGAACTCTGAACTTTGCGCCGAATTTTCAAACATATCCGAACTATTAACAACGAAATAATAGGTTGTGTTAGCTTTTAACCCATAAATTGTCAAATTGTGTTCTGTCACTTTTGTTGTACTACTTGCCTGAAAAGTATAATTCTCCGATTCGGTTCCGTATTTTATAATACTTGTTGCTGGCTCATCAGTATCCCATGTTATTTGCCGCTTTAAGATCGTAGATGATATATCTACATGCGTAACATTTGAAATTATTGGTGGAGTCGTATCATTACCGTAAACTATCTCAAGATAAGGATTGTATTGTTCAGCTTCTCTTGAATAGAAAGAATAAGATACAGTGTTTCCATATATACCTTCTCCAGTTAGCATAATTTTAACTTCCTCATTCCAATCCCAATCTACAGGATTATCTGCATCGTCACCTTTAAGTGTAAATTTTTTCCACTCATTTAGTTTCGCAGAATCTAAATATACACTATCTATTATTATGCTACTTGCCGAATCAGGTGGCAATGCGCCAGCAGTACTCCAATTAACTCCTGTTTCTCGTTCATACCATGTTGCTTCTGTCTCATTGAAATCTTCCAATAACTCATGCACTTCAATGTAATCATTTCTCGGATCCGTAGAATAACGCTTATAATAATACATATATAGGTTAATCTCTGCTATCTTATGATCTGGTTCCGATGCTGGCGGTATAGTAAAGGTTAAAAGTCCTGTTCTAGCCCTGTCAACACCAAATGCATCGCCGACATCTATATTAATATTACTACCATAATTAGTAGTTTTTGAAAATTCATCTATATACGTATCCTTATCCACACTTACATTTAAAGTAGACAACGCCGTTACAGCGCCAACGCTAGAAATAAATATTATGGAAGCAGCTAAAATGATGCAAATAATAAGGATTACTGTAGGCCGCATTGTTTTTCCTCCTCCATTTTGTCCATTATTGTGTTAGCACCTTTTTCACCCGTTGCCCCATCTTTGCTGGCCGAGACCACCCCGTTTCTTCTTTCTCCACTCATTTTTTTCTTTGCCTGATAAATTTTATTTTGAGGTTCACGCCGTCCTCGCGCAGCCTACTTAAGTTCTAACCATAGGTTCTAACCAAAGGTAACTATGCAGATAGCTGAGAGGGGTTATAAATAGTTAACTGATGCAAACACTGCCCGTCTGAAGCAATAATGGGGTGGTGTTTCATTATCAGTTAAAGTTCACCTCACCCGTGATAAATGTTGCAGTCTCACTCTTCATCACATGGCGCTTAAACCGCTCGTAAGATTCTTCCGAGGTATACCGTAATAGTGTCTCATCAACTTAGTTTTTAGGCGACTATATATCCGTGGCTCACCCAGAGGAACTATCGAAGCTTCGCAAATGCGATCAAGCTCATCCTCACCCAGGAGTATAAGTTCATGGGTGGCGAGAAGATCCAGGACATGCTCGTCCATGATCTCCTCGAGTTCTATACCACGCATCTGCGGGAGGGCTGGCGACTTGATGCTGGCCAGACCGTTTGGGGGGCTGCACATGTGGATGAGAAACCGGGAGAGACCGAACGATCGAGAATACCCTAATGGTACCGGTAACCCTGATGATTGCGAGCGAGGAAGATCTGAGACTCCGTCTCACCGGCTATTCTGCGAAGGAGATACGGCGGTACCGGGTAGCCAGAATGCTGCAGGAGGCCTATGAGCAGGGTTGCGTGCTCAATTTTGCCGACGTGAGCCATCTCATCGGCGTGAGCGCGGGGAAGATCGGGAAAGATGTAAATGCGTATCTCACTTGTGAAATAATATATTGCCAAAATCGAGATAAAAACAGGGGAGGAGAAGGTGCTAGCGCATGAAAGCTGCCGGGATAGTGGCTTAGGGGCCATTACTCACTATTTATCATAAAAATAATAATTTTGAATCGTGTGAGGTGAAACCATGACGATAGAATTAAAAATAGCGGATGAAAAAGATGCAGAAGAATGGAACAAGTTAGTTGATATTTCTCCACATGGAACTATATTTCACACATGGAAATGGTTAAAGATTGCGGAGAAGTATACGAGCTTCAAACTCTATCCTATCATCGGATACAAAGGCACCGAGCCTATTGGTATTTTCCCTTTGTTTTATCAGAGAAAAGCGTTACTCAAGATGGTTTTTTCCCCGCCACCACATGCAGCAATACCTTACTTGGGACCCCTATTGGTGGAGTATGACGAATTGAAGCAAAATAAGAAAGAAGATAATCTTACAGGGTTCCAAAATAGTGCTAATCTATTTATATATAAAGAGCTTAGAGCTAATTATATTAACATAAACTTACCTCTGGGCCTAATAGATGCTCGTCCATTTATATGGGGTGGTTATTCAGCTGATCCAAATTATCACTACAGCTTCGATTTAAGCTTGGGGAAGAGTGTATTATGGCAAAGCTTAAAAAAACAAACGAGAAAAAATATAAAAAATGCTGTGGATAAAGTGGAATTGACGGAAGGAAAATCCACAGATTTAAGATTTATCTATTCCTCTCTTGAGCGGAGGTATAAAGAACAGAATAGAGTCTTTGGGGAGAGTTTTGACTATATAAATGACGTATATTTGAATTACAGTAATAATCTCCAGATTTTAATGGCGAAGATTGATGGAGAACCTATCGCGACCCTTGTGAATATATTTTACAAAGATAAAATGTTAAGCTGGGTTGGTAATGCAAAGACAAACTTGTCTGGCGTATATCCAAATGATTTGTTAATGTGGAAGAGTATCGAATATGGCTGTGGTGAGGGGTATCAGATATTCTATGAGATTGGAGCAAATACCCCGCGCCTTGCTCAATATAAATCCAATTTTAACCCATCGTTAGTTGTTGGTTTCACTATAAAAAAATCTTCACCCATTACAAAAGTTATAGAGCGTGCTTATTCTCATACAAGAAATTATATTATCGGAAAATGGTCATAATTAATGCGCCTTAGCATTAATGCTATCGTTGTTGCCCTTGCTTAGATCGGCGCGGCGAGTTAAGCAGGAATTGGCGAAGCAAGGGCTAAAACCGGTTGATAAAGCAGGCGCGATGCTCAGGATCGTCCTCATCGCGATGTTCTTCTCGGTGGAACTCTCGTACGTGCTCGCCGAACTGGAGCGGAAGAAGGAGCTTCTGGCGTTTGCTCCTGTGGGCGTACTCCCCTCCTTGCCCCAGCTCTATCGATTTCTGAGCGATTCGACGAGAGTCAGTTTATCGGTTTTGTCACAGGTGTCTTAAACGCGTTTTGCACAAAGAGAGGGCGAGGAGGAGCGATAGTGATCGATTCTACAACTTAAACGAGACAACGAGACAAGTTATTTTATTTTGTTCTTCTCCAGCTTTAGGAACGAACAGAGGAGCTATAACTTCAGCGAGACAAGTTATTTTGACCAAAAATGCCACGACTGAAGCTCTATCCCCTGTTCAGGGACCTCTTTAATTTCTGGGGTTTTAAGCTTTGCGGTCTCCGCGAAGACAAGGATCGTGTGACGCTGGTCTTGGATCGTACACGCTAATTGCCCCATCTGTGGCAAACGCTGCACTTCCATTGAGGATACCTATTCCCGGCAGATCAGAGACCTCGATCTCGGTCCGATGAAGTGCTTCCACCTCTTCACCGAACGGAAGATCCGGTGCCGTTGTGGCTATCGCGGCGTTGAGCAGCTGGACTTCGTGGATAAGTACGGCCCCTCTATCAAGCGCTTCGAGGACTATGTGGGCGTGTTGTGCGAGAAGATGACCCTCACCGATGCTGCCTCGGTCGCCGAGATCAACTGAAAGGCCGCGAAACGGATTGACAAGAAGAATCTGAGCCGACTGGTGACTGGGCTTGAAGATCTGAATCCAGAGAAACTCTGTATCGACGAGATCGCCTACGAGACGGGGCATCGCTATCTCACGGTAGTCCGCGATCTGGATATCGGACGAATCATCTCTGGGAGGGCGAGACGCGAAAGAAAGAAGCGCTGGATACCTTCTTCGCTGAACTCGGCGCGGAGAAGTGCGCAAACATCCGGGTCTGCGTCATCGACAGTGGGATCCTTATATCGCCTCGATTTGTGAGAACACGAATGCTGAGATCGTCTATGAATTGTTACACGTTGCTCAGAAGATTACTGATGCCGTTGACACCTTACGCCGACAGGAATTCGAGAAAGCCGACGCAGCAATGCGAAAGAAGTTCAAGAAGAAACGGTTCCTGATCCTGAAGCGCAGGAAGAAGTTGGATGAGGAAAAGCAGAAGACGCTGAAGACCTTAATGGCTGAGAATGAACGCTTATACTAGGCGTATCTGCTGAAAGAGCAGGCGCTGGACATCTTCGATGAGCGAGACGAAGCAACTGCGCTGCAGCGATTGGAGCGGTGGTTCGCGAACGTTAAGGTCGCAGGATTTGCTCCGTTCGAGACGGTCGCCCACGTCTTACCTCGACGGCATTCTGAACTATTTCAAACCGTAACTCCTCCTGTTTTACGTAATAGGTATGCACAGTTTCCCCAGTAAATCCCTAGTCTGTTTTTGTATCTCCGCGGTAAGCCAGCGATCCTGTATTTTGAGCCGGTACAGCCGTGCTAGATGCAGAAGGACATCTCCCGGGGAGTATTTCTTCAGGAGTGCATTATCTGCAAGGTGTCTATACAGCCGATAATAAAAAACCAGAGCAACGAAGTTGATGAACATCCGGCCTTCCAGCTGATAATTATCCCTCATATATGCTCTATCCGCATGTAGCACGTTCTTGAAGGCATCAAACATAGTTTCTATCTCCGCTCTGCTCTTCAACAGATTATAAATCCTCTCGCCGTTTTCATCAAGATCAGTAATAACGCTTATCGTGCCCATCCGATGCTGGACTGAAAAGAACGTTTCCAGCGCTGTAGTATCCACCTTATCTGCTCTTGATAGATAATCCTTCTCCTCCTCTACTCTCAAGCGCTCATCCATAAATACGGTAATCTGCCTTCCCATTAGTCCTCCTTCACGTAGTCTGTAACTGTAATACCATATTGCTCTCTTTTCAAATAGAAACTATCCATCGAACGCTCTTCTGTCTCCTGTTTCTATCTTGCTATAATCGATCAAGGAACTGTTCCTTTTTAAGGGTAGTATGTAGTGCAAGCCCCCTTTTTCAAGCGCAAGGACGTTATCTTCAGAATAAAACCCTTTATCGCCTATCAGTGCCGCATGTTTTACATCTGCCTCTTTCATGGTCAGTGCCAGCGATGATACGTCGCGGATCGAACCAGCCACCATGCGGAAATAGGCAGGCTGGTGGTGATCGAGCGAGAAGAGAAAAATCAGGCGGATCTGAGGGAGAAAATCTCTCTCGCTATTGTATCCGGGCACAGAAGAGATTATATTCTCAGAGAGTGAGAATACATGTGTCAAGTCGATCAAGAGAAAGTCGTTCCCTGAAACGAACTTTCTGAGAAATGTTTTTATTTTTTCTCTCTCCTTGCCAACATCTCCTAGCAAATTCCCAATAACTTTCGGAGAAAGATGCGCGCCAGGTATTGTTTCCGACAGAAAGGAGTTGACATAAT
>Ga0209614_1001381_pt1 | contig 18425 bp, 15 predicted proteins | sample BlaSprsedimmetaG_FD_185484 | JGI IMG/M metagenome (GOLD analysis project Ga0209614, IMG submission 185484) | Hot spring sediment bacterial and archeal communities from California, USA to study Microbial Dark Matter (Phase II) - Blank Spring... ... | reverse complement strand
TCCTGGCACGGCCCAGCCACAGGCGGCGCCGCCGCCGCCCCCCCCGCCCGCCGGGGCGACTGTCGCTGGCCAACAAGGCCCGTCCGGCCCGCAATCATCGGTGGGGTACGGGCTGGCCGACGTTCAGAATGGCCCGGTGGCTTCAGCGAGTGGCCGCTACGACGGCGTGGGCACGGACAGCGAACCCCTGCCTCGGATGAGTGGCTATGGGGGCGGCGCCGCGCGTGCGGGAGCGGACGTACAACAGCGAGCCCAGGCAATGGACGAGGCGGCCCCGGCACGGACCGATGGACGCCAGGCCGCGTCGCCGGCCGATACCGTGGAGGTGCGCGTCGAGCCGTTTCGCCCCATCGTGGCCCCGCCAGCCAACGGCAAACCCTCGGTGTTCAAGGGTCAGGTGTTCCTCGTTCGCAACGTCGTTATCGAGGACCAGCGGCTCATCCAGGGCTTCCAACTCGATGAGAACAAGCTGATCGACGAGGTCCGCGAATCCGCCGAGCGGATCACCGGCCTCCAGAGCGGCATGGGCTTTGAGCTGCCGCAGATTCGCCCCGCGGAGGGCTCGCCCCCCCCTGCCGCGGATGCCGAGGTCGCCTACACGGCCCTGCTGGACTTTGGCTTCGGGTATCTGGCGGTGAACCTGCTTGAGATGAACCCCGCGCGGATCGCCCGTCAGGTGGCCCAGCTCCAGCATTGGTACTTCGCCATCATCATTACGGCGCTGCTGGTGGTGACGTTGGCCCTGGTCGCCCTGTGGCGCAGCGCCTATGCCCAGCTCCGCCTGACCCACAGGAAGGACGACTTCATCTCGGCGGTCTCGCACGAGCTGCGCACCCCGCTGACGTCCATTCGCATGTACTCGGAGATGCTGGAGAAGAACTGGGTCAAGTCGCCCGACAAACTCGGTGAATACTACCGCAACATGCGGCAGGAAAGCGAGCGCCTGAGCCGGCTTATCGAGAACGTGTTGGATTTCTCGCGGATCCAGCGGGGCGGGAAGACCTATGCGTTCCGGGTCGGCGACATCAACCGGTGCGTCGCCGATGTCGTCGAGATGATGCGGCCGTACGCGGCCCAGGCCGGTTTTTCGATTGAGACACACCTGGCCGAACTGGAGCCGACGGCGTTCGACTCCGATGCCGTAACGCAGATTGTGGTGAACCTGCTGGACAACGCCGTCAAGTACGCCCGGGACGCGGCGGACAAGCGGATTCTCGTGCGGACGGCGCGAACGGACGGTTCTGTGCTTATCGAGATCGAGGACCACGGCCCCGGCATTCCCGCCCGCCACCGCAAGAAAGTCTTCGAGGAGTTCTACCGCATCGGCCCCGAGGCCACGCGCGAGACGGCCGGGACGGGCCTGGGACTGGCCCTGGTCCGCCGATTCGCCGAGGCCCACCACGGATTCGCGGAGATCCTCTCGGCCCGACCCACCGGCACGGTCCTGCGCGTCGTCCTGCCCATAACTTGAACGCCTTCGGCACGGTTGGGTGGCATCCCTTCGCCCGCCGAAGGGATGGGGAACACGCCCCAACGCAAAACCTTAAACGAAAAACCACCGCCGACCCCCAAAACGAATCTGCCCGGTTTGTGCAAACCCCCGGCCTGACTATGTGCTATAATACCCTCAGGCAGTCCGAGAGTGGGTCGGGCGGCCGCCGGTCCGAAAGGGCCGGAGGAAAGTCCGAGCAGGACAGGGCACGGTGATGGCTAACGGCCACCGGGGGCGACCCCAGGGAAAGTGCCACAGAAAACACACGGCCGATGGCCCCTACAGGCTCAGGCAAAGGTGAAATGGTGCGGTAAGAGCGCACCGCGGCGACGGCGACGCCGCCGGCAGGGTAAACCCCACCGCCTGCAAGACCAAGCCGCCGGGCGCCCGGCCCGGGCCGCAACGCAAACGCGCTGCACCGGCAGGTAGGTCGCTTGCCGCTGATGCGGCAGAGCCGACCGGCAACGGTCGGTCCAGATAAATGGCCGCCACCCGCCAGCCGGCGGGTACAGAACTCGGCTTACAGACCCACTCTCTTTTTTTGAGGCTCCTCACACAAATCTGTGCAGGCAATTTGGGTAAAACGTCGTGTAAGTGATTGTGATGAAAGACGTTACGACTTTGAATCACGGCTGCCCACAGCGCTTCGCTCAAGCGACGGCGCCCGCGGCGACCCGCCGACCCTGCGTTTTGTCGCTTTGCGGGCTACCGGCAGCGTGGCGTGTTTCAGCCGGCTACGGCTGACCACATTGTTCTTGTGTACACTCGACCCGAGCATTAACCTAACTCCTTGCCGGGCCGCAGGTTTGGGCTCTGTCCCGGCGCGCCGGGATGCAACCCGAGCGCCGCGTCCGGTGGCTAAACGGCAGCGAGGGCCCAGATCACCGGGCCCTCTGCCTCTGCTGCTGGTAGCCCGCAAAGCGACAAACGCACGTCTGATCCGTGATCAATGCACAGATTTGCGTGAGGAGCCTTTTTTAAGATCGCAAAGAAATCTTCGGAAATCGCGGTGATTCCTTGTGGCGACTGTACGCCAATGACGTATACTGTAGGACATGGAGATTGTTGAAACCAGTGTCTTCACCTATGACGCCGTCGATATACGCAAACTCAGGGAATCCCTGGGCGTTTCGCAGACCCGATTCGCCAGAATGATTGGCGTCAGCGTGGACACCGCACAGAACTGGGAACAGGGAAGACGCCAGCCCAAGGGACCGGCAATGGCCCTGCTACGCGTCTTCGAGAAACACCCGAAAGCCGTTATAGATGCCCTGACGTAGCCCGGCATCGGGCGCCGGGCCCCTGGATGTGTACAAGCCGCACGCACTCCGCCCCCCATTATGGCAGGAGGAAGCCTCCGTATTGAGCCGCCGGGACGCCCATTTCGATACTCAGATTGGCCGTATCGCCCTGCACGCTGATCCGCGCGGTGCCCTTCTCAAAGTTCGGATGGTCGAACTCCAGTCCCTGCGGGCTGCTGAGCCGCCCGGCCAGCACTGGCGAGCCGCCGATCCGCGTGACGACGTCCCTTAGCGCCTGGTTCACCATCAGCCCCGATACGCCCAGCCGCCTTGCGTCCGGCGCCCCGGCCGCGACGTCCTCGCCCAGACCATCGACGTCCGCCGCAAACGCCTTCTGAACATACCCCACAATAGCGCGAGTCTTGGCGTTCTCATCCTCATACGCCTTCTGCCCCACGTCCGCCGGCAAAACCGCCTGGCAATGGAACACCATGCCCTGCTTCGACTTGCCGAACCACGCCTTCTTCACGTTCTCATCCACCAGGAAGAAGTACTTCCGCGCCGCCTTCATGCTGTGCTCGTCGAAGGCCACCATTGTAAACCAGAGCTTCAGACCCTTCTTGTCCTCGCCCTGCGAGGCCACGACGCTGTCGCTCTGGCTGAGCAGCTCATCCGGCCGCTGCTTGACCATCTCCAGCACGTCCAGCGAGTTGCTCCGGCCCGTCGCCGTCGCCGTGTAGATGTCCGACAATCGCGGCTCGGCCACCGGCGGCTTGGCGTCCGACGTCTGCTCGCCCTCCTGGCAGCCCCCCAGACCCCACACCGTCGCCAGCGCCAACAGGCCGACGATCCAGCCGGTGGCAACCTTCACTTCCTGTGATCCCATTGCCTTGCTCCTTAATTGAGTTTCAGGCGCCCGGCGTCAAATCTCCTGGATTCCCGCCTGTGCGGGAATGACAACGCACCGAGCACGGCCCACCAGTATCCAGCATCGCCCGCCGATACCGCACCTACACTTCCTTGGCCTTAATCCACTTCATCATCCCGCGCAGCCCGCGGCCGACCTGTTCGAGCTGGCTGTCGTGGTCCTTCTCGTAAAGGGCGTTGAAGTTCTTCAGGCCCGACTTGTATTCATCCACCCACTCCTTCGCGAACACCCCGCTGGTAATCTCATCGAGGATCTTCTTCATCTCGGCCCGCGTCTGGTCCGTGATGATCCGCGGCCCGCGGGTCAGGTCGCCGTACTCGGCCGTGTTGCTGATGCTGTACCGCATGTAGCTCATCCCGCCCTGGTACATCAGGTCCACGATCAGCTTGACCTCGTGCATGCACTCAAAGTACGCGATCTCCGGCTGATAACCCGCGTTGACCAGCGTCTCAAAACCCGCCTTGATCAGCGCCGTCAACCCGCCGCACAATACCACCTGTTCGCCGAAGAGGTCCGTCTCCGTCTCTTCCTTGTACGTGGTTTCAATAATCCCCGCGCGGGCCCCGCCGATGCCGTTGCCCCACGCCAGGGCGATATCCTTCGCGTTGCCCGTGGCGTCCTGCTCGACCGCCACCAGGCACGGCACGCCCCCGCCCTTCTCGAACTCGCTGCGCACCAGGTGTCCGGGACCCTTCGGAGCAATCATCACGATGTTCACGTCCTTGGGCGGCACGATGTACTTGAAGTGGATATTGAACCCGTGGCAGAACCCCAGTGTCTGGCCCGCCTTCAGGCTCGGCGCAATGTGCTCCTGGTAGACCTTCGCCTGAAGCTCGTCCGGCAGCGTCACGATAATCAACGCCGCCCCCGTGACAGCCGTCTTGATGTCCGTCGGCGTAAAACCGTGCTCCATCGCCAACTGATAATTCGGCGTGCCCTTCAACTCCGCCACACCCACCTCAATCCCGCTGTCGCGCAGATTCTGGCTGTGCGCATGCCCCTGGCTCCCATACCCGATCACCGCCACTTTCTTGCCCCGCAGGGCGTCGATGGGTGCGTCCGCTTCATAATGAATCTTTGCCGCCATGTTCCGAATGCTCCTTTCCGAATGGGTTTCAGCCGCTCAATACGTCGCGGTAACTGACCAGTCTGATGTTTCTTTTCTCAATCGCCTGTTTGACCTTCGCACTGCAAAAGGCCTTCGTCACGGCATCCCGATGGGACGCCACATTTCGATACCCTTCGTGCCCGATGGCCCGCATCTCTTCCGTATCCAGGCCCGGGTGCTCCACCAGCATGTACAGCCCGCCGTCCAGTTTCTCCAGCAGTCCGACCAGGGCCTGCTCCCGCTGCGACGCCGACATCTCATTCGGTCCCCACGCGGGCGTCCGCTTGAGCCCCGGCACGTTGATGGGCAGCTTGTACTCGGCCGCCAACCGGTCCACCAGCTCCCGCAGGTCCGGCCGACTCGTCGCCGTGCCCATGTGGTTGCTCAGATGCGAGACCTGCGGTATCTCCTTGACTGCCAGCTCGATCTGCGCCCGCAACTCGCGCTCCACCTCCTCGACCCTGGGCTCGCCCTGCAAAAAGCCGATCTCGCCATCCGGGCCCTTCTCCTTCCAGGTCGTCGGATGAAAATGGCCCCGCCCGTCCACCAGGCTCGGTGCCCGCGTAATCGGGCCCCACTTGTAGAACTCCCACTCCGACGTCAGCGTCAGGTGCACCCCGACGTCATAGCCGGGCGTCTCGCGCAGCATCCGGGCCGCTTCCTTGAACCACGGACACGGAACCATCACCTCCACCGACCGCGCGATCCCCTCCCTGAAGCACTGAATACACGCCAGATTGGCCGCATGAGATGACCCAATGTCGTCGGCCCGCACAATCAGCCGGATCGCATCGGCGCCCGCCGCGGCCCCGCGCGCCACGGTCTGCACCGCTGGAACCGCCGCCAATAGTGTCAAAAAACGCCGTCTATCCATTGTGATTCACCGCCGCGTATTATAGCCAACCCGCCCTCCCGGACAAGAGAATTAGGCCGAGGCCCCGGATTCCGGGGCCTCGACCGCTCATCCGTCATTCGATATTCGCCTGCCGGGGCATGGCAATCGTGCCGGTCCGCGCGACGTTCTTGATCCCATACGGCCGACAGACGTTGATAAACGCCTCGATCTTCGATTCCGGCCCGCTGATCTCGATCATCAGCGATTTGAGCCCGATATCCACCACCTTGCCGCGGAACATCTCCATCAGCGAGAAGATCTCCGCACGCTTCTCCGGCGGCGCCGTGACCGTAATCAGCATCAAATCCCGCGCCACCACCGGCTGGCCGACGAAATCCTGCACTTTCACCACCGGAACGATTTTCGCCAGTTGCTTGCGCACCTGCTCGACGACCCGGTCGTCGCCGACGACGACAATCGTCATGCGGCTCATCTCCGGGTCCTCCGTACGCCCGACCACCAGCGAGTCGATATTGAAACCCCGCGCCGCGAACATCCCGGCCACATGCGCCAGAACGCCCGGCTTATTTTCCACCAGAGCACTGATAATATGTTTCATGGTATGTTCCTTTTATGGCGGCTCCGCGGCGCAAGCCGCGAAGAACGGTTCGATTTCGGTGGCATGAGCATCCTGCCCATGCGGCCCAGACCTGCAACGCGACCACTCAGGCCATGCTCTCGAGGATGCCCAGCCCGTCCATCTCGCTGAGGCTCTTGCCCGCCGGAACCATCGGCCAGACGTTCTCCTCGGGATCGACCTTGAAATCCACCACGCACGGCCGCTTCTCGGCCAGCATCTTCTCAATCGCCTTCGGCACGTCCTGCTTCTTGTCCACGGTCATGCCGACCGCGCCCAGCGCCTCGGCGACCCCTGCGTAGCTCGGGTTCTTCAGATAACTCTTCGAATACCGCTTGCCGTAGAACAGCTCCTGCCACTGCCGAACCATCCCCATGAAGCCGTTGCTCAGGATGCACACCTTGACGGGCAACTCGTGCTCGACCGCGGTGGCCAGTTCGGTCATCGTCATATTAAAACTGTGGTCGCCGTCGATGTCCACGACCGTCGCGTCCGGCCGGGCGATCTGCGCCCCAATCGCCGCCGGCAGACCAAATCCCATCGTCCCCAGCCCCCCCGACGAGATGAACTGTCGGGACCGGATGAACCGGTAGAACTGGGCGGTCCACATCTGGTGCTGGCCAACGCCCGTCGTGATAATCGCCTCATTGTGCGTCTGCCGGCACACCTCCTCGATCACCGCCTGCGGCTTGACCCGGTCGCCTGAACGGTCGTATCGGAACGGGAACTTGGCCTTCCACTGGGCAATCTGGGCGAACCACTCCGTGCGCGGCCGATGCTCAACCACCGCCGCCAGGTCCGTCAGAATCTCTCTGGCGTCGCCGACAACGGGAATGTCCACCCGGACGTTCTTGCTGATGCTCGACGGGTCGATGTCGATATGGACGATCTTCGCGTGCGGCGCGAAGTTCGCTATCCGGCCCGTGACCCGGTCGTCGAACCGCGCCCCCACCGCGATCAGCAGGTCGCACTCCTGGACGGCGTAATTTGCGTAGGCTGAGCCGTGCATCCCAAGCATATCCAGCGATTCCGGCCGCCGCTGGTCGTAGCTGCCCAACCCCATCAGCGTCATCGTCACGGGGATATTCGCCTTCTCGGCCAGCGCCCGAAGCGCATCGGTCGCGTTGGCGATAATGACCCCGCCCCCGACGTACAGCACGGGCCGCTCGGACTTGTTGATGGCCTCGACGACGCTCTGAATCTGTCGCCCATGCCCCTTCGTGCGGATCCTGTAGCCCGGCAGCTTCAGTTCGAACTTCCCGTTGGCCGCGCACTTGCCCACCGAAACATCGACCGGCACATCCACCAGCACCGGCCCCGGCCGGCCCGTCGAGGCGATATGAAACGCCTCCCGGATCGCCCGCTGCAAGTCCTTGATGTCCTTGACGATGCTGTTGTACTTCGTCACCGGCCGCGTGATGCCCGTCGTGTCCGCCTCCTGGAAGGCGTCGTTGCCGATCAGCTCGGTGCGGACCTGGCCCGTCAGCGCGACCATCGGAACCGAATCCATCATCGCGTTCGCCAGGCCCGTCACCAGATTGCAGGCCCCCGGACCGCTCGTGGCCAGGATCACCCCGACCTTGCCGCTGGCCCGCGCGTAGGCGTCGGCCATGTGGCAGCCGCCTTGCTCGTGCCGCGGCACGATGAACCGGATGGGGGCGTCATAGAGTCGGTCGAACAGCGGCAGCACCACGCCGCCGGTGTAGCCGAACATCGTCTCGACACCCTGCTCGATCAGCGTATCGACGATAATCTGGGCGCCGGTCTTAATAGAGGAGGGGTCCGCGGGCGAACCCGCGGAAGGAGGGTTGGAACTCATGCGTTGTCCTTTCCTGATAAACCGTTTGCGTTATCCCGGGTCTCTGCGACGAAATGGACCAAACTGCAGGGTTCAACCGAAGGCCTGACAAACCCCGGCCGAAGCCCCGCAGGATCGCGGTCCAGCCGCAACCCCGTAACCACCCCACAATAGGGTGTCTCAGGTTCGCATCCGGGTGTTCACACCCGAATGCTCATATATTGTACGAGTGCCGAACGCCCTTCGTCAAGGATTTTCGTCCCGAAAAACGCCCCACTTCAAGGAAAACGCCCCTCCGCCCTGCGGAAGGCCCCCACCGCAACCCCAAACGCAAGACCGAAAACCCAACGCCACAACTCAAGACCCCAGGCCCCCGTTGCCGCGGTGTGCGTAAGATTTGAGGTTTTGGGCTGTGGTTTTGGGTTTTACACTTTACGTTTTGGGTTTGCCGGTCGCCGTGCGGCGCGGGCATCCTGCCGGCGAAGAAATCCCCACTAAAATAGTAGTCTAATAATTGCCTGGACGAACCGCTGCGCACCCCTATAGTGGTCCTTAAGATCGAAATAATCACAGGAGAAACCTCATGTGTGAAAACTGCGGCTGCCACGAAGCCAACGAGCAACAATCCCTCCAGGACCAGGTCGCCGAGGTCATCGGCGAGATCCGCCCCGCCCTTCAGGGCCACGGCGGCGATGTGCAATTGGTCGGCATCGACGCCGACAACACCGTCCGCGTCCGCCTCCAGGGCGCCTGCCAGGGCTGCCCGGGCGCGACCATGACCATGAAAAACGGCATCGAGCGAATCCTCAAGGAGAAGGTCCCCCAGGTCAAGCAGGTCGTGGCCGTCTGACCGGCCGCGAGCCCGTCGAAGGCCGAAGACCCTTCTTATACCTTCTCATGCCCCCTCTTGCCCCCGCAAAGGCCTTTTTCCCACCGCTTGTGGGAACAGCCCGCGGGCTTTGGGCATCATGCCTTAGACAAAGCCAACGGTCGGATTCGAACCGACAACCCCTGGTTTACAAAACCAGAGCTCTACCGTTGAGCTACGTTGGCGGGTGTCCGGCCCGGCCGAGGCGCCATTCCGGCCGGACGGTGCGCGCAGGATAACGTCCGCAACGCCGGATTTCAAGCAAATTTGACGGCACGCCCCGCGCGTCCGCCGACGCCCGGAAAAAATGCTGATATGGACCGTTCACCCATAGGAATTATCGGCCCAAAACGCTTGACCCGGCTTGGAGCCTCGGCTATAATAGTATAACTGCGGTCAGGTTGCAGGTTTCGCAAAGCCCCTGGTTTTCCTCATTTCGGGCCGCGACGCCAGGTCCGGGCCCGACCCGTGGACGGTGTTACGTAGACGACGACACAAGGGTGGATCGTCGTGCCTTTTTTCCATACGGGGGCAAGTGAAGGGGTAGCAGCAAATGCAGAAGAACAAAGCCTTTACATTGATCGAACTGCTCGTCGTCATCGCCATCATCGCCGTCCTCATGGCCATCCTCATGCCCGCCCTCCAGAGGGTCCGCGAGCAGGCCAGAGAAGTGTGCTGCCGAGGAAACCTCAAGAATATCGGTCTGGCCATCGTCATGTACCTCCAGGACAACGACGACCGCATGCCCGACTTCCATACGCACCACAGCGCGACGAACGGCCATCTGTGGTGTCCCGCAGGCACTCAACTGACCACTCAGACACTATACCGCTCGACCGACAGCATGGCCTATTGGGGCGTCATCTATTATCACCTTATCAAGGAGGCGGACCTCTTCGCCTGCCCCAGCTTCCTCAATTTCTCGCAACTGCTTGCCCAGGATTCGCTTTACGGCGGTGATATGAGCCGATCGGCCTACTCCATGAACGGCTGGCTCAGCTACGAGAAAGGCAGCGTCATCCCCCGCCATTCCGAGATCATCGTTGCCCATGACCACATGGAGCCGAGAATCGAAAACGCCAATGACATGCTCTTCGCCTACGGCGGCACCAATCGCAATTTCTCCCACTATCGCGCCGGAGGCGAGCGAAGCAGTTACTACCGGGGGATCTTCAGGCATGCCGTCAGGAACCGTTCGGCTGAGTTTGAAACCGGCGGAAGGCTCAATTGCCTCTGGCTCGACGGCCATGTGACTACCGTAGCCGAGGACAAAGCCGAGGAGGAGATCTTCAAGCACAATTACTATGTCATCGGCAACAACAACGGCTACCCCTGCGGCCACACCGACCACCCGAAGTACTGAAGATCAGGCAAATATCGCGGGTTCGGTACATACGCCGCCCGCGCACTGACGCCACAGAGGACCAGCCCACCGTCATCTGCACTTTTCCTTGACACCGAGCCCGTCTCGAGGCTATAATACGCTTGTGTTGGAGCCGGCCCATGCCGTCCGGCCAGGCAAGTCCGGGCACACCATCCCTTGCCACGGGCAAGGGATGCCACCCAACGGTGCAGGGCAAAAAGGCGTTTTTCGGGCTAATAGAAGGGGTCACGATGAAAAGTCGTTCGATGCAATCCGTTCTCCTGGGCGTTCTGCTGTGCATGGTTATCCTTCTGGTCGCCGGTTGCGGGGCCCAGCTCGGCGAGACCCGCGCCGAAGGCAGCCGCCGCCACAGCCGCGTCTCCCGCATCAACAACCAGGCCATGATGTCGGACCTCGACCGCCTCATGCTCTGGGATAAGCCCAGCCGCCTGACCGACAAGCGCATCCCCTGACCCGGCCGCCGCGACACAAATTGGCAAAACAAACCCAATCTCCGCCAACCTCTCTGATTCGCTCTTCCCGCCCCCGTGGCTACCCATTTTGGCAAAACAAACCCAATCCCGCCGACTCGTAGGGGCAACCCCCCGTGGTTGCCCTACCCTCCGTGGTTGCCCAACCCCCCACGGCCTGGCGCCACGGCGCATTTTGGCAAAACAAACCCAATTGCCGCCCCCGATCGCCATCACGACCCGCGCCGATGGCGGCCGGATACGCCGTCCCGAACCAGGAATCCGCCCTCCTGCGCTTGCCAGGCTGGATGCCGCGCGGTAATCTGGACCATTGCCGGTTCGACACACGCCCTGACCGGGGCTGGCCAACCGGCGTATTGATGATTCACGTATAGGAATCCGTCGGGTGCAGACGCTCATCGACTACATCAGCCGCGTCGCCGGCTACAATCTCTGGATGGTCGCCATCGAGCTGTGCCTCATCGGTCTGGTGGTCTACTGGGTGGTCGATTTCCTCGAAGGCACGCGCGGCGAGCGGCTCTTTCGCGGCGTCATCTTCATCCTGGTCGCCGGCGTACTCATCCTCAACCTCCTGGTCGAGCGCCTCGCGTTCCTCCGCTTGGAGTACCTCTACAAACGCTTCCTGATCGCCGTGCTGATTATCGCCGTCGCCGCCTTCCAGCCGGAGATCCGCCGCGTCCTCATGCGGATCGGCCGGCCCCGATTCTGGTCCCGCTCGTCCCAGCAGCTCTCGCGGACCATCGAGGAGCTCATCGCCGCCGTGACGGACCTCGGCTCGGCGCGTATCGGCGCTATTATCGTTATCGAGCGGCGCGTCGCCCTCGGCGAGTTCATCGAGACCGGCCGCCGCATCGACGCCCAAGTCAGCGCCGAACTGCTCAAGACCCTCTTCTACCCCGGCACGCCCCTGCACGACATGGCCGTCATCGTCCGCGGAGACCGCATTATCGCCGCCGGCGTCCAGTTGCCCCTGGCCGAGGCCGGCACCGTGGGCGGCTTTGAACTCGGCTCGCGGCATCGCGCGGCCATTGGCATCACCGCCGGCTCCGACGCCACCTGCGTCGTCGTCAGCGAGGAGACCGGCGTGGTCTCCATATCCCAGGACGGCAAGCTCGCCAGAAACGTAGATGAAACCGAACTGCGAAGGCACCTCAGCGAGGCCATCGTATGATGCGCCGCCATGCAGAGCCCAAGGGTTTGTCATGCCGCCCGCAAGCGCTTGTCATGCTGAGCGTAGCGAAGCATCTCGCTTTGGATAACGGAATGTGATGTGATGTTCCCGGAAGCGCCCATCGATGCTACTGCATAGAATCAATCTTGGAAAGTTCGCCGTCGTGGTCTTCCTGACGATCCTGATATGGGTCTGGTCCGACCTGGCGCTCGATGAATCCCTGGAGGTCCAGAACGTCAAGATCACGGTCGCCAAGTCCACGGATCCCTCCCTGTGGGCCAGCTTCGACGGGCGCGAGTCGGCCACGATCGAGACGATCGTCCTCAGAGGTCCGACCGCCAAGATCACCGACATCAGGCGGCGGCTCCACGGCCGGGGCATGAGCTTCGACACCTTCTTCGTACCCCAGCAGGAAGGCATGACCGAATCCGGACGCTACACCCTCAACGTCGCCGACTTCCTCAAGCGAGCCGACGCCATCCGCCAGGAGGGTCTCAGCGTCGAATCGGCCGAGCCGCGGGTCCTCGAGGTCCGCGTCGAGAAGCTCCTGGAGAAGCCCCTGGCGATTGAATGTGTCGATGAGAACGGCTTGCTCGTCGAGGCCGAGAGCTTCGAGCCGCCGACGGTGCGGGCCTACGTTCCGGCCGAGGCCGTCGTCAAGGCCCGCATCCGCCTGAGCCGCCGGGAGATCGAGCAGGCCCGTCTCGAACCCCTGCCCAAGGAGCCCACGGTGGCCTTTGGTTCCGAACCGGCGCGGCCGACCGGGGCGACCATCCGGGTCAAACTGCCCGCCGCCCAGGAGCGACTGCGGCCGTACACCATTACCACCGCCACTGTGGGATTCGCCCTCAGCGAAAACCTCCAGGCCCGCCACGAGGTCCAACTGACCAACCGCAGCGACCTGGCCACCGTCCTGATCAAGGCCACCCCCGAGGCCCGACAGGCCTACGAACGCCAGCCCTTCCAGATGATTCTCAACATCCTCGATGACGACAAGCCCGGCGAGGAGCTGCGGCGGCCCGTCGAATACGTCCTGCCCGAACCATTCGTCCGCCAGGGCGACATCATCCTCGACCAGCCCAAAACCGCCGCCCGTTTCACCCTTGTTCCGCTGCCCCGGCTTGAGCCGTAGGTCGTTTCGACACAAACGCAACCGCCGCCTCGACCGTCATCCACAGCGCCAGCAGGAAGATCCCGCCGCCGATGGCCACCAGCAGCCAGTTCTCCTCGCCGAGATACCGGCGTTCCTCCCGCACCATCGCCCAGTTGGTGATGACAAGCATAACAAGACACGGAATGGCGGTTACAAGGAACTTCAGCCCGCCTTTGGACCGCAGGTACAATGTCACCACAAGCAGCGCCAGGGCCGCCAGGAGCTGGTTGGCCGTCCCGAACAACGGCCAGAGTTTCATGGCCCCTTTGCCGTCGGCGCCCGTGGCGAAGGCCAGGGCCGCGGCGGTTCCCACGGCGATCGTCGTGGCCGTCCAGCGGTTCGCCAGCATGGGAACGCCCACATCCGTCGCCAGCTCGCCCACGATATAACGCTGTATCCGCACGGACGTATCCAGCGTCGTCGACGCGAACGAAGCAATGAACACGCCCATCAGGGTCATGCCGAAGACACTCGGCACATGCATGGAGTCCATCATGTTGGCGGCGCCCTTGATGACCGGCGCGATGGCGTTGTCCCCGATCCAGGCGCTGTAGATGTGGTTCCACGCCGCGCGGCCCGCCAGCACGGAGCCATCCTCCAGCGGCAGCGCCATCGCCGCCCCGGCACAGACGCAGATAATGACCAGCACCGCCAGGAAGCTCTCGAGGATCATCGAGCCGTAGCCTACGAACAGACAATCCGGCTCGGCCGAGACCTGCTTGGGGCTCGTCCCCGAAGCCACCAGCGAATGGAATCCGCTGATGGCGCCGCAGGCGATGGTGACGAACAGGACCGGCCACAGGGGCGGAACCCCGGCTGGCAGATCATGGTTCACCGCCGGCGCCGCCAGCGGCAGACCCCCGCGCACCGAACTGACCACCACCCCCAGAACCAGCAGGGCCATGGCGACGAAAAGCTGCCAGGCGTTGATGTAGTCGCGCGGCTGCAACAGCATGGTCACGGGCAGGTTCGACGCGAACCAGCAGTACACCAGCAGGATGATGACCCACAGGCCGGTTGGCGGGATGCCGAACGCCGAGCCCATCAGCAGCGGCAGCCGGCTGCCCACGGCGATGGTGATGTAGAGCGCCACGACCGCCACGAGGGTCGCGGCCGTCACGTTCGCGCTTCTCTTGTAGACGGCGTAGCCCAGGCCCATCGCAATGGGGATTTGCAGCCACACGGGGATGACCGCATTGGGAAAACGCGCAAAGACCGTCGCGATAACGACCCCGAAGATGGCAATCACAATAAGCAGACTGAGAAAGACCACCGCGAAGAAGATGAAGCGCACACGGGCGTTGATGTACTTGGCGGCGATGTCCGAGATGCTCTTGCCCTGGTTGCGCATGGAGACCACCAGGGCGCCCAGGTCGTGAACGGCCCCCATGAGAATCGATCCGAAGAACACCCACAGGACCGCCGGCAGCCACCCCCAGATCACGCCGATGGCCGGTCCGACGATAGGCCCCGTTCCGGCGATGCTGGTGAAATGGTGCCCGAAGATGATGCCCTTGCGTGCCGGTACGTAGTCCACGCCGTCCCGCAACTCCACCGACGGCACCGTCGCGTCCGCTCGCAGGTGAAAGATCTTTCTCGCAAGGAATCGGCCGTAGGTATGATACGCGACCAGATACCCCGCGCCGCAAACAAGCATGAGCACCAGAGTTTCCATAGGTCTTCCCGTCCAGAGAACCGCGGCGGTCTTACGACAACCGCGTCAGGAGTGTTTTCATGGCCAACGTCATGGCCGGGCCGTACTTGCCAACATCGCGCACACGGACAATATACCGCTGCCCCGGACGGTCGGCAAGGGTCCATCGCGTTGTTCCGCCGGCGTCGCGGGTGATGCGGTTGGTTTGTGGCATGGCTGGGCCCTCGTTGGCGGCAGTCTTCAGGACGGCGGGCGCGAGGACTTGTCGGTGTTGGTCCTTCGCGAACGGGCGAAGAGCTTGATGGGAACCTCCGGCAGGTCGAGCAGGGTCCGCAACCGCCCGACCATGAACCGGCGGTAGTTTTCATCGAACAGCCGCGGGTCGTTGACGAACATCAGGATCGTCACCGGGCTGACGGCCAGTTGCGTGGCGTAATAGACCTTGGGCCAGCCGGCCACGCCCCGCCTGGCGCCGCTGCGCTCGGCCTGGGCCGCCTCGATGGCCTTGTTGAGTTTGGGCGTGGGGATCCACGTGGTGCTCTGCTTGAACAGTTCCGTGGCCAGGTCCAGCACGGCCTGCACGTTCTTGCCGGTTTTGGCGGTGGTAAAGGCGATAGGCGCATGACGCAGACCCGATAGCTGCGTCGAGAGGTATTCGTCGAAATCGCCGGTAAACGCGGCATCCTTGGCCAGGTCCCACTTGTTGATGACGATGATGACCGGCTTGTACTCGTCGGCGATCAGGCGGGCAAGCTTCTTGTCCACCTGGGAGATCGGCATCGTGGCGTCGATGAGCAACAGGACCACGTCGGCCCGGCGGACCGAGCGCGTGGCCCGGACGTAGCCGTAGAATTCGATGCTGCCGTCCATCTTGCCGGTCTTGCGGACGCCCGCGGTGTCGATGACCAGCAGCGTCCGGCCGTCGCGTTCGACCCGCACATCGACGGCGTCGCGGGTCGTACCGGGAATCTCGCTGACGATAACGCGGTCCTCGCGGGCGATGGCGTTGACCAGGGTGCTCTTGCCGGCGTTTCGCTTGCCGACGATGGCGAGCTTCATCACGGGCTCGACCGGCCGCTCCGATTGCAGGTGGGCGATCCGCTCGATAATCCGCTCCAGCAGGACGGCCTTGTTGAAGTTGTTCGTGGCCGAGATGCACAGGAACTCCCCGAAGCCCAGGCGACCGAATTCCGCGGCATTGGGCATCAGGGCCGCCGTGTCGGCCTTGTTGGCCACGCCGATGACCTCCAGCGACTGGCGGCGGAGCAGTTGGGCGATCGTCTCGTCCAGCGGTGTCAGGCCGTCGCGGATGTCGACCATGAACACCACAAGCTGGGCCGACTCGATGGCCTTGTGAATCTGCTGCTCGACGTGCTCCTCCAGCCGGTCGGAATCGACGATGCCGTAGCCGCCGGTGTCGATCAGCTCGAAGTATCGCTCATTGACCTCGATAATCGTGCTGATGCGGTCGCGCGTAACCCCGGGCGTCGGCTCGACGATGCTGATCATGTGCCCCGAGAGGGCGTTGAGCAGCGAACTCTTGCCGACATTCGGCCGACCAATAATAGCAACCTGAGGCAGCGCCATAGGATTTTTGGGGGCTGGAATAGCGTTTCAGTTCAGTACGAGCGAGCATTATAGCATAATTTGTGGAATTTGGAAGCGCGATCGCGCGGGGACGATTTGGGGGGCGATGGACGATAGACGGCGGACGAGACGGGCGGAATTCGAAAAACTCAACCGTCGAAAGCCGGCTCTGCCTGGCCGCCGCCGTGCTCAAAGAGACCCTATTTCTGACGGTCATGTGCCTCGCTGCTACGGGCAAGCAATTGAGACTTGGTAACTTTGATGTAATCACTAACATGCTTGAGAAGGCCCTTTTCATTAACTGAAGGGGGCTGGAGCTTCTCGGCCCAAGATCTCCCGGGATGCAAAACATCCCAAGCTGGCCGCTGCTGTTTCTCCCGTCCACCGCCCGGAGCGTGATTCCCAAATCCGTCGATGCAGCGATTCCATAGCGGCGCGAACATTTCAATTGGGCGTAACTTGCCGCCCGCTACGCTGTTTTTCGGTATAGACGACGCACCCGCCGACGATAGGGATACAAGTTGCGCATGTCGGTTCTGATGCGATATTGCTGAAACGCATCCCAGTCTCCATTGCAATGAATCGCCCGCAGATCGAGCATGGCCTGGGCCCCGGCGACACACCAACGCATCCCTGTGCCTTCCATCCGGTCCTTGACCACATGCCGGCAGGCGCCCTCCACCACGCCGCTGCCAATCGGATAGCCCTGTGACAGGCATACGTCGTAACGCATATAGGCGCGGTTGTTTGACAAATAGCTGATGACCTTCGACAGTTGCTCCCGCTTGGACTTGCTGAGCTTGTGTTTGGTCTGCATCTGCCGGAGCCCACCAATCACGTAGCCCACGTCGCCGTGTAGCAAACGCCGAAGGCGATCCGTCACGAATGCCTCCGCCTCGCGACTGCCGTCCGGGTGGAAACAGTACGCCGCCGACCACAGATACTCCAGAACATGGAATACATCCAATATGCAAAGAATCGGCACGCCGACGGTCTTGATGAGTGTCTTGACCTTCTCCCACAAGGCGCGGTCTCCGTCCATCAGACACACGACCGGTTTGTCGTGCTTGGGATTACGCAATTGGATCTGTTCGGCAAACCAGCCGAAGATGCAGTCCTTGCCGTTGACCTCCCGGCCCTGGATCGGCCGAGTCAACTCGGCACGCAACTTCTTGTTCTGGGGCCGGGGACGCTCCTGCACCGAGGTCTTACGCTGCCATTCATGGACGACATCCTCGGCGGTGCGTGCAAAAGGCTCGATGGTATAGACGCCACCGACACAGGCCTGGCGTTTGCGGTTGGCTTTCTCGCCCCGTTTCAGACGCACACGCTTCTCCGAAGGACCCTCGCGACGCATCGGCACCCCTTTGCCATCGGCCGTCAGGACCATGATCGGCCCCTCCGTCTCAGCCGCCGCTGGCGGTTCGCTCGCCCAGAACCCTTCGGCCGATGAGGCCATCTGGCCATTCATCTGTTCCAGGCTCAGCACCGACGGTCCCAGCCGAAGAATACGCTCAATCTGATGGCGGGACTGGCTATAGGAAGCGCCTACGCAGAAACCCTGCTCCCAGTCTTGCAGCACATAGGAGAAATCACTGTCGGGCAGACCCAGTAGGGCGTCCAGAGGAATCACTTCATGCTTCTGGGTTTCACGGGTGCCGTAAACATACCGCGATATCGCCAGTTCGCCAAAGACCGATACATACCGCCGAACGTGTGGTTGATCCAGCCGTCGCACAACACGGCCCTCATGCTCGAGAGTGGGCCCAAGGTCCCCTTGCTGGTAGCCGGCCACAAAGCCTTCGAGCAACTGACGGTTGATCTCCAGCATTCGACCCCACAGATCGGACTCGACCTGGTCAATCCGCCGAGCCTCGGACGAGGCCCGACGGATCCAATCCAACACCTGCTCAAATTGATCCTGGGCCTTGAGAATGGCTTGCTCCTGTGTCATAATCATGCTTGGGCCTCCTAAAAAGGGTAAACATTTTTGTTTCGCTTCAATGTTCTACCTTTTGAGGCCCATAATACAAGACCTATATCGCTGTAAGTGCTTTAGTTATAAGATGTTACGTGGCGCGCTCGGCAAGTTGCGCCCA
>Ga0209614_1001377_pt1 | contig 18454 bp, 17 predicted proteins | sample BlaSprsedimmetaG_FD_185484 | JGI IMG/M metagenome (GOLD analysis project Ga0209614, IMG submission 185484) | Hot spring sediment bacterial and archeal communities from California, USA to study Microbial Dark Matter (Phase II) - Blank Spring... ... | reverse complement strand
TTTTGAGTTAAGAAACATCATAGAAATGAAGCTCAAAAAGATCACCCGGCTTCGGTAACATCTTTTATGAGGCAACGTTTCCTTAAAATGCTATTCCTTCGGTAACATTTATTTATGAGGCAACAGGGATTCCTTAAGGTTTTCTACCAGGCGTAATATATTATAAAAATGGCATTTTTTATGAATTGGCTTGCTTTTAGTCATAAGCCTGAATTAATATTATCACTAGAATTACTAAATCTTATTGCTTCTCAGTGATAGCGGTGTAATTGCGTTTCAATTCTTTTCGCCGGGATGACCCATGGCAGCAGTAGAACAAAAATTATTTTACGAAGATTTTCTGAAAGAAGTTGCCCAATTTTCGATTATTCCTAAGGATGACCAAAAACAGGCGCTTCGAATACGCCGTTTTTTTATGGCCACGCTCGCCTATATCCTGAATGGCACTATGGCTTATGTTTCTTATCTGGCAGGCGATACGGAGTGGGAAGCGATTTTTTGGCTGCTGATCATTATTCCCGTGATCAGTGTCACTTTCTACATTATCTTTCGCACCGGCCTCAATTTGAGAATGGCCGATCCCAGCCTCACGCTTATACAGATGTGCGCGGCAGCTCTGATCGTGATGTACGTAATGTATTTTGCCAATGAGGCGCGTGGTATTTTGTTGCTCATGTATATCATTATACTTCTGTTTGGAATTCTTCGCCTGAATAACCGCCAGTTTGTCTTTATCAGCGTTTTTATCCTGCTGACCTACGGAGTCAATATCGCGCTTTTGCATCTCTGCCGGCCTGAAGGGGTGAATTTTCAGAAGGAATATCTCCAATGGTTTATGCTGGCCATAGTTCTGGTTGCCTTTTCCAGTATCGGGGGATATATTAGTTCTCTTCGCCACAATCTGAATGTAAGTCGTTCGGAGCTGCAAAAATCAATTTCTCTCATTCACGAAATGGCAATCCGTGACGAATTGACCGGCCTTTATAATCGTCGGTATCTCAGGGAGCTCCTTGAAAACGAGAAGAACAGATCATCTCGCAACGGAACACAATTTGTTATTGCTATGCTGGATGTTGACCAGTTAAAAGATGTCAACGATAACTATGGCCATCCGATGGGAGATCAGGTTTTGCGCACAGTTTCGACCGTTATTCGTGATACCCTGCGTAATATCGATAATTGTGGCCGTTATGGAGGGGATGAATTCATGCTTATTTTTGCACAAACGGATATTAAAGGGGCGATGATTTCCGCGGAACGCATACGCGCTGGTATCGGGCAAAGCCGGGTTCCTGGTTTGGAACCGGATTTTAAAATCACTGTTTCTATAGGCCTGACGGAGTATCGCTTTCCGGAAGAGGTGGAAACAATGATTGCCCGTGTCGATCGCGCTCTTTATAAGGCAAAAAGCAGCGGGAGAAATCGTCTGGAATGTGATGAATTTCGAGAAGATATAAAATAATGATTTAGTTTTAATTCTTTGCAGATAGCCTGGTCTGGCCGCAAGTCATCAATAAACGCTCAGTCTTGACAGCAATTGTTCAAATACATATATTAATGGCGTAATCCGGATAAAAGCAGGTGTTTTTATGGCGCGGTTTTTTAATGAAGCTCAATTGCCTTTGGCGACCGGGGCTTTTGCGGATGCCGAAAAACTGGTTTCCGGCTATTTCCGTCTGGAGGAAGGCGAATTTAAGAAAACCAGATATGACGTGAAAACGCTTGCCTATTTGGATGAGCACGAGATAAAAGACGGCGCGTTCGCCCACTTGTGCAAATATTCATATGAAAGGCCGGAAGGTGAGGCGCAAAGCGCCGGGGAAGATTTTGATTTTTATCGCGTTTGCCTGCAGGACAATATAATTCTGAACGCGGTGCAGCGGGCGAATCCCTTTATTAAATTGAGCCCTCTGATGCTTTACATTGCCGTGCATGAGCTGATTCATGTTTTGCGCTTTGAAAACGGTGAAAGCGATTTTCACGCGCCCGTGGAAGAAAAAGAAAAAGAGGAGACGATTGTCCATAATTTGACCAAAAACACGCTGCAGGTAGCAAAGCATAAGGAAATGGATCTGGTTTTGGAGTGTTTCAGCAATAATTTTAAAATTTTTGATACATACAGTTGCGGAGGTTTTTAATATGCCTATTTATGAATACAAATGCCGTAAGTGCGGTAAGCAGTTTGAAGCGCTGCAGGGAATAAATGATCCCGATGTGAAAAGCTGCAAGTTCTGCAGGGGTAGAGTTCATAAAATGATGTCGATGACATCTTTCAGTTTGAAAGGTACCGGCTGGTACGCGACGGATTACGCGAGTAAAAAAACTCAAGGCTCGAAAAGCGAACAAAGAGAAACTGTTGAGAAGTCCGTGAGTGAAACCGCGAAAACCGACAACGCAAAAACCGATAAGGACTAATCACACCTTAAAATAAAGCTGCAGCTCTTTGCAGAGTTCTTCCGGAACCACCGGGCAGATTATCTCGTTGTGCAGTTTTTCGAAATAATTCAAATCGCTCGTGCCCAGCGGATTAATCTCAAAGCGGGGAGTTATTTTCCCCTGCACCCATAGGTAGCGGTTGCTGAGCATCGGCGCGTAAAGCGACATGTTGAAGCTGATGAAATTGCTCGCGTAAAGATAGCCGAAAACCTTGGAAAGCCCCGCCAGAAGTTCGTCTATATTGGCTTCGGTAAGGTCAAAAAACGAAGTTTTCTCGTGAAAATAAAAATCTATTTCTCCGGCCATGCCTTTGGGCGCGAAGCTGGTCAGCCAGCTTATCGCGCCGGTATTGGTAATGAATCTTTCTTTGGCGTCCTTTTCCAGCGCGATTAAATGGTGCCATAGGTTTTCGCCGTTTTGGGCCGCCGCGTAACTCTGCGCGCTCGAGATCAGCCGCTGCATGAAATTGGTCGGTTTATGGCTGACAATTGTCTGCAGATGCGGATGCACCAGGCCGCCGCCGGAAGGCGGCATGTAATTCCAGTTGATGGAACAGTATTTGTAACCCAGATTCATTTCCGCCATGCGGTGCAGATAATCCCGGCAGACTTCAAATCCGTCTTTCATCGTTTGCGGCGTCAGTTCATCCATGGGAATAAAATGACGCGAAGATAGAATAGCCACGGAATTGTTCGCGTCGTAAGGGAAGGCGTTGGGGAAAAGCCACGCATTGCCGCGCTGAAATTTGCCCTCGGCGATTACGTTGGACGTGAAGTTCGGCGTCGTTTTTTCGAAAAGGGGAGAACAAAAAGGACATAAGGATTCCGGTGATTTTTCCAGATAAACGTTAATGTCCGGTTTGTGCGCGGGGCGGACGCGGTAGGGCAGTATGCGGCAGGCCACGTTGGTAATTTCATCATGGCGCAGCTCAATGGCGATTTCTTTTTCCTCAAAGTTTTTGAACGGATTAAGATAACGCCCCTTGGTTATTTCTTTTTTGAAGCCTACATATTTCATTGTTATTCCTTCCGCTCTTGTTCATTTCTCTTTTCGCGCTTTCTTTTTAGACTGCTCAGCAGGAAACGGTCAACATTTTTTTGTGAAAAATCACCGTTTAGCTTTTGCCGCAGGATATCCAAGGGGATTTCCATGCGCGCGGCGCTTCTGTGCCCCCCGCCGTTTCCCAAATCTCCAAATGCCCTTTGCGCCAGCTTTCCACAATCCCTGCGATAGCCGTCGCCGCGGAAGATGACGATAAATTTGTTTCCGACAATTCCGGCCACAACAACATAGTTAACACTGATTAAACGGACAAAGAAATCCGCCACCTGCACGCAGGCATCCGCGCTTTGCGTCTGGCCCAGGTAGCAGACACGGCCGCTGCGGAAATTTATTGCGTGATGATAGGCATGCTCGAAATGTTTCAGAAAACTTGTTGGTGTCTGATTGAGCTCGATGCGTTGAATTAATTGTATATTGGCGCGTTTTGAATGATGAGTATAGGCGCTGATGTCTTCAAAGATTGTGTCGCGATTGAAATTATTCGTATCGGTTTTAATTCCATACATAAGGGCGGTATGCAGGCTGCGGGGAACTTTCACGCCACAGCAGAGCAAATATTCGGTCATCACGCTGGATAACGCGCCATAGTCAGGGCGGATGTCTTCCAAATCCGCCTGCCATTGTCCTTCGCGGGGATGATGGTCAAAAACCATGTGCGCGGGAATAGTTTCTTTAAAAAAAGACGGCTGCGCGTCAAATACAGAGATAAGCCGGAAGGAGCTTAAATCCACTTTATTGATTAATTGAATATTCAGACGCATCGCCTTGGCCAGTTCGATATTTTGCTGCCGTGCCAAAGGTTCGGTGGACAAAAAAACGTATCTGACCAGCCCCTTTGTTTGCTGAATAATCCGGTGCAAGGCCATGGCGGAGGCAATGGCGTCGGGGTCAGGGCTTCCATACATCATAAAAGCCATGGAATCGCCGGGACGAACTATTTCCATTATCTTTTGGAGATTTTGAATGGTTTCTTTTTTTATCGTAATGGAATGTGAATGTACTTTCATGATTGTCTTTCGGAAAATTAACGGACAGATGATTTAAAACACGGAAATTTTGCCAGGATGCTCTGCCACCACTTCGCCGACCACGGCCGCGTCGGTTATGTCGGCATCATGAAGTTTTTTAATCAGAACTTTCCCCTTGTTTTGCGGCAGACTGAAGAGCAATCCTCCGGCTGTTTGCGGATCGAACAGGACATCAAAAAGCCAGTCCGGGCAGCTTTTTTCTTTGTGTACCTGCTTTATGCGAAAATCTTTATTGCGGTAGAGTCCGCCGGGAACGAATCCTGTTTCCACCAATTCCTGTACGCCCGCAAAAACCGGTATGGCGGAAGAGTTTATCTGCAGGCCGATGTTTTGTCCTTCAATCATCTCACTTGCGTGTCCTAAAAAACCAAAACCGGTTATATCAGTGCAGGAGTGAATGTCGCCCGCGGCAGTTATTATTTGGGCTGCCTTTTTGTTGAGCCGTGTCATGCAGGAAGTTGCCATCTTCATTAAATCCGGATTCGCCTCGCCAACTTTTATCGCTGTGCTTACAATGCCTGTGCCCAGCGGCTTGGTTAAAATCAGGCAATCTCCAATTTTCGCGCCGCAATTGAATAAAACTTTATCCGGGTGAATGATGCCGGTGACAGCCAGGCCGTATTTTAATTCATTGTCTTCCACGGAATGTCCGCCAACGAGCAAAACTCCCGCCTCGCGCATTTTATCCAGGCCGCCGCGCAGGACTTCGCGTAAAATATTTTTGTCCATTGTTTTGATAGGAAAACAGACGATATTCATGGCGGTCAGCGGTTTGCCGCCCATGGCGTAAACATCGTTGAGCGCGTTGGTCACCGCGATTTGTCCGAAGGTGAAAGGATCATCGACAATCGGCGTGAAAAAATCAACGGTCTGCACCAGCGCGAGCTCGTCCGAGAGCTTATACACCCCAGCGTCTTCCGCGTGTTCAAACCCGGTCAGCAAATTCGGATCGGAAATCAGCGGTAAATCGCGCAGTATTTCGGCAAGGTCGCCCGGACCTATCTTGCAGGCTCAACCCGCGCCTTTAACTGTTTCGGTCAAACGCAAATTCTTTTTTTCGTCCATTTCAAAACTCTGTCAAAATGTTTAAAAATCTTTTACTTGATTTTTTTAACATATAGTAATGCATTTTCCAACTCAATTTATTAATATTCAGATGATGTAAAAGAAACAAAAGATTATATTTTTTATTGATTTATTTAGTGCAATAAGTTTAAACAGTGATAATTTAACAAAAAGGACGGATTCAATGTCCCTACGCTACTACAGCACAAATCGTAATCTGGAAAACGTCGCGGGAGTATCGACATTTACCGGCAGCGTTTCTTTTAAGGAAGCCCTGCTTACCGGCCAGGCGCCTGATGAGGGTTTGTTTATGCCCGATTCCATACCGCGTATTTCCCTTTCGGATATTCGGAAGTTAAATGGCAAGCCATACTGGTATGCAGCTTTACTTGTGGCGCGCGCCTTTCTGTCCGCGGAATTTTCGGATGAAATTTTGGAAAATGTTGTGCGAGACGCCTACACTTTTTCCGTGCCGCTGGAAAAAGTGTATCCCGAAGTATATCTGATGCGTCTGGATCAGGGACCGACCGCTTCGTTTAAAGATTTTGCCGCGCGTATGATGGCAAGACTCATGAGTCACTGCCGCCGACCGGGTGGGCGCATAAATATTTTGGTGGCGACTTCGGGCGACACTGGCAGCGCGGTGGGTGAAGCTTTTAAAGGAGTGGCTGGCATTGATGTAACCATTCTTTATCCGGAAAAAGAAGTAAGCCCGCGGCAGAAAAAACAGCTCGACACTATCGGACAAAACATAAAGTCTATATCCGTAGATGGCAAATTTGATGATTGCCAGAATCTGGTCAAGCAGGCTTTCGCCGACGAGGAGCTTTCCAAATTTAATTTGTCTTCGGCCAATTCGATAAATTTCGGGCGGATTATGCCTCAGATTGTTTATTATATTTACGCCTACGCGCAACTCGCGCATGAAGATGAGGAAATTGTTTTTTCCGTGCCGTCAGGAAATTTCGGCAATGCTCTGGGCTGCGAATACGCGCGCCGCATGGGACTGCCGGTAGCAAAGCTGGTTATGCCCACCAACGAAAACGATGAATTTCCGATTTTTCTTGCAACAGGAAAATATCAGAAAGTCTCTCCTTCGCGCGCTTGCATATCCAACGCCATGAATGTCGGCCATCCGAGTAATCTGGCGCGTTTCTTTGAATTATACGGAGGCACTGTTGATCGTTCAGGCAATGTGCATCGTTATCCCGACCTGGAAAAAATGCGTAAGCATGTTTATTCCGTCAGCGTTTCCGATAAGCTGACCAGGGAGACTATAAAAGCTGTATATGAACAATACAAAATAGTTCTGGAACCCCACGGCGCAGTGGGCTGGGCGGGGCTGCAAGCTTACCGGAAAGAATGTGCTGATGCAAAACTGGCTGTCTGCCTGGAAACAGCGCATCCCGCTAAATTTCCGGAAGAAATACACAACCTGTTGGGATTAAATCTTGAGGCGCCGCAAAGTCTGAAGGATATTGACGGCCGCGCCGGCAGCACGATGAATATGACAAAAAATTACGCGGATTTTAAAAAATATCTTCAAGCAAATTTAATAAACAAAGAATAAAAATGTTCTGGCGTTCTGTTTTTGCTAATTTGTATGCTTTTATTCTTACGCCTTTGCTGAGCGTCGTCTGCCTTATGGCGGCCCTGCTGGGTGATCAGCGGGGTGTAATTTGGTGGCCAATAGCCAGATACTGGGCCAAAGGTCTTTTGAAAATTGGCGGGGCGACCAAAGTTGTTATTCACGGGCGCGAAAAACTCGACAAAATCCACAGCGCTATTTTTATGGCCAACCATGAAAGCCAGCTGGATCCGCCGCTGATGACGTATCTCACGGAAAAATCTCCGCTGAGATTTTTTGCCAAGCACACCCTTGCCTATTTCCCTCTTTTTGGCCAGGCTCTGTGGGCTACGGGCCAGGTTTTGATTAACCGCAATAAAGCCGGCAAGGCGCTAAAAAGCATTGAAAAGACAATAGCCAGGATAAAAAATGAAGATAAGTATTTTTTTATTTTTCCTGAAGGTAAAAGATCACGCGACGGCAAGCTGCTTCCCTTTAAAAAAGGCGGTTTTATGCTGGCGCTGAGAACAAAACTCCCCATTTTGCCTATAGCTATTACAGGAACAAAAGATATTTTACCGCCCGGTTTTATTTTTCGAAGGAAAGGACCTATCGTTATCGCCGTGGGCGATTTGATACCAGCCGCTGCATACGATTCCAAATCTTATAAGCAGCTTATTTCACTTGTGCGCGGGCAGGTCGAAGAACTGCAGAAGAAGGCGAGAAAAGTTTATGAAAAAATTTCCACTCTTTAATTTCTGTTGTCTTTTATTTCTTCTAAAAATTATACGGGATTTTCGTTCGTTTTGTTTTTGAGAAACTGATTTTCGATTAAATCAGCAATGCCTTTGGCGTCATTGATATCGAAGCAGGGCACACCGGCATCGATTTTTATATCCGCCGCCACGGCCAGCAGGTTATCTTCTTTTTTACACAGAAGCGGACGGTTGAGCGCCTGGCGAAAAACTTCTATTTTGGGGAAAGGATTTCCCTTGTAACCTTCACTAAGAATGATGTCCACATTCCTTACGAATATATTTCTTATCTCCTCAAGGGAATGGTCATGGTCAACGTCTTGTACCAGTGCCAGCTGATGAGGGGAAGTTATTATTGTCATGCGCGCGCCTGCTTTTTTATGACGCCAGCTGTCTTTGCCTTCGTGGTCAATATCAAATCCACGTAAATTGTGTTTAATTGTGGCTACGCTGTAGCCTCTTTTTACAAATTCCGCGATAAGCTTTTCAATTAGAGTCGTTTTGCCTGTATCGGACTTGCCGACTATGGAAACTATCGGAATCATGAATGCCGTTTCTATACCTCTTTTGAAATTTCATAACATATAAATGAATTCTTGCCAATTTGGAAACGTGGTTTTTAGCGCGATAATCCACGGTTAATCTGTGGCTTATCCATCAGCCACTCGTCACTAAAATAAGCGCCCGGAAAGTTTATTTTTCGCGCGGTTAAGCATAGATATGATATGGATTTTCTTCTTTATATGTCTTGACAGGGAAAACGTTTCCTGTATAATTAAGCCGGGTAAATCGAAGGCAGGCTTAAGGTAATCTAAAGACTGAAAGGGAAGAGCTTTTATGCCGCAGACAAGCGCTTACTTTATAAAAGAAAAGATTTACCTTGCGCATACTGATATAACAAGAATGATCGTCCTGCAAAATGCAATTATTCCAAAAAACAAGTTAATAGATGATATTGATTATATATTTAATATAGTTGGATAATATTCTAAAAATTGGTTATTAAATTCTATCGGGAGGGTATACAATGATTAAGTCTTTTATTTCATTGCTGACAACAGTGTTTATAGCAGGCCTCCTTTCCATGACACTGGCAATTTCCGGGGCGGCGGCACAGGTAATAAAAATAGGAGCTGTTTTGCCCACCGCTGAGATAAGTGGGCAGGATGCGGCAAGGGCGATGCAGCTGGCCGTGAAGGAAATCAATGCTGCGGGCGGACTTTTAGGCAACCAGGTGGAACTGATTGTTGAAAATGAGGCGATGACGCCGGAAAAAGCTGCCGAGGCCGTAGAAAAATTGGTTAATATGGACAAGGTGGATGTGATTGTGGGTGGAACCTCCAACGAAATTACGATGGAAGCGATACCTGCTTTAATAAAATATGAGAAGGTGACTGTTTGGATGGGTGCCTCTTCCAGGAAAGTGGAGGATGCGCTGGAGGGACAGGACTGGTTTTTTCATATTCACGCCTGGGATTATCAGATAGGCGCCTATAAAGAAAGAATGTGGCGTCAGATTGTCCAGAAATATCCCAGTGTAAAAAGGAAGAAAATATTTGTCGCTTACAAGGAAGACCCGTTTGGTTCGGATAGTTTCAGTGTTGGTAAGCCGGTGGCCGACGCTTACCGGAATATAATGCAGGGGGAAGCTTATGCGAGCACCGAAACAGAAGAAGGCGGTATCAAGTCTATATTAAGCACGGCCAAGGATTTCTTCGAGCCTGATATCTTTATATGGAATGGGCCGGAAAAAGACGCTGTTGTTGTCCTGGAAGCAGCCAAGGAAGTAGGGTTTGCCCCGCCTGCTTATGTGGGGAAAACTCTTTTATGGCCTGCTGGTTTCGGCAAACAGTTAGGTTCCGAGGGTATTTTGTTTTACAGCTACTGGCATGAAGCGGTAAAAAACAGAAACAGAACAAGCGCCGCGTTTGTTAACGCGTTTCGGAAAGAATATAATGAAGCTCCCCAGACCTACTTCGGGCCGCTTGGTTATACCAATATTATGATTGTCGCCGATGGCATAAAGAGGGCGGGGTCTTTGGAAAGAGATGCTTTAATGAGGGCGCTGGCGGCGACAGAATATGAATCCCCTCTTGGTGACACACTCAGTTTTAGAAGGAGTCTGGGCATTAAACATCAGTCGGGGGCCAACCTTAAGCTTATGCAGTGGCAGGGCGGAGAAGTTAAAGTTATCTGGCCCTGGGAACTGGCTACGGCCAAACTGATTTATCCGTTTCCCGCGCAGGGGTTTACTAAATAGATACTAAAATTAAAATATTTTTTATAAACCGCAATTGAAGAAAACAGTACGGCTTCACAAGAGATAAACCAAAGTGTTTGAAGAGGGGGGATATAGGCATGAAAAAAGTCAATATAATTAGATTTATATTTGTGCTTGCAGTTTTTTCAGCTGTAACGATGATATTTACCGCCTCTGCTGCGGCCCAAACCGTGTATAAGTGGCGATTGGTTTCCGTCTGGCCGGCGTATACAGCTTTTGCTCAGGTCGAAAAGCGCCTTATCAAAAATATTTTCGAACTTAGCGGTGGGCGCCTGCAGATTACAGGACATGCAGCAGGAGAGCTTGTTCCCACGATGGCTGTTTTTGACACGGTTTCCAAAGGCGCCGCGGAGATGGGCATCGATTATCCCGGCTACTGGCAGGGCAAGAACTCTGTGTTTGACCTGCTGGGAACAGTACCCATGGCGTTTTCCCAGTACGACGTGATTAACTGGTACATTCATGGCGGCGGGCGGGAGTTGTTTAATGAAATGTACGGTAAATATAATTTGATTTATTATATGCATAGTGTTGCATCAGTCGGGTCGGGAATACGATCAATCAAGCCTATTAGAACGTTGGCGGATCTTAAAGGGCTAAAAATCAGAGTGTCTGGAAGAGCGGCAGGTTATGTCATGGTGAAAGCCGGGGCCACCCCGGTGATGACAGATCCGGCACAAATTGCCCAGGCGCTGGCGCAAGGACAGATCGATGCCGCAAGTTTCAACGCTCCTAAAGTTGATTTAAGCCTTGGTTTAGGGGAGGTCACAAAATATAACATTGGTCCTGGCTGGAATATTCCTTCGGGTGTTGGAGGCTTGATGATTAACAAGGATGCCTGGGATACACTGCCGCCTGATTTAAAGAAAATTATTGAAGTTGCCACGATGGACAGTATTACTTTTTTTAGTTCTCTTTCTGAATGGGACACCATTGACGCACTCAATGAGTTTCAGGAAAAAGGCACGGTAGTTACCAAATTTTCCGATAAAGAATTGGCTCAAATAGAAGCATGGGTCTGGGAATTTATTGAAGCGGAAGCCAAGAAAAACCCCGACTTTGAAAAGGTTGCCACTTCCATTTTTCAGTACATGAAAAATTACAGTATAGCGCGTAAATATCAGGAACCGTACTCCCATGGACGTAATCCGGCAAAATACCCAAAATTGCCTAAATTAAAGTAAGTTTGGATATTGATTATGAAACAATGCAGTTTTTGGTAAAATTAAAACGTAGGGTCAAGTAAGAAATTTGACCAGGTAATAAACAATTAAGTAGTAAGGAGATGTATTGAAGTGAAAAAAAGTTTTAAAGTAGTGGCAATTACCATCATTATGGTGATGTTTGCCGTTCCGGCCGTGGCCCAGACCATTAAGTGGCGGATGGTTTCCTGCTGGCCGGCTTATTCGGCAATTTCTCAAAGTGAAAGGCGTTTTGCGAAAAATGTCTATGAGCTCAGCGGCGGACGCCTGCAGATTACCGTGCACCCGGCGGGGGAAATAGTTTCCACAATGGCCGTGTTTGATACAGTTTCCAAGGGCGCCGCGGAAATGGGAGCGGATTATCCCGGTTATTGGCAGGGGAAAAACTCCGCGTTTGATCTGTTAGGTTCAGTGCCCATGGCGCTTGCCCAGTATGATGTAGTTAACTGGTATCTTTACGGCGGTGGCCGAGAGATATACAATTACATGTATGGCCAATATAACATGGTTTATTTTATGACGGGAACTACAACTGTGGCATCAGGAATACGCTCACGCACGCCTATCAGAAGCCTGGCGGACATTAAAGGAAAAACAATCAGAATATCCGGCAGAGCATCCGGTTACGTTGTGGCTAAGGCCGGAGGGACGCCGGTGATGACCGCGCCGGCGGAAATTGCCCAGGCATTGGCCACCGGCGCTATCGATGCCGCGGCCTTCAACACTCCGCAAATCGATTTGAGTATCGGCCTGGCGCAGGTTACAAAGTTTAATATTGGCCCCGGATGGAATCAGCCAGCGAGTGTCGGAGGAGCTATGATTAATAAAGACGCCTGGAACAGTTTGCCACCCGACTTGAAAAAAATTATCGAAATTGCCGCCATGGAAAATGTTCTTGTAATGGGTTCTTTGGCGGAATGGGACGCGATTACCGCGCTGAAAGCGTTTGAAGATGCGGGAGTTCAGGTAACCAGATTTTCCGACAAGGAATTGGCGCAGATTGAAGCGTGGGTATGGGAACATTATGAAGCGGAGGCAAAAAAGAATCCGGATTACGATAAAATAATCACTTCTATATTCCAATATCTGAAGGATTTTCAGCCTGCGCGCGAGTACGCTGTTCCCTATGGTCAGGGAAGGAATCCCTCGAGATTTCCTAAGTTGCCTAATTTAAAATAATAGTTTTCAGATAATGGTTTGCCGCGGTTTGAAAAACCGCGGCAAACACATCATTAATGAGGGGTGCAAAATGGGGATGGACTTGTTAGTTAAAATATCGAATGGCCTCGACAATATAAGCGAATGGTCGGGAAGAATATTCTGTTGGCTGGTTGTGCCTTTGACCTTGATCGTTATTATTGAATTTGTCTCGAGAATGATAATAAACATGCCGAGAATCTGGACGTTTGAATCCACTAATTTTATTTTTGGCGCTTATTTCATGTTGTGCGCCGGTTATGGGTTGCTCTACGGTTCCCATGTGCGCATTGACCTTTTTACCAGCATCCTGCCGCAAAAAGCCCAGGCGATTATTTCCATAATTTGTTACATTTTATTGTTTTTCCCCTTCATGTTTGTTTGGATATATTACGGCTGGGTATACTTTTATTCCTCGTGGACAGTGGCCGAAACATCCTGGAGCCTTTGGAGTCCCGTTTTATATCCCATTAAATTTACCATGCCGTTGGCCGCGCTGCTTTTGATTTTGCAGGGTATATCGGAGCTAATAAAGTCTTTCGTGACTATTCGTATATTATCAGAATTATCCGAGGAGGTGTTCGAATGAGTTTGACGGCAATTGCTCTTTTAATGGTTCTGGCTGTTATAATATTTTTCTTTCTCGGACATCCCCTGGCGTTTGTTCTGGGAGGCGTGGGAACCATATTTGGTTTCTTTATGCTGGGCCCCGGTTTTTTTGCCACTTTTATGGACAGAATTTTTGTCGGCATTATGAGCAACTTCACTTATGTAGCGATTGCATTATTTATCTTTATGGGGAATCTGTTGACTCTGTCCGGCATTGCCGACCGGCTGTTTGAGTCTTTACGCTATTTTATTGGTTCTATTCGCGGCGGTCTGGGCATTGCTGTCTTGGCCGTCTGTATTGTTCTGGCCGCCAGTATCGGTATCGTTGGCGCGTCCGTTGTGACGGTGGGTCTTTTAACCGGGCCGATGCTGCTGCGTTACGGTTACCAGAAAGAATTGGCCATGGGTATTGTCGCCGCGGGCGGAACGCTGGGAATCATGATACCTCCCAGTATTATGCTTCTTGTCATGGGCGATAACGCGGGCTTGCCGATAACTCATGTTCTGGCGGCGGCTGTTGTTCCCGGCTTTTTTATCGGCGTGCTTTATATGCTGTATGTCCGCGTGCGCTGCGGCCTGCATCCTGAGCTGGGACCCCCCATTCCTGCAGATGAAATGGCGATGATGTCTTTTGGCGACAGGTTGATGGATTTTGTTATTTATTCCTTGTTGCCTCTGGCGCTCATTATCGGTGTGATTGCGGCGATATTTTTCGGTTATGCCTCCCCCACGCAGGCCGCCGGACTTGGCGCTACTGTGGCATTTATTTTGGTTTTAATGTACCGGCGCTTTACCTGGCAGAATTTTCTGGCCACCCTTTACCAGACCGCCAAGGCAAGCACGATGGTCATGATTATAATGGTTGGCGCGTCTTGTTTTACGGGCATCTTTTTAGGGATGGGCGGAGGAAAAGCAGTTGTTGAAACATTGACGTCTATTGGCTTAGGCAAGTGGGGGCTGTTCTTCATAATGATGATTTCGCTGGTCATTCTGGGATGCTTTGTTGACTGGGTCGGCCTCATTTTCCTGACCTTCCCGATATTTTTGCCCATTGCCCGCCTGATGGGATTTGACATGGTCTGGTTCGTCATCATGATGGCCATGTACCTGCAGATATCCTTCCTGATACCTCCCTTCGGATACGCTCTCTTCTATCTGGCCGGGATGAAAATAGAAGGTATAAGGTGGGGACATATTTACCGGGGGGTTTTGCCTTTTCTAATTATACAGATCATCGGTGTGCTGATTTTTACCTCGTTTCCCCAGCTGGTTCTTTTTGTTCCCATGATTTTATACGGCTGAAAAAGGAATTGGGTTTCGTATAAGTATCTTTTTTGAAATTTTTAGAGGCGGGAGATAGCCACTTGAGGTTGTTCCCCGCCTCTTTTTGTTTTTTTATGCCGCGGAAAGTGATTGACCAATTTTCTAACGAATAGTGAAAAAAAATTAAAGTAATACGAAGGGTAAAACGCTTGACATTTCGGGGCGCTGGTTTTAATGTTCTCCTGCCTGCGGGAAATTTAAAATTATAAATTACAATCGTCTGTGCTATGAAGGAAAGAAAACGTATTGTTGTTACCGGCATGGGAACAATAAACGCCGTTGCCGGAAATGTTGCCGATTTTAAACAGGCGCTTCAGGACGGCATTTGCGGTATTGGGCCGCTGGATCTTTTTGACACGAGAGAATTTCGCACAAAAAACGGCGGACAGATAAAAGATTTTTCCCCACGCGACTACATACCCAGCCAATATTCATTAAAAAGAATGTCGCGCGCCGATCAGCTTTCTTTTTCCGCCGTGTTGGAAGCGCTACGAGATGCGGGGCTGTACCCTTTGCCTATGGAATTACAGGAAGAAATGGGAGTGGCCATTGGCGGCGGTTCCGGCGGTCTTTTTGAGGCAGAAAATTTTTACGGCAATTTACTGAATAAGGGTGCTTCCCGCTCCAGGTTTTCCGCGCTCTCCAGTATTTATTGCGCTTCTTCCGCCGACCGGATTGCCTCCTCGTTTGGTTTAGCCGGCCCCAAAACAACATTTATGACTGCCTGCTCCGCTGGCGGCACGGCTCTGGGCTACGCAAGGGACTTGATTGTTAGCAATCACGCGTCGATTATGCTGGCCGGCGGCGTGGAACCAATGTGTCGCATCACCTACGCGGCCTTCAACGCCCTGCAATCCGTGGAACCGGATGTCTGCCGTCCCTTTGACCGCGACCGGGCCGGGCTTTCTCTGGGCGAGGCGGCGGCGATAATGGTGCTGGAGCCTTTAGGCGAAGCGCTGGCGCGCGGGGCAAAAATTTACGCCGAAATTTTGGGTTATGGCATTTCCTGCGATTCTTTTCATATGACCGCCCCGGATGAAAAAGCTTCGGGCGCTGTTCGTTCTATGCAGGCCGCTTTAAAAGACGCTGATCTTTCTCTTGACGATATTGATTACATCAACGCGCACGGCACTGCCACACCGGTTAATGATCTGACAGAGACAAAGGCAATAAAAGAAGTGTTCGGCCGTCGCGCGTATAAAATTCCCGTAAGTTCCACAAAGTCCATGCACGCGCATACTCTGGGCGCGGCCGGCGCCCTGGAAGGTATCGTCAGCGTGCTGGCGCTGCAAAATGGCTTTATTCCTCCCACAATCAATTATTCAAAACAGGATCCGCAATGTGACCTTGATTACGTTACTGAAGGAGCGCGCAAAGCAAATTTGCGCGCGGTGCTTTCCAATTCGTTTGCCTTTGGCGGCAATAACACCACGGTTATCTTCGGCAAATATTCTGAAAGAGGCGCGCGAAATGGTTGAAAAATCAAAGTGGGACATGAAAAAGCGGGTTGTGGTCAGCGGGCTGGGTATGGTTACGCCTTTGGGTGTCGGGAAAGATGAGTTTTGCCAGCGGCTTTTTGGCGGCGAATGCGGTATTGGTGAGATAAAAGCATTTGATACTAAAGATTTTACCTCACATCTCGGCGCGGAAGTGACGAACTTTTCACCGCGAGATTTTATTTCTGTAAAAAATCTGCGACGGATGGATAAAATATCGCCCATGGCGGTAGCCGCGGCGCGTCTCGCGCTGGAAGATGCGAAAATACAAGTTACTGTAGAGAACAGAGACCGTATCGGTATTATTCTGGGCACCGCTTTCGGCGCGACGGATGTGACGTTGCAATTTGCCGAAAATCTGCTGGCGCAGGGGCCGGCGGCGGTAAATCCTATTTTGGTTCCCAATACGGTAATGAACGCGCCTGCCGGACATGCTTCGATAGAGTTGGGTTTTCGTGGCGTGAACACAACGGTTACGCATTATGCTGTTTCGGCGGAAATTGCTATTTCTTATGCTGCCGCGGAAATTCGCCGCGGCACGGCGGATTTCATTCTGGCTGGTGGAGTGGATATCCTGTCAAAATTTTACTATGAATCGCTTGCCCGCTTTCATGCGTTATCTCCTGCGGGAGGTGGCACGGAAGGCAGCATGCCCTTTGATGAGACGCGCAACGGATTTGTTGCCGGAGAAGGCTGCGGCATAGTGTGTTTGGAAAGTATGGAATCAGTGAAGCAGCGCGGCAGTGATTATTACTGTGAAATCAAAGGTTTTGGCCTAGGATCATCCATTTGTGGTCCTACACAGTGGCCGCGTGAATCCGCGGGAGTTGAAAAAGCAGTTACCCGCGCTTTAAAAAATTCGGAAGTTACTGCTGCCGAGATAGACGCTGTTTACGCCGCGGCCAACGGCGGCAAAGATTTAGACGCTGCTGAAGCTCAAGCTTATGAAAAATTATTTACGGAGAACAGAAATAAACCCTCTATAACGGCAATAAAAGGCGCCTTGGGCGAAAGTTTTTCCGGCGGCGGCCTGCGCGCCTGCGCGCTGGCATTATCAATAAAGGAAAAACTGCTGCCTCCAACGGTAGGTTTGATTAAGCCCGCATTTCCTTTAAAATATGTTATAAGCGAACAGAGAAAAGTAAATATTAAAAATGCTCTGCTTTCCGGCATTTCCTTTGGCGGAACCTATGCTTGTCTGGTTTTTTCCGGACGTGGTGATTAAGGAGAATATAAAATTGAATATTGGTGAATGGATAACAAAGCGAGCAATAATTCATCCGAATAAGCCTTTCCTTGCGGAAAACAACAAAACGCTGTCGAACCGCCACTTCAATGAGCAGGTTAATAAAACCGCCCATGCGCTGAATGATTTGGGGATTGCCAAGGGAGACCGCGTAGCCCTTCTGATGTCTAATTGCTCCGAGTTTCTGGAATTATTTTTTGCCTGCGCTAAAACGGGCACGATTATGGTGCCGCTCAATTTCCGTCTGGCCGTTCCCGAGCTTGTCTATATTTTAAAGGATTCCGAACCGGCGGTGCTGATTTATTCCGCGGAATTTGCGGATAAAGTGCAAGAAATTAGAAAATCATCGCTTTCCGTAAAACAGTATATTGGTCACGGCCGTGATTTGGTCGAAGGGGACAGAAAGTTGATTGATTTTGTCGATTCCGTATCCGAAAGAGGAGTGTTGCATACGGCGGAGGTTGATTTGCCGGATCCGCTTTTTATCATGTATACTTCCGGCACAACAGGTGATCCCAAGGGCGCGGTATTAACTCATCAGAATATCTTGTTCGGAGCGATTCATTCACTTTTGGGCTACGGGGTTGACCGCTCTTACAAGTCGCTCGTGGTCGCGCCGCTTTTTCATATCGGCGCGCTGGCCGCTTCCGTAACGCCGATTGTCTATGCCGGAGGAAGCTTGGTTATCAGCAGTTTTTATAACGCTTCCGATGTGCTCAAAACCATCTGCCGGGAAAAAATAAATTATATGTTTGCCGTACCGGTGATGTTTCAGATGATGGCCGAGGTGCCCGAATGGAAGGATGCTGACTTGTCGCATGTGCGCTTTTTTATTTCCGGTGGCGCGCCGATTCCCCTGCCGGTAATTAAAAAATACCAGCAGGAGAAAAGCATTGGTTTTGTTCAGGGCTACGCTTTGACGGAGACAGGGCGGTTGACTTCTCTCGATTTGGAGGATTCCATCACCAAAGCCGGCTCAGTCGGCAAGGAAGTCTTTCACGTAAATTTGCGTATTGTTGATGAACAGGGAAGGAATCTGCCTTCAAAAGAACCTGGTGAAATTATCGTGCAGGGCCCCAATATTTTTACCGGATACTGGCGCAAAGGGGGCACTATTGTTTCCGCTTTGAAAAACAACTGGTTCCATACCGGCGATATGGGGATGCGCGATGATGACGGTTTTATTT
>Ga0209614_1001371_pt1 | contig 18521 bp, 16 predicted proteins | sample BlaSprsedimmetaG_FD_185484 | JGI IMG/M metagenome (GOLD analysis project Ga0209614, IMG submission 185484) | Hot spring sediment bacterial and archeal communities from California, USA to study Microbial Dark Matter (Phase II) - Blank Spring... ... | reverse complement strand
ACCCAATGGCGCCTCGCTCACCCTTTTCGTCAATGGGAAAGAGTTAGCCAGCGTCGAAGATGCTACTTTTTCGTCGGGCGACATCGGTCTGACGGCCACGACCTACGAGTCCACGCCCACCGAGATTCACTTCGATAACCTGATCGTCAGCAAACCATAGCCTATCCCGAACGAAGCCGCTCCGCTTCCGAGCCGGAACCAATAAAGAGCACCTCGTATGCAAAATTCTTGCACAAAAAACAAGAATTTAACCGGATAGGCGCTATCGAATTCTCCAAACTCTGACCCTTCTCTTGGAGAAGGGCCTTCGGCGTCCAATGCGGCGCATCCGTCCGACCGATCACGAGTACGACGGCCCGCCGCCCCGCGACCTGAAATAGTTTGAACTAAGTGCGATCTACAGGAGGAAACGATGAATAAAACGTTCGTTCAGACGATTTTCGCCCGCCGCAGCATCCGCAAGTACACCGACGAAGCAGTTAGCCAGGAGAACATCCAGACCCTGTTGGAGGCGGCGATGGCGGCCCCCTCCGCCTCGAACCGCAAACCGTGGCAGTTCGTCGTCGTGACCAAGCGAGAGACGCTGGACCTGCTGGCCGAGCAGCATCCCCACGGCAAGATGCTGGCGGATGCGACGCTGGGCATCGCGGTCTGCGGCGATCTGACAGAGATGGAGCGGTACTGGGTTCAGGATTGCTCGGCGGCGACCGCGCTGGGACTGGGCGCGGTCTGGCTGGGCGTCTACCCCCGGGATGAGCGGATCGCCGTCGTCCGTGATATTCTGGCGCTGCCGGAGCACATCACCCCGCTCAACGTGATCGCTATCGGACATCCCGCCGAGGAAAAAGAGCCGCGCACCCAATATGACGAGGCCCGCGTCCATTGGGAACGGTGGTAGGGAAAGATGAATCTACGTCACTTTGTCGCCTGGGCCCAGGAACAGGAAGAACTGCTTGTGGTCGACTCCGCGCTCAATCCACACCTGGAAATGGCCCGCGCGATGCACGCCCTGGATGGCCGGCCGGTGCTTTTCAACGCGCTGACCGGTCATCCCAATTGGCGCGCTTTGTCCGGCGTGTGCGCGCGGCGGGAGCACTTCGCGGTCGCGCTGGGATGCCGGGCGTCGGACCTGGTGCATCGCATGGCCGAGGCGTTGGCGAATCCCGCGCCGCCAGCGCTCACGAGCGGCGAAGCGCTATGTCAAGAGGTCGCGGCGGACCGTGTAGACCTGACCCACTTGCCCATCCCGCGCTATCACGCCCGGGACGGTGGGCGCTACGTGACCTCCGGCATCGCTGTAATTGAGGACCCCGACTACGGACGCAACGTCGCGTTTCACCGCCTGATGATCCTGGACGCGCGTCGCGTCGCCGCCCGCATCGTCGAAAACAGGGGGACGCATACGGCGTGGGCCAAGACCGACCGTGACGTGCCGGTCGCCATCGCAATAGGCTGCCCGATCCAGGTGTTGTTAGCGGCGGCGATGAGCCCGCCCAAGGGCGTGGACGAGCTCGCCATCGCCCAGGCCATGGCGCCCACGCCGTTGGCGGCGTGTCAGACGGTCGATTTGGCCGTCCCTGCCGAAGCCGAGATCATCCTGGAAGGGCGCATCACCCACACGCTGGCGGACGAAGGCCCTTTTCCTGACCTGACGGAGACGATGGACGTCGTGCGGCGCCAGCCGGTCATCGAGATCGACCGCTTCACCCACCGGCGCGCGCCGATCTTTCACGCGCTGCTCCCCGGTGGGATGGAGCACAAGCATCTGATGGGTATGCCCCGCGAACCGACCATCTTCGCCGCCGTCGACGAGGTCTGTCGCTGTACCGGCGTCTACATCACGCCCGGCGGCGCGTCGTGGTTGCACGTCGTGGTGCAGATCGAAAAGCAGCACGACGACGATGGGCAAAAGGCCATTGAGGCCGCCTTCCGGGGGCATAGCTCGCTCAAGCACGTAGTCATCGTCGATACCGACATCGACATCTACGACAGCACCGACGTGGAATGGGCCATCGCCACGCGCTTCCAGGCCGACCGGGATCTGCGCGTTTTCACCGACCAGCCCAGCAGCAGCCTGGATCCGTCGGCGACCCAAATACCCGGGGAGAAGTCCCGCACGGCCAAGATGGGGTTAGACGCGACTGCCCCCCTGAACGCCGCTCGAAAGGCTTACCAAAAAGTCGAGTATGAAGCGCTAGACCTGTCACAGTACAACTTGAAGCGTGGGACAACCGTGTAGAGATTGCTTGCATTATGTTTTACTTTAGTGTATAGTAGTACAGAGTCCCGATAAAGGACTTGGCAAGTCGTAGAGTTCAATGCTAAGGCTGGGGAGTTACAAGGAGGTAGACAATGGACATTATCAGGGTCGCTTCATCTTCTCGCTCAACAGCGGTGGCGGGCGCCATCGCGGGCGTCGTGCGAGAACAGGGTCGCGTGGATGTGCAGGCCATTGGCGCGGGCGCCGTCAATCAGGCGGTCAAAGCCGTGACCATCGCTCGCGGGTACCTGGAGCTGGATGGTATCGACATCATCTGTATACCTGAGTTCGTCGAGGTATTGATCGATGGTCAAGAAAGGACGGCAGTTCGCCTGAAGGTCGAAACAAGGCTCACTAGCAGCCCGACGCCTTGGACGGAGGACGAAGAAGACGAAGAAGACGAAGAAGACGAAGAAGCATACGACTACGAAGCGTACGACGAAGAAGAGATAGACGAATTCGAAGAAGATTAGATCTGCATATCCACAGTACAGCCTCCGATGGCGTCAATACCCCATCGGAGGTTGTTCAATTAGCGCTGGCTTATGGGCTAGACGTGATAGCGCTCACCGATCACGACACGGTGGGGGGGGTTGCCGAGGCCCAGCAAGCAGCGGCGCAGCAAGCAGCGGCCCAGCAAGCAGCGGCGCACGCTGAGGACACGTTGTCGCTGGAAGTCATCGCCGGCGTGGAGATCAACGCAGAGGGATCCTGGGGGGACCTTCACTTCCTGGGCTATTATCTCGACCTGGAAAGCCCCCTCTTGCTGGAGCGTCTGGCACACATGCGCGACGCGCGGGTGGATCGCGCCAGAGAGATGGTGAGTCACCTGCGCTCGATGGGCATGCGACTGGATTGGGAAGAAGTTGCTGCCATAGCCAGAGGCGATAGCATTGGACGGCCCCACGTGGCCCGTGCACTGTGCAACCGGGGTTACGTGAGGACGATGCAAGAAGCTTTCGATCGCTTCATCGGCCGAGATGGGCCAGCTTACGTACCCCGCCGCCGGATGACGCCTTCCCAGGCTATCGAGACCATTTTTGAAGCTGGTGGCGTGCCGGTGCTGGCCCATCCCGTCCACTCCGGGGGTGGTGCCACGTCCCGTATACCGGAGTTTGTGACGTACGGGCTGCGCGGACTTGAGGTCTACTATCCCCATCACAGCCCGGAGGACGTCGACTTTTTGCTGTCGCTGTGCCAGAAACACGGCCTATTGGCTACCGGCGGCTCGGACTATCACAGCCCCTCGGCCCACGCGGGCGTCTCGCTGGGCACGTTGGACGTGCCTTATGCCTGTTTCGAAGCCCTGCGAGACGCTGCCCTATCCTCCTCTTAACGACTCCCCTAGACCTATTCACTGGCCCAGTTTTCAACCATCAGTTCCGGCACTCTCAGAAACTCACGCTCGTTGTTTGTCACCAAGATTGCACCCAAACTCGCGGCGTGAGCCGCGATCAGCATATCCATGGCGCCAATCGGTCTCCCTTCTTTCTCAAGCGCCGCCCTGATCTCGCCATAGACCTGCGCGGCCTCTTCGTCGAACGGTGACACGAGCAGTGGCAGCAAGAACTGCTCTAACTGCGTTCTTGCCATAAAAGGGGCCAGGTTAAAATCCCGGCTGATCCGTTCAGTGATTGCATTTTCGGGCGACTTCGCTTCCAGTCGTTCAATTGCACTTTTTTCGTATCATCTCAATAAACCGGGGTAAACTCGCTCGGGCCGGTCTCCTGACCGTGCCCGCTGTGGCTCGGTCGGGAGACCGGCCACAGCTCCCCAACTTATTGAGAAGATACCTTTTTTCCATTTGATTCTCCTCCTGTGGTCTATAACAGCCTATATTCTAATTCTACCACGGTGGGTCATTTGAACCAATAGGAAATGCCCATGCCGAGAGGTCAGATCTCGGCGCTCCGGGCGGCATCAGAGCCGCCAAATTCGATACCGTTCCGCGACGACGAGTTCGTCCACGTAGACGTACCGGCGCGGCCGGAAGATAGGATCGTCAGGACTGGTGAGAACTTTCACCAGGAGTACGCCGTATCTTCTCAATAACTTGGGGTGAATCTGTTCGTAGTGCGCGCGCTATCTAGCGGCTTTAGTGCGCTTTTAGGGGCGCTGAAGCGCCTACTACGAACAAGCGCCCGGTTTATTGAGAAGATACAGTACGCCGACGATACGCTCTCCCTTGACGGCGACGAGCAGCGTCTCATCTGGATTCGTCAACCTCTGATCGAAGCACTCGCGGGTCATGATGGGGTCGGCGATCTGGAAACGGCCGGGCAACAGGTCGGTGTGGAACCGATTTTCTTCGGCGAAGACCGCGGCCAATCCTCCTCCCGATCCGCCACCCAAGAAGAAACGAGGGCGACAGAAGCCATCCCCGCCCATCCACTGCAAACGGGCGGTAGGCTGGGCAGTTACGGCCCTATAAACAAAAGCGCCCCTTCCCTCTGTCGGGGAAGGGGCACAGCGTTTTTGCCTTACTTACGAAACTATGGCGCTGGCGTGGGCGTCGGCGGCAACTCCAGGAAATCCTCCCGCCCGTTGTCCGCCAGGTTCTGCACGCCGAACTCGGCCACCCGGACGTAATACGGCGATTCCGACGATTTCACGACGTAGCCATCGTCGACCTGCGCCCCTACGCGAACGGTGATGCTCTTGTCGGCCAGCACCAGCGTCGCCACGGCCGCCGGGTCGTCCAGGCCGTACGCGGATTTTTCCTCGCGGCCGAGAGGGGCGAGCATATTGATCACGGCCGCCTGCCGGATCATGGCCGTGACCCGCGTCGTAGCCAGGGTCTCGTCCGCCTCCAACCCCTCCATCGTCCACGGCGCTTCCGCCCCTGTCTCCTCATCCTCATCTATCTCCTCCCGGAAGAAGACGAAGACACCGTTCCCATTCTCCAACGTCACCCGCTGCAGATCGGCCAGGGCCACGTTCTGGTATTGCGCGTCGATCCACGTGACCGCCGTCGTCCCCAGCTCCCAGGTCGAGAGCTCGCCGGTCAGATAGGTCTCATTCTTTCCCTCGACACGGAAGTGGGTCGCGCCGTAACTGGGCGACGATCCCAGGAACAGGGTATATGCCTCACCGCCGGCAGTCTCGAAGGTGACGCGACGCAAGAAATCGCTCTTCGCCACCTGGAGCTGCTTGTGGCTGGCGTCGGTGCGAGTCACCAGCCGACCAGTGTTCAAAGCGGCGATGCTCTCCAAAACCGGCTGGATCCTGTCCACGTTAGCTGGGAAATTGTCCGCCTCCGGCAGCACCCACTCACCGTCGACCTTTGCCAGGTGAATCTCGTTCCCATCGGCGTCGGCGATCTTGAGATCGACGATGTCGTAGACGCCGCCGCTTTCCGCAGCATCTCCCTCCTCCCCCTCCCCGACCGTCAATGCCGGGAAGACCGGTTCCGCCTGCGCCGCCGCCGGCGCCTTCGGCCAGAACACGACGACGCTCAAGATCACCTGTATGACCAGAAGGCCGATCAAAGCCTGATTCAACCGCTCTCTGACGCTCACGAACTGTTTTAGCCTGTCCATTATTTCCGTTGTTTCCATCACTGCACCTCGCTAACGCCGCTATTCTCACGCGCGCTATCTTCATCCGCCGCGCCGCCAGATCGCGCCGCCAGATGCGCCATCTCCTCTGGCGCTATCAACGCCATCGGCTGCTCATTCTTGCGGCGGGCGTTCCACACCACGCCGATGACGAGCAGCGACAACAGGGCCAGGACGTAATTGGCGATCTCCCAGAAGGACTGCTCCCCCTCGTTCATATCCTTGAGCAGGCGGGTGTAGGTCCCGCGCGCCCGGATATCGAGCAAGTCCTGATCCTCCGTCGCCCAGGCGACCGCGTTCTGCACCAACTTGAGGCTGTTGAGATACCGGTCCATCGACAGATTGGAGGATATCTCGAAGACCACGTCGTCCACGAACTCGGCGCTGCCGATGACGATCAGGCGCGCGTTAACGCTCGATTCCTCGATGACGCCGGCTATCGGCGCTTGAGGCGCTTCTTGCGCGCCCGCCTCCGTGTCTTCAGAAAACACGTCGTCGGCGAAGGGGGAGGGCTTATCCTTGAAGTAACTCTCGAACACCCCCTGGGCCGCGACGGCCAGCGGGTAGGATTGCTGCTCGGCCCCCACGGGAAAGCCAACGTCGGGATACATCTCGAAATCGGGCTGGATATTCATCGTCATCTGGATCCACGAATCCGGGCTGGATTGGAGCAGTGTAGCGACCTCCAGGTCCGAAACGCGTTCCTCGTCCAGCGTGATGGGAGAGACCCAGTTGAGCGTCACCGCCGGCAGGTTGGAGACGATAGCGACGAAGTCGCCGCTTTCCGACGCCATCCCATCAGGGCGCACGTCGACGAAGAAGGGATATTCGATAGCCGTTATCTCCTGCACCTGGAAACCGCCCACGTCCCGTACGCGCGGGATGGGGAACTGCTCGTTCCGCATATCCAGCACCAGCGAATCCTCGACGGTGAATCCATAACTGGCCAACATAGCCTGCAACCCCTGTTCCAGCGGTTTCAAGCCCAGCCCGCCGGCCATCTGGTCGATGGTGATGGCGTAGTTGCCGGCCGCCGCGATGACGGCGCCGCCGCGCATCAGGTACTGGTCGATGGCGAAGCGTTCCTGATCGCTCATCCCCTGGGGGGCGACGAGCAGCAACACGTCCACGTCGGCAGGCACCTGCCCCGCGCTCAGGTCGACGTTGCGCACCTCGTACTCCTGGCGCAGCGCCTGGGTGAGCTGTTGCCAACTGGAGAGCGGTTGCTGCATCTGGCCGAACATGTCCTGCGTCGGCTCGGCCGGCGGGGTCCACAGCCCCACCACCTGCAAGAAACCGGTCGTGCTCCGCTTGAGGGCCGACTCGATGGACGTGCGTATGTCGGCCTCGCTCATGTCGCCGGAGGGGTAGATCAGTTGAGCCTCGTCTCCCACCTGCAACAACAGGTGCAGATAATAGCTTTCAGCCGAAAACAACGAAAGGGCGAAAGGCTGAATCCCGTACTGTTCGTACAACTCCTGCGGCGTGAGCGCGCTATCGGGCGCGCTCGGATCGACCATCTCGTAGGCGAACTTCCCACCCGACTCACTGCTGATCTCCTCCGCCACCCGGGCGATGGTATCGACCACGCCCTCCTCGATCAGATATGACGGGAGCATATCCGGCGTGACGTAGACGGTCAGGTGAGCCGGCTCCTCCAACGCGGCCAGGATCGCATCCAGGCTCTGGAACCCGTAGACCACCTTCTTGATCGAACTGGTCAGGTCATACTCCAGGTTGCGTAACCGCACATCGACGTCGCCGCGCCCCGCATGCACCTCGATCAGATCGCGGAAGTTGAGCACCACGTTCTGGTCCCCGTAGCGGATCAGGATGTCGAAATAGGAATTGATGATCGACGTCTCGTAGCGCCCGGCGACTTGGAAGGGAGAGGGCCGGATGCCATAGGTCTGGTTGGCCTCCGCCTCCTTTTCCGGATGCTTGATCGGGTCGACGATGTCCAGTTCCAACATGCCGCCGGCCGCCACCTCATACTCCCGCAGCATGTCCCGGATCTGGGGCGTCAACGGCGCCAGCAGGGGATGGGTCTTCTCGCTGAAGTAGCCGCGAATGAGCAACGGTTCCTGCAGGTTGCTCAACAGATTTCGCGTCGTGGGCGACAGGGTGTATTGATTGCCGGCCGTCAGATCCAGCCGCAAGGCGCGCAGGGGATAAAGCCACACGTTGAAGACGAGCAGGTTCACCACCACCAGGACGGCGGTCAGTGTCATAGCCACGCGCTGGGGCTGCAAGCGCTCGCCGACGCCCCACCGCTTGCGCTCGAGCGAGAAGACGTTGAGCATCAAGAACACGCCCGTCAGCGAGAGGTAATAGGCCAGGTCGCGGAGATCGACCACGCCGCGCAGGATGCTCTCGAAGCGGCTGCCCGATCCAAGAGCGCGCAACAGCTCGGCTGCTCTATCGGTGACGAAATCGGTCATCCCGCCGGAACCGAGCAGGTAGAACAGCCCGCACACCAGCCCCGTCACGATCAGGGCCACGATCTGGTTGTCGGTGCGGGAGGAGACGAACAGGCCGATGGCGGCGTAGGCGGCCGCTAGCAGGATCGCCGCCAGATAACCACCGATCACCGGTCCCCAATCCAACGGGCCCATCAGGGAGACGGTGAGGGGCAGGAAGATCGTCAGGGCCAGGGAGATCACCACCAGCCCCATCACGGCCAGGAACTTGCCGATCACCAACTGCAAGTTGGAGACCGGCAGGGTCAGTAGGACCTCCATCGTGCCCGAGCGCTGCTCCTCGCTCCACTGGCGCATGGTCAGCGCCGCCACCAGGAAGATCATCAACAACGGCATCCACTCGAAGAGCGGGCGCACGTCGGCGATCCCCCGGGCGAAGAAACTATCGCCCTGCCAGAAGAAAGAGAATAACGTAATCGCCAGGAAGACGCCCACGAAAATGAGCGCCATCAAGGAACCGAAATAGCCTTCTAACTCCTTGCGTGTGATTGCAACGATCTGTTTCATCTTTGCAGTAATCCTCCTATGCCGCTGCGGCTGCCCGAGCCGACGGCTAACTCGTTGAACACGGTCTCCAACGTGCGGACGTCGCGCCGCAGTTCGCGCACCGGCCAGCCGTTCTCCCGCGCCAGGTCGTAGATCGCCGGGCAGAGATCGACCGCGCTGCCGGCTCCCTGGCCCAGGATCCGGTACCCGGGATATCCATCGGGCGAGGTGAGCCGCTCGACGTGACGGACACCCTTCACATCGCGCAGCGTCCGCTCGGCGCCCTGGGGCGCCTCGGTCAGCACCAGCACCGCATCCGACGTGGCCGCCAGTTCCGAGAGGTGGGCGTCGGCCTTGATCTCGCCGTTGATCAGGATGATCACCCGGTCGCACAGCGCCTCCACCTCCGAAAGGATGTGGGTGGAGAAGAGGATGGTGCTGTGTTCCGACAGGCGCCGAATCAGGCTGCGGACCTCCACGATCTGGGTGGGGTCCAGCCCGATGGTGGGCTCGTCCAGGATCAGCAACTGGGGCTGGTGAACGATGGCCTGGGCGATCCCCACCCGCTGCCGGAAGCCCTTGCTCAAGTGGGCGATGGGGCGCACCAGGTGTTCCTCCAATCCGGCGGCATAGACCGCCTCCGAGATGCGCGCCGTCTGCTCCGCCTCGGGAATCTGGCGCAGTTCGGCCATCATCTTGAGGTAGGCCTGGACCGAGAGTTCCGGGTAGAGTGGCGCGCTCTCCGGCAGGTAGCCGATGTCCCGTTGCACCGCCAGGGTATGGGTCGGCACGTCCAGACCGTTGACGACGACCTCGCCCTCGTCCGGGTGCAGGTAACCGGTCAGGATCTTGATCGTGCTCGTCTTCCCGGCGCCGTTGGGGCCGAGCAGGCCGACGATCTCCCCCTGTTCAACGCGAAATGAAACGCCGCGCAGGGCCCTGATGGGGCCGTAGGATTTGGATAAATCGGTGACTTCGATCATCAATCGCTTCCTCCTTCTGAACGTAAAACGTGAGATGTAAAGTAACTGCTTAGGGTTTGCTGTGGCCGGTCTCCGACCGAGCCACTGGCTGGTCTCTTAGATCAAACCCAGCGCATTATCGGCAGCAACGGGGCAGGCACGGTCAGAGACCGGCCCGAGCGGTAGAAGCCAGGTTTTTGACAAAAACCTGGTTTCTTTCCCATTTATCCCTCCCGCGTCGCTGCCTCCAGCAGGGTCTGAAGGCGCGGGACCATCTGGGCCGGGTTGGGATGGAGGCCCTCCAGCAGCAGCAGGTTATCGTAAATCTGCTCGATGCTGGCGTCGATCACGGTGTCGATCACGGGGGCGTCTGTTCGAGTCTCGACCAGGTGAGACAGGTTCTGGATCAGGGGGTGGCGCCGGTTGACCTCCAGGATCTGGGGCGCGACGTCCTGTTCCTGTCCCAGCAGACGCCGGACGCGCCGCAACTCCCGCTCCGGCCCGGCCTCCGAGGAGACGAGCCGGCAGACGTTGCCGGACAGCACCCGCGACTCGCGCACCTCCGACACCCGCTCCCCCAGCACGTCCCGGAAGCGCTGGAGCACCCGGTCGAAGGCTTCCTGCTCGATCCCGGCCTCCTCCGGCGCCTCTTCCTCCACCTCCGGCAGGGACAAGTTGGGGTCATCCACGTTCTGGAACGATTTCTCCTCGTAGGTCTGCAAGCTCTGCACCATCAACCCGTCTAGCGGGTCCACCAGGTAGAGCACGTCCAGATCATTGGTCTTGAAATAATCGAGGTGCGGGCTGTGGGCCACCGACGCCCGGTTGTCGCCCAGGATGTAGTAGATGGCCTCCTGGTCTGGCCCCATCCGGTCGACGTAATCGGCCAGCGAGATCAGATCATCGCCGGAGCGGATCGAATGGAAACGCAACAGCGGCAACAGGTCGTCCCGGTCCATCGGGCTGGCTGCCACACCCTGCTTGATGAAGGGACCGAATTCCTCCCAGAACAGGCCATAATCCGCCGGTTCGCGCTCGGCCAGCTCGCCCAACGCCTTGAGCACGCGCCCCTTGAGCGTCGCCTGGAGCTGGCGCATCACCCGGCTGCGCTGCACCGTCTCGCGGGAGATGTTCAACGGCACGTCCTCCGAATCGACCACGCCCTCGACGAAGCGCAAGTACTCGGGCAGTAAATCCTTGTTGTACTCCTGGATGAGCACCTTCTTGGAATAGAGCCGCAGGCCGTGATCGGTGCGCAGGTTCAGGACGCCGCGATCCAGGTGGCGGGGGACGTAGAGCAGGCTGCGGACGTTCACCGGTACGTCGGAGACCAGGTGGACGTGCAACAGCGGTTCCTGGAAATCCAACGTCAACTGGCGATAGAAATCGTTGTACGCTTCCTCGTCCACGTCCTGGGGCAACTCGCGCCACAGTGCCGTCTGCTGGTTGGCTACCTCGTCGCCCACGTAAATGGGGAACGAGACGTAATTGGAATGCTTCTTGACGATCTGCTGCAACCGCCATTTAGAAGCGAACTCCGCCGCATCCTCCTGGAGGTTGACCTTGATCGTGGTGCCCCGTTCCGCCTTCTCGGCCGGCGCCAGGGTGAAGGAACTGCCGCCCTCCGAGGTCCAACGCCAGGCCTGGGCGTCGGGCTGGTAGGAGCGCGTCGTCACGGAGACCTGGTCGGCCACCATGAAGACGGAATAGAAGCCCACGCCAAACTGGCCGATGATGTCCGCCGGGCGCTGTCCCTCCTCCAACTGGCGCATGAAGGCCATCGCGCCGGAATGGGCGATGGTGCCCAGGTTCTCGATCAACTCCGCGCGCGTCATCCCGACGCCGGTATCGGAGACGGTCAGCGTCAGGTCGTCCTCGTCGAAATCGACGTGGATCGCCAGTTCCACGTCCGGGTCGAGCACGTCCCGGTTGGTCAGCATCTCGAACTTGACCCGGTGCAGCGCGTCGGAAGCGTTGGAAATGAGCTCGCGCAAAAATATCTCCCGCTCGGTATAGAGCGATTTCGCCAAAATGTCGAGCAACTGCTGGACTTCGGCGCGAAATTCCATCTGTTCTCGGGTCGTCTTTTCCTCAACCATCCTGTCCTCCTTAAGCGAATGAGCGAATCGGCGAATATGCGAATATGCGAGTGAGCGAATCGGCGAATCGGCGATGGCGGGTTATGCCTCGTCCACTCAGTGGATAAGTATATCAAAACTGTGTTAGAAAAGCATTAGCGTCACGTAAGAATTCCCTTAACGCGATTCGCTCGTCCGGTGTCCATGGCCAAATCCAGGCAGGTATTATAAATACGTTATCCCATCTCGTCAACCATATTTCGAAACCACGTAGCACGTGCTTTTAATCGCTGTGCCTGATCTCTCGCTGAATTGCTTGACAAACCCACGCCTTACGTGTACAATTAGTGTAGTTTATACACTAAACCAATCCTCTTCTTTTTTTGTGAAAACTTAGTGTATTATAAACACTAAAAGGAGGCGGTGATGAACGATCGACGACCGAACGGCAGCGCAGACCAGCTGGAACGGATCGGCATGGTCGCCCGGTGGCAACCCGTGCACCGGGGTCACGCCGCCATCTTGCGCGCCCTTTGCGCCTGCGCTGCGCAAGCTATGATCGGTATCGGCAGCGCAAACCGGCACGACGCCCGCAATCCCTTTTCCCTCGAAGAGACGAGCGACATGATCCGGCTGGTGCTGGATGAACACGAGAACTACACCCTGGTCCCCGTCCCCGACCTCGACGATGGCCCGCGCTGGCGCGCGATGCTCGTCGATCTGTTGGGCCCGCTCGACCTGTTCGTGACCGACAATGCCTACGTCGCCAGCCTGTTGGCCGGGGATTACCGGATCGCCAGGCCGATCGAACTCGTCCCGACAGAAGCCAGGGTCGCGGTCGATGGCACGATGGTTCGCCGGGAGATGGCCAAGGGGGATGGTTGGCGAGAACTGGTGCCTCAGACGATAGGCGATTACATCGCGGACGGGCAGCTCGACGAGCGCTTCCGCCACGAGTTTGGACTGCAAGTACTGGCAACGGACGTGATGTACCATATTGCTAGATCGTCACCTCAATAAGTAGGGGAAAAGGGTGTGTGCGTGCAGCATTGCCGCACGCACACACCCATCCCTCGATTTAGCGAGATGATCGGACGTGATAATAAAAAATAAGGAGACGAAACATGTATTCATGGGCAGAAGATACAAGCAAGTGGTATGGCGATGGGACGTATCGCTACGGCGCCGGGGGAGCGGCGAAGCGCGAGGCAGCAGCTGCCAGGGCCACGGCCCGGGGGCCGCGCACCTATGAAAAGAGGGACGGTCCCAACGAGAAGATCGTCGATCCCAAAAAACACGTGCGCTCCACCTCCCCCACCCCGCTCATCGTGGCCGTCGACGTGACCGGCTCGATGGCCAGTTGGCCGTTCGAGATTTTCGACCGGTTGCCCCTGCTCTACAACACCCTGTCCCAGTACCGGGATGACCTCGAGATCTGCTTCGCCGCGATTGGCGACGCCGGTTACGACCGCTGGCCGCTCCAGGTGACGACCTTCGCCAGCGGCTACGACCTCGAACAGCTCCTGGGATCGCTGTACGGCGAGGGGGGCGGCGGCGACGCGCCCGAGAGCTACGGGCTCTTCGCCCACTGGGTCAACACCCACGTCGAAGCACCCCACGCGCGCGAAACTCCCTTCCTGGTCCTGTTCGGCGACGCGCCGATGCACCCCCAGGTGCCGGCGGAGCAGATCGCCCACTACCTCGGCGATGGAAAAAACGGCCACGTCGACGCGCTCGCAGCCTGGCGGCAGGTCTGCCAGAACTGGAACGTCTGGTTCCTGCGGCGCCCGACCGGCAATCCGGGGGATCCGGTAGATCAACAGTGGGGGCAGGCCATCAGCGAACAGAAAATCTTCCACATCCAGGACGAACAGCGGGCGGTCGATTACGCGATGGGCCTGATCGCCCGGGCCTGGGGGCACTTCGGGGACTTCCAGGACAACATGCGCGCCCGGCAAAGTGAGGGCAAGGTGGTCGAGGTCAGTAAGCCCATCGAGATGAAGTGCCCGCGCTGTGGCGCCCCGATCCCACCCGGTGCGGCCGGTGCATCGCGCCTGTACAGTTGCGGGTACTGCGGCACCACCCTGAAACTCTGATTGGAGGCTACGATGCTTCAAGCGATTGTGACCGCGCCCCCCTACGCCCCCTTCCTCGACGAGGTAGCCGCCCATCCCCTGGTGTGCGGGCTACGGTTGAACACGGTCATGCCGCTGCGAGATGGGCCGGCCGAAGCGCTAGAACGGCTGGGCGAGCTCGGGCAACCGGTGTGGGTCGATCTCAAGGGGCGACAACTGCGGGTAGTGGGCGCGGCGATCCCGCCCTACACGGCGGTGCGGCTGAGCCACCCGGTGCGCGTCGATACGCCGGTCGACGCCTTCTTCTCCGACGGCGACGAGTGCGTGCGGATCGTGGCTACCGACGGGGACCACATCATCCTGGAGGATGGTCCCCGGCGGCTCATCGGTCCGGGAGAGTCGGTCAACATCGTCCACCCCTCCCTCGAGATCTCGGGCACCCTGACCGAGACCGACCGCGCCTACCTGGCGGCGATGGACGAGTTGGGGCTCAACCAGGTCATGCTCTCGTACGTCGAGCGGCCCGCCGACGCCGACGAGGTGCAGCGCCTGCTGCCGGGCGCCGAGGTGATGCTCAAGATCGAGACGGAACGAGGGCTGGCGTACGCCCGGAAGTACGGCGCCCGGCAAGGGCGCTTGATAGCCGCACGCGGCGACCTGTACGTCGAGGTGTTGCAGCCCCACCGCGTCGTGGGCGCGCTGCGCGACGTCATCGCCGCCGATCCCCGGGCCGTGGTCGCCAGCCGGCTCTTCGACTCGCTGGCCCACCGCCCCGTCCCCGCCAGCGCCGACATCGGCGACGTGGCCTACCTGCTGGCGTTGGGCTACCGGACGTTCATGCTCGGCGACGCCATTTGTCTGCGGCGCGACTCAGTGCTGGCGGCCCTCAACCTGCTGGAGAAGATAGCGGAGGAAGTACCTTCTCAATAAGTTGGGGAGCTGTGGCCGGTCTCCCGACCGAGCCACAGCGGGCAGCTATCTTCTCAATAAACCGGGGGCTTGTTCGTAGTAGGCGCTTCAGCGCCGTAAAAGCGCACGCACGACGAATAAGTTCATCCCAAGTTATAGAGAAGCCAGCGGAGGAATGCGTATGCGTAAGAATGCGGGAACAGGAAATGCAACCGGAACGAGCATCGCCCTGGCCCAGGTCAACCCCTGCGTCGGCGACCTGGAGGGCAACGTCGAACGCTGCCTGGCGGCGATCGAGACGGCGCGAAATGAGAGAGCCAGCCTGCTCGTCCTGCCGGAGATGGCGATCCCGGGGACGCCGGCCCGCGACATCCTGTTCGATTCCAGCTTCGTCGAGGCGGTCGAGGCCGCCACCCAGGACCTGGCTCGACGAGCCAGCGCCGGGCCGCCGGTCGTCGTCGGCACCCTGGCGGTCGGTGATGCGCCCCGGACCGGCCACCCGGGGCTCCTCAACGCCGCCGTACTCATGGCAGGCGGTCGTGCGACGCTGGTCGCGGCCAAGCGGTTGCTGCCCACCGGGGACGTGTCCTTCGAGCCACGCTGGTTCACGCCCGGACCGGCGCTGCCCCCGGTGACCGTCGCAGGCCGGCGGGTCGGGTTCCTGGTGGGGGAGGATCTGTGGGACGAGGGAGGCGAGGTTCACCCCCCGGCCGAGTTGCGCGTGCTGGTCTGCATTGCAGCGTCTCCCTACCACCACTCGGTGATGGAACAGCGACGGTGTCACGCCCGCCGTCACGCCCGCGAACAGGGATGCCCGGTGCTGTACGTCAACCTGTGGGGCGGGAACGACGAGTTGATCTTCGACGGTCGGAGTTTCGCCCTCGACGCGGAGGGTCGCCCACTCGTCCAACTGCCCGGTTTCGAGGGGGCGGTTCGCGTGCTCGATTTTGAGTCCACTCCCCAAAAGGACGAGCCGACTGAAGCGGCGGACACACAACCGGAGGCGGACGTCTACCGGGCCCTCGTCCTGGGAGTGCGGGATTTCGCCCGCAAGAACCGGCTGGCACGCGCCTTCCTGGGGCTATCCGGCGGCGTCGACTCGGCGCTCGTCGCCGTGATCGCGGCCGACGCCCTGGGACCGGAGCGGGTCACCGCAGTCGCCATCCCCTCGCGCTACACCGACCCGCGCTCCACCGCCTGCGCGCGGGAGCTAGCCCAGGCCCTCGGCATTCACTTCGAGGTGGTGGCCCTGGAACGCTTGCACGCCGCCGCCGAAGAGACCCTCGGTAACCTGCTGTCGTCAGAAGAAAGCGGCACGACGGCCGAGAACGTCCAGGCCCGGCTCCGGGCCACGATCCTGATGGGTTTCGTCAATCGTCACGGAGGTTTGCTCCTGAACACGAGCAACAAGACCGAGGCCGCCCTGGGATACGGCACGCTCTACGGCGACATGGCTGGCACGCTGTGCCCCATCGCCGACCTGACCAAGCCGCAAGTGTACGAGCTGGCCCGTTGGATCCGGGCCACCCGGGGCTTAATCCCCCCGTATATCCTCGAGCGCCCCCCGTCGGCCGAACTGAAGCCGGATCAGGTCGATCCCTTCGATTACAACGAGGTCGGGCCGGCGATGGAGCGTCTGGTGCAGGCGAATCGCAGCAACGCCGCTCTCCGCCGTTCCGAACACAAGCGCTGGCAGATGGGCGTCGTCCTCAAGGTCAGCGCCAGGGCCTTCGGCACGGGGCGGATGATGCCGATCACGCGCAGATGAATGGCAAGCTTGATGGTCAAAGATGGTCAAAGAGGAGTACGCCCACACCACCTTTGACAAATACTATCCCCTATGCTACAATTCAAACGTTGAACAATAAAATATCACATCTCCGAATCTTGTGACCTAAAGGTCTCCTGAATCGCTTTGCTGGGACTTATGGTCCAAGATCGGTAGGGTATCGTTGGAAACGGCTATGCCTCCCACACTAGGAAAGGAGATGAACCGAGCAAGCAATCACGTGCGCGTCTCCTCATCTTTTTCAAGAGGAGACTTTTTTTTGTCATTTTTCAAAGGAGGCTTCACATCAACGAAATAATACGTGCTTTGATTGAGGCCGTTCGATTGATCGCCGTCCGCGACCCCGCCCTGTATGCCATCATCATCCTATCCCTGCGGGTGTCAGGGATCGCGCTGTTGTTCAGCACCCTGATCGGCATTCCCCTGGGCGCGGCCCTGGGGTTGAGCCGTTTCGTCGGGCGCCGGGTGATCATCGCCATGCTCTACACCGGGATGGGGTTCCCGCCCGTGGTCGTGGGACTGTTCGTCTACCTGATGCTCTCACGCAGCGGCCCCCTGGGACAATTAGAGTCGACCCTCGTCCCCAGGCTCTTCACCCCGGCGGCGATGGTCGTGGCCCAGTGCATCATCTCCTTCCCGCTGGTGGCGGGATTCACCATGGCCGCCGTGATGGGGGTGGATCCCCAATTACGACGGCAGGTGCGCGCCCTGGGTGCCACCCGCTGGCAGACGACGCTGGCGGTGCTGATGGAGGCGCGCGTCGGCGTGATCGTATCGGTCATCGCCGGGTTCGGCAGCATCATCTCGGAGGTGGGCGCAGTGATGCTGGTCGGCGGCAACATCGAGGGACGGACCCGCGTCCTGACCACCGCTATCGTGCTGGAGACGCGCAAGGGGAATTTCGACCTGGCGATGGCCCTGGGCGTGATCCTGCTGGCCTTATCTTTCCTGACCAACGTGGCCATGCTTTACCTGCAAGGGAGGACGTTCGAAGAATGAGCGAGCACATTTACCACTTGAGAAATTTGACCAAGGTCTACGACGGGCGGCACGTGCTCCACGTCGAACACCTGGACATCCGGCAAGGTGAGATATTCAGTGTGGTTGGTCCCAGCGGCGCGGGAAAGAGCACACTGCTGCGCCTGCTCAATTTCCTGGAAGCGCCGAGCGCTGGCGCGGTGCATTTCCTGGATACCGAATTTAGCGCCGCCAAGTCGGTGGGCATCCCAACCCGCCGGCGTGTGACCACCGTCTTCCAGCGTCCAATCCTGCTCAACCGCAGCGTGTGGGATAACGTGAGCTATGGCCTGCGTCTGCGCGGACAGCGGAATGCATCCCGGTTGATCGAGGGGACGTTGGACCAGGTCGGCTTGATGAATCTGGCCCACCAGCGAGCGCGGACACTCTCCGGCGGGGAGGCGCAGCGGGTGGCCCTGGCCCGGGCGATGGTGCTCCAGCCTGACGCGCTCCTGCTTGATGAGCCGACAGCCAACCTGGATCCCTACAACGTCGGGCTAATCGAGGACATCGTGCGGGCGCTCAACCGGGAGCACGGGACGACGCTGGTGCTGGTGACCCACAACGTCTTCCAGGCCAAGCGCCTGGCCGATCGCGTGGCGCTGATGTTGGAGGGCGAGATGGTCGAGGTCGCCGATAAGGAGACGTTCTTCGAGTCGCCGCGTGATCCGCGCACGGCGGCCTTTGTGCGCGGTGAGATCGTGTATTAAGTGTGCAAGTAGGCAAGTGGCAAGTGGCAAGTAGGCAAGTAGGCAAGTAAACAAGTAGACAAGTTTGCAAAGGAGAAGAAATGAAGATCAAGCAAACGTTCTATTTGTGGATCGCATTGCTCGTTTTGATCAGCTTGGTAGGTGGATTGACCGGCTGCGGCCCGCAGGCTATGGCAGAACCGACGGTCGCTCCCACGT
>Ga0209614_1001370_pt1 | contig 18551 bp, 17 predicted proteins | sample BlaSprsedimmetaG_FD_185484 | JGI IMG/M metagenome (GOLD analysis project Ga0209614, IMG submission 185484) | Hot spring sediment bacterial and archeal communities from California, USA to study Microbial Dark Matter (Phase II) - Blank Spring... ... | reverse complement strand
CGCCGAGCAGTTCAAACGCCACTATGACGCGGCGGATGAGCGGATTGTGGTCATCCCCAATGGTGTCCGCTTGTCCAAACGATTGGACCGAGAGCGTGTGGATACGCTTCGGGCCCAGATTTTTGCGCGTCTGGGTATCACCGAAGCCGACCGGCCGTTGTTCATGAGCTTCGTGGCGAACAACTTCCGGCTCAAGGGCCTGACACCGCTGATAGCCGCCCTGGCCCGGTCTCGCAGCCAGGGGCGGCCGGTGTTCCTGATTGTGGCCGGGGCGGGCAAGAGCGGCCGGTATCGGCTGCTGGCCAGGCGGCTCAACGTGCATGAGCGGATCGTGTTCCTCGGGCCGGTTCGTCACGTGCAGAATGTCCTGACCATCAGCGAGGTGGCGGTCCTGCCGACGTTCTACGACCCGTCCAGCCGGTTCATCCTGGAGGCCTTGGCGGCGGGCCGACCCGTCATCACGACCCGCTACAACGGAGCGGCCGACCTGTTCGTTGACAAGGTCCACGGGCGGGTGGTAGATTCTCCCGACAATATCGAGGCCCTGGCCGAGGCGATTACACATTTCTCGGACGAGTCGAACATCCGGGCGGCGAGTCAGGCCATTGTAGCCGATGACCTGCGGAAGAAGGTTTGCGTGGATCGGGTGGCCGGGCAGTTGATTGAGCTGTATGAACGAATCCTCGCCCACAGAGGCGAGAGACGATATTGACTATGAGGCCATGTGTTCTCATCGCTGATGTGGCGGCTTTCTGTATGTCCGCCTGGGCTCCGGCGATTCTCGCGGCTTATCTGGTCGGTTCGATCCCGTTCGGGCTGATCATCGCGAGGGCCCACGGCAAGGACCTGCGGTCCATCGGTTCGGGCAATATCGGCGCGACCAACGTCGCCCGGGCCCTGGGCAAGAAGTGGGCGTATGTCTGTTTCTTCCTGGATGTCTGCAAGGGGCTGGTTCCGACTCTGCTGGCTGTCGTCGGCTTTGGTCGATGGGATGGGACGGCCCCGGTGGTCCGTCTGGTCATGTCGCTGGCGGTGGGCGTGGCCGCGATTCTGGGCCATGTGTTCCCGGTCTATCTGAGATTCAAAGGCGGCAAGGGGGTCGCCACGAGTCTGGGCGTGGCGCTGGGGTTGTGGCCGTGGTACACCGTCAGTGCGGCGATTGCCTTGGTCACGTGGGTTCTCGTTGTTGTCATCTGGCGGTACGTCTCGCTGGCCTCGATTGCGGGGGCTGTGGCCTTCTGTACATCACTGGTTGTCGCGATTGCGGTGCTGGACAGTTGGGCCCTGGCGGACCTGTGGCCGCTGCTGCCGGCGGCGTTTGCGATTGTGGGAGTGGTGATCTTCCGCCATCGAACAAACATCAAACGCCTGCTGAGCGGCACGGAGCACAAGATCGGCCACCGTGGTTGATGTGTCCTACGGCGGTCGGGCTTACCTGGCTCCGGCCGGGATGATGCACAGGAAGCGCATCAGGCCGTCGCCGGTGTTCTTGAAGCAGTGCTCCCTGCCGCCGGGCACGAAGATGACGTGCTCGGCCTCGAAGGGATACTCGCCGCCATCGCAGACGAACGTGCCGGTTCCCTCCACGATGAAGACCTCGTGCTCGTGCGGGTGGGTATGCAGCGGCGTGTGGCCGCCGGGCTGGACCTCGAACATCCGCATGGCGAAGTTGGGCGCACCATCCTTCTCGCCGATGAGCCACCGGATCGCCACGCCCGCCGCCCCTTCCATTTTCACTTCGGTCCGCTCAATATCGCTGCTCCTGGCCACCTTCATCAGCATTCCTTTGTAATGACGTACCGTGTCTTGCAGTCGTTTCTACCCCAGTTTCTTGCCCAGTATCTCCGACACGACCTTCGGATTGGCCTGTCCCTTCGTCCGCTGCATGACCTGCCCCAGCAGGAAGCCCCGCGCCTTACCGGCTTTCTTGCCGCCGCTTCGTACATCGGCCACCGCCTCCGCATTGGCCGCAAGCACCTCATCGACCATCGCCTCCAGTTCCCCGGCGTCGCTCTTTTGAACGAGGTTCAACTCGTCGGCCAGCGCGGCGGGGTTTTTGCCCGTAGCGACCATCTCAGCGAATATCGTGCCGGCCGCCGTAGCATTGACGGTTCCATCGTCGATCATCTTCGCCAGTTCCGCCACGGCCTGCGTCGATGGGCCCAGCCGGGCGATGCCGCCGCCCTTCTCATTGGCCAGCTTCATGCCCACCTGCGTCAGCAGATTGCAGACCCGCTTGGGCTCGCCACCGGCTCGGACGGCCTGGTCAAAGAAATCCGCCGTCTCTCGCTCGGCCGTGAGCACCCCCGCATCGTAGGCGCTGAGCCCGTATTCCTCGGCAAACCGGCGCTGCCGGGCCAGAGGCAATTCACACAGCCGCGACTGAATCTCGGCCAGCCATGCCTCATCGACCTCCACGGGCACCAGGTCCGGGTCGGGGAAGTACCGGTAGTCGTGGGCCTCCTCTTTTTCCCGCTGAAGGACCGTGATTTCCCTGACGTCGTCCCAGCCACGGGTGCTCTTGTTGCCTATCTCCAGCGTGCGGCCGGTCTCCAGAAACTCATCGATCTGCCGACCGATCTCGTATTCGACGCTGCGTTCCAGCGACCGGAAGCTGTTGAGGTTCTTGACTTCGACGATGGGGGTCTTGTACTGCCGGCCGCCGCGGGTGATAATCAGGTTCACATTCGGCTCGAAGCGCATGTGCCCCTTCTGCATGTCCGCCTCCGAGACACCCAGATACCGCACGATTCGCTGCAACTCCACGGCCAGGGCCCGGACCTCGGCGGCGCTGCTCATATCCGGCTCAGTCACGATCTCCAGCAGCGGTGTCCCTGTGCGATTAAGGTCCACCTGTGAGTAGTTGCCTTCGGCGTGCAGGTTCTTGCCGGCGTCCTCTTCGAGGTGGGCACGGGTAATCCGTATCTTCTTGGTGCGGCCGTCGTCGAGCGGGATTTCGATATAGCCTTCGGCGCTCAGCGGCAGGTCGTACTGGCTGATCTGGTAGTTCTTGGGCAGGTCCGGGTAGTAGTAGCTTTTGCGGTCCCACTTGGTGCGGCGGGCGATGCGGCAATTCAGGGCCAGGCCCGCCAGGATGGCGTATTCCACGGCGAGTCGGTTCATCACGGGCAGGACGCCCGGCATGCCCAGGCACACCGGGCAGACGCGGCTGTTGGGTTCGGCGCCGAACTCCACGGCGCATCCGCAGAACATCTTGCTCTTCGTGCACAACTGCACGTGGATTTCCAAACCCACGACAACCTTGTATTGGAGATCACTCATGCCCGAACCTGTTCGTATGTATGTCAGCCCATATCGGGCCGGCGCTGATGCCATTGGGTCTGTCGTTCGTACATCCGCGCGATTCGCAGCAGCCTGTCTTCGCTGAACGCCGGCGAGAGTATCTGCATACCGATGGGCATACCCCGTCCATCGAAGCCGCACGGGATGCTGATGCCCGGGATGCCGGCCAGATTCGCCGAGATGGTGTAGATGTCCGAGAGATACATCTGCAAAGGGTCGTCGGTCTTCTCGCCGATATTGAAGGCCGTCGTCGGGGCCACCGGCATGATGATGCAATCACACCGCTCGAACGCACTGACCAGGTCGGTCCGAATCAGGTTGCGGACCTTGAGAGCCTTGAGGTAGTACGCATCGTAGTATCCGCTGGACAGGGCGTAGGTCCCCAGCATGATGCGCCGCTTGACCTCCTGGCCGAGGGCCTCGGCCCGGGACTTGGAATACACGGCGACATAGTCTTCGGCCTGTTTGCTGCGGTGGCCGTAGTGTACGCCGTCGTAGCGAGCCAGATTGCTCGACGCCTCCGCCGTGGCGATGACATAGTACGCCGCAATGGCGTAGTCGAAATGCGGCAGTTCCACCTCGATCAACTCGGCCCCCAGGGGCCGATAGACAGCAAGGGCTTCGTCCAGCGCCTTGACAACGGCGGGGTCGGCGCCGGCATTCAGTGAGGAGACAACACCGATTCGCAGACCCTCGACGGGCCTGTCCAGGTCCGCCAGGTAGTCGCTCACCGGGGCCATCGACTCGCAGACACTGGTGCTGTCCGATGGGTCATGGCCGGCGATCACATTCATCAACAGGGCGGCGTCTTCGACCGTTCGCGTCAGTGGTCCAATCTGGTCCAGGCTGGAGCCATAAGCCACCAGACCGTAGCGAGAAACACGCCCATAGGTCGGTTTGAGGCCGACGACGCCGCAGAAAGCGGCCGGCTGGCGAATAGAACCGCCGGTATCCGAACCCAGCGCCGCCGCGCACAGACCCGCCGCCACGGCCGCGGCTGACCCGCCGCTGCTGCCGCCCGGCACGCGCCCGGTATCCCAGGGGTTCACCGTCCGCCTGAGCCCGGAGTTCTCCGTGCTCGAGCCCATGGCGAACTCATCCATGTTCGTCTTACCCACGATGACGGCATCCGCGGCCGAGAGCCTCCCGACCACGGTGGCATCATAGGGGGCCTGGAAGTTCTTGAGAATCCGTGACGCACAGGTCGTCGCCCCGAAGGCGGTGCACATGTTGTCCTTGACGGCTACCGGCGCGCCCGCCAAGGCCCCCACCGGCAGCCCGGCGGCAATCCGTCCGTCGATCTCAGCGGCCCTGGCCAGGGCCTGTTCCTCGAAGACGCTGATATACGCCCCCACCATCGTGTCGATCCGCCCGATCCGCTCAAGCACCATTCGAACCGCCTCGACGCTCGTCGTTCGTCCGGCCGCTATGTTGTCACGCAACGCCCGCAGGCTCAGTACTTCCATCGTCGGCAACCGGTCTTATCGCTTCTTTGTGTGTTGCAGCAGCCACTCGTAGAGCTGCGGGTTGTCGTAGGTTGCGGTCCACGAGTCGTGATTGGCATCGGGATAGACGGTCAGTTTGGCGCTTCCGCCGGCGCGATTGAGCGCCTCAACCATGTTCTCGGACTGGCTGAGCGGCACCACGCTGTCCTTGGCTCCGTGGAAGGCCCAGACCGGAACGGTCTTGAGCTTACCGGCCGTGAAGGGCTGCCCGCCGCCGCATATCGGCGCGGCCGCGGCGAAGGTGTCGGGATAGGCGCCCGCCAGGGCCCACGTGCCATAGCCGCCCATACTCAGGCCCGTAACGTAGATTCGCACGGCATCGACGGCGTACTCCGCCGCGACGGTATCAACCAGGGCCTTGAGCGTCTCGACCTGGTCTGGCCACCACTGGCCCGCCGGGCACTGCGGCGAGACGACGATGAACGGCAGGTCCTTGCCCTGCTCGACCAGCTTGGGCGGGCCGTGCAGCTTGACCTTGTTCAGGTCGCTTCCGCGTTCACCGGCCCCGTGGAGAAACAGCATCAGCGGCCACTTCTTGCCAGCGGGCTCATAGCCGGCCGGCAGATACAGCAGATAGCCGCACCGGACATTCAATGTGATCTGCTTCTCGAAGGACAGGGCGTGTTGGCCTGCTGTGGCCACTGGCTTGGTTTCCATTGGAACTTGCTCCGACTCCGTACAACCGGCAACAGACATGCCCAACCCAAGAACCACCACTGCTACAACCGGTCTCATGGTGAGATATACCTCCAAAATCCTCGGTAACCGTCCCAAGACAAGGCATGCCATTCTGAGCGAAGCGAAGCATCTGGCCTGCGGGCCGGCGAGAACTTCCGTTCGAGTCCCGGATGCTTCGCTTCGCTCAGCATGACAGACGGGATTGCAGTTCTGAAATAGTCTCTTGCCCATGTGAACTACGCCCCCGATCCTTCGTCCAGAATCCTGGGCACACGGAAGAACTGCTCATCCCGCACAGGCGCGTTGGCCAGTACCCGTTGCGTCCCCAGCGACTCGACGGGCACGTCGGCCCGCAGCACATTGCGGATCGGCAGGCAATGCGCCAGCGGATCGACATCGGCGGTGTCCAGTTCGTTCATCTTTTCGACGTACTCGAGGATCGCGCAAAGCTGCCCGGTGAATTGATCGACCTCCGTCTCGGTTAGCTCCAATCGAGAAAGTTTGGCGACTTTCATTACCTGTGCCCGGTCGATTGCCTGCTTCACAGTTGCATCCCCAAACGAAAAGCGAGGCCGGTGGAGCGCCTCGCTGGAATCCTGAACGCCTGCACGGGCGCTGCGTCAGGCCGTAGCCTTCTCGGCAGGCTTGTAGTTGCGCTTGACGGGCTTGACCACAAGCCCCATCCGGATGGCCTTCGCCGAGGCCCTGACCCGGCAGACCTTGCCGTCAATGACCGCACGGACCTTCTGGATATTGGGCTTGAACTTGCGCTTGGTGATGCCGGTAACTTTTTTACCGACACCGCCGTGGCGCTTGGCCTTACCGCGACGGCTGATACTGCGCCCCGTCGTGGTCTTGCTGCCCGTGAAATAACACACTCTTGACATCGAATAGGCTCCTGAGACGTTATTCAATCAACGATTTAGAGCTGCGTAGGATACCAAAAAACCGGGGGAGTGAAAAGGCAAAAAACGGGATTTTCCGAGGTTTGTGAGCCTCGTCCACGGCGCGCCGATCCGGATGGCGCGTGGGTAGCCGCGCGAACGGCCGTCTGAGAGCGTCGGCTTGACGCAGCCAGGGTTATATGCTCTGGCACTCGAAGTGTAAGCTCTTTTCTCGCAACGACTTACACAAGCAAGGCCTCCAGCAATCCGCGTCCGTGCGATCTAGGCGGTCAGTTCTGTTTGAGTATGTCTTTGAGAACCGCCTTGATCCTTGCGGAGTTGGGGTCCAGACGCTCGGCGGTGTGCAATTGCCGGATAGCCTCTTCGCGAAATCCCAACTTGTCCAGCAGCACTCCAAGGTTGCTGTGCAGGATGGCATTGTTCGGGTCCACCGCCAGCCCATCGCGACAGGCCTGGACCGCGTCCTCGAGACGATTCTGCTTGTAGAGCACCTCGCCGAGGTTGTTGTACGCCGGCGCGTGGGCCGGCCGCAGTTGAATGACGCGGCGATAGTACCGTTCGGCGTCCGGGAGCCGGCCCTGTTTCTGATGACCCCATCCCAGGTAGTAGAGGGCATCGACGCTGGTGGGCTTGCGCTCCAGGGCCTGCTCGTATTGCTCCATCATGCCCCGGATATCGCCCAGAGCACGAAGCACCGCTCCCAGCGACTCGTAGCCCATGTGGCTGTGTCCGATGATCCCGACGACGGTGCGGTATTCGTCAGCCGCAGCCTTGTAGTCTTTCATGTCCTCGGCCAGGAGTTTGCCGTATTTGTAGTGGATCCGCCAGTCGCCCGGGTTCGCACCGATGGCGGCTTTGTGCCGCTCGGCGGCGTCGACGAACCCCCCTGCCTTCATCTGTACGTCAAGTTCCGCCAGTTGTGTCTCAAACCGCGCAATCTGTTCATTGTGGTAGAGCTGATTCGTAAACGGGGCCCGGCGAAGAAACCCGTTGAGCACTTCGCGGGTATGCACGAACTCATCCCAATCGGTATAGGCGAGCTTCTCGCGGCAGTATGCCTCATCGGCCGGTTCCTGTCCGAGGGCCTTGTCTGCCAGACTGGCCGGGAGCATCTTATGGACCTGTTCAAAGACGGCCCGTGCGACGACATAGTTCCCGTGCATGTTCAAATGCACGTGCTCCCAGAACGACTCCTCGCCGGGTGTCTGTTCAGCCTCGGCTTGCGCCAGTGCGCCTTCCGCGTCCGCCAGGGCCACCCAGCCATCCTTTCCGACGGCGGCCACTTCGCGGATAACTGCATTGATCCGCGAATCGGCGCGGAAGCGCAGCGTATCGAGGTTCCTGGCCCGGATGAAGCGGTCGGCGGCTTGCGCGTAATGGCCCTGCTGCCACAGACAACGGCCCAGGCGAAAGTGCAGGTCCGCGTACTGCGCGTCAATGGCCTCGGCGGCCGCGTATTGCTCACAGGCCTCGGCCCATCGCCCGGCCTGCTCGTGCGCCACGCCAGCGTCATAGAGCGCCTGCCATTTCTCAATGTCTGCCGACGTAAGGCGGTCCTCATGCAGCGAGGAAAACGGGGCACAGTCCTCGAGATTGACGCCCACCGTCGATAGAACGACCCGGGCCCCGGTGGCCAGGGCGGCGTCGCGGATATCGCTGAGGTTGCTTCGAAAATGGGAATAGACCGCTTCGAGCCGCCGGTCATTGTGGCGGATTTGTTTGTCAGAGAAGATCTCCATGCCGGACCACTCGGTTGGAGCGCCGCGGCGGAGCCCGGCCGCGGCAATGAGCTGGCCCAGCCGCAGCGACTTGAGGGCAATACTCGCGCGGATCAGGCCGATGCGTCCGGAGAGCCCCCCAAACGCTCCGCCGGGGCCGTAGGGCCCCACGACTTCGTTGTTGCCCAGGTACACCACGAACATGTCTGGATCGTGCCGCGCCAGGTCCTGGGCGACCACCCGAACCACGTGGGAATTGACCGCGGACATGGCGACTGTTGCGACCTCGAAGTCGACGTCCGGGTGCTCGGCCTCCAGCATGACCTCCAGTATTCGCCCGATGTTGAACGATGCATCCGGGATGCCCTGGGCGGCGGAACTACCCAGCACGAATATCCGGTAGGAGTCGCGGGGTTTGGCCGCTGGCAGCGAGAAGGGCTCCAGCTCCCTGGCGATGCTCGGCGGGAAGAACCGCCAGCCGAAGCGTTCGTTGTTGACGATTCTGGCCGTTCCGCCGCTGCTGTACCGCAGGGTCGCTGTCGTAGGATAGCCGTAACCGCCCAAACGCAGGGCAATCTCCACCAGCACAAGCAGGGCAATCGGGATCACGGTCGCCGCGACAAGCCGATAGGCCCACAACCGGCGCCTGGCGATGGGGGGGCGCGACTTCTTCGGCTTCTCTACTCGTGCGGGCGGTCGGGTTTGCTGAGGCTGCCCGGCTGTTGCGCGCTCCGATCGATCCTTGAGTTTGCGGCGGCGAGAATCACGTCCGGTTTGTCGTGCGGCATCCCTGCCCTTGCGTTTCGAAGTCATCCTATGCCTTCTGCCCGCTCATTTTCCTGAGATATTCGACCTCGGCCGCGGTCAGCTCTCGGAAGCGTCCGACACTCAGCCTGCGGTCGTCCAGTTTGCCGATCCGGGTGCGCTTCAGGGTCTTGACCGGAAGGTCCACCTGGGCGAACATCCGCCGGAGCTGCCGGTTAAGCCCCTGCTTGATGGTGATTTCCACGAGCGATTCAACATGCCCACGCTTGAGAATCTTGACGGCGGCGGGGTTCGTCTTGCCCTCGGCCAGCCAGATACCCTTCTTGATCTTCTCGGCCGCTACACCGGTGGCCTGCCCCTTGACCGTAACCAGGTAGGTCTTGGGCACGCCATAACGGGGGTGGGTCATGCGATTGGCCAGCTCGTTGTCGTTGGTCAGCAGGATCAGACCGGTGGTATCGGCGTCGAGCCGTCCGACGCAGAACACGCGCTGTCCAACGCCGAGCAGGTCCACAGCCGTGCGGCGGTTCTGAGGGTCATGGCTCGTGCAGATCACGTTCTTGGGTTTGTTCAGCAGGTAGTAGACCTTGCGTTCGGCCTGGATGCGTCGCCCATGGACGGTTATGATATCCGTCTCGGGGTCGGCAAAGGCCGGCAGCGTGTCCACCACCCGGCGATTGACCCGCACGGCACCGTCGAGGATCAACTGTTCGCAGTTTCTGCGAGAATCGACGCCCGCGGCGGCAAGAATCCTCTGTAAACGCTGCTTGGCCATAGAGTTCCTGTCAGAATCCTTTCGATTCGACCCGTCCTGATTACGCTCCAATGCCCAGCCGTTGTCCATAGATGATCAATACGCAGGCAACGACCCAGAGGGCCGAGCCCACCTGAAACGGCAGATCCCGCAGGATCAACTGCACCGGTCCGCTGAATCGGCCGGTCTGAATCAGGGCGCTGAAGCGGAAGATGCAGTAGAGCACAATCGGGGTTGTGTAGACCAAGTGGTTTGTTCCGAACAGCTTCAGGGTACGATCGTCCATCGTGTAGAGCAGGAAACAAACCACCGCCAGTACGCTGGTTACATCGAGCATGTGCGCCAGAAGCTCCGGGGTATAGCCGCCCAAGGTCGCCCGAAACGACTCGCTATCGGCGGCAAGCTGGGCAATTTCGCTGCGGCGCTTGCCGAACGCCAGAAACAGGCACAGGGCGAATGTGCAGATAATCAACCACGGCGAGATGAATACGCTGAGCACGACGGCCCCGGCAATCGCCCGCAGACAGAAGCCGGCCGAGATCACGATGCAATCCAGGATCAGCATCCTTTTGAAGACCAGCGAATACATGACCATCAGCACCACGTATCCGGCCACAATGGCCATGAGGGGCTCTGACAGCATCCATGCCCCGGCTATCGCCGCCAGGGTGCACAGAAACGCCAGAAACAGGGCCGAGGCAACCGACACCTGGCCGGCCGCGATGGGCCTGAGCCTCTTCTGTGGGTGCAAGCGGTCGGCGGGCCTGTCGATGATGTCGTTAAAGATGTAGACCGCGGAGGCGGCCAGGCAGAAGCACGCGAAGGCCGCCAGCGTCCGGCCTAACGCGGGCAAGACCTCCTCTGACGGGCCGATCAGCTTCTTGCCGAACAGCAGGGCCGCGAAGACGAACACATTCTTCGTCCAGTGTTCGGGTCGCAGTATACGCAGGAACTTCATCCAGCAGTCCTTATTCGGCCGACCGGAAAGCCTCGCCCGGCCGGTTCTATTATGGGAAACCTGTGGCGGGTCGGACACGCCCATTGCGGTCCCGGCCCACCAAAAGTATCGACATTTGCCCGGGGCGGACGTAACATTATGGTCGCCCAGTCAGGGGCTTTATACCGTGCCGATGCCGCTGCCTGCAATATAAATCCATGCTCCAGCCGCACTTATGTGAGAAACAGCCATGATTGAAGCGGTCGTTTTCGACCTCGATGACACGCTCTATGACGAAGTCGACTACTGTCGCAGCGCTTTGGCCGCCGTGGCCGGGTATCTGGCCAAACGGTATTCATCGCAATCGGAGAAGGGCATCTTTCAGGCCCTTTGGAGCCAGTTCGCCGCGGGCAACCATAGCCGGACCTTCAATGCGGCCCTTGATGAGCTGGACATCCCCTACGATGCGGCCACCATCGAGAACTTGGTGAGGGTATACCGCGAACATAAGCCTTCAATCACCCTGCCCGACGAATCCCTCGACGTTCTCAGGGCTCTGGAGGGGGGGTATTCGCTTGGGCTGCTGACCGATGGCTTCCTGCCAGCCCAGCAACTGAAAGTCCAGGCCCTGGGTATCGAGCGGTTCTTTGAGTGCATCGTCTACACGGAGGCCCTGGGGCGGACGTTCTGGAAGCCTTCGCCGGTCGGATTTGAGAAGATGGCGGAGGCGTTGGGGGTCGCGCCTGAACGTATGGTCTACGTCGGTGATAACGAGGAAAAGGATTTTGTCGCGCCCAATGCCCTGGGCTTCCTTACGGTTCGGGTGCGGCGGGCCAGGGGGATTCATACGAGAGACGCGGCTGAGGCTGCGGCAATGGCCAGACGGCGAATTAAACGGCTGAGCGAACTGCCGGGGTTGCTCGCCGGCATCCCATAACAGGTTACGTAGCGAGGTGAAGGGCCCGTCGGACGGCAAAAACCGCCCTGGATGGCCCAAAACGGCCTCAGAACCGTTTTTTTGTTGACTCAGAGGCCGTTTTAGCAGATAATATAGGCTGGAAAGCCTCTTCGAGCCTGCAAAGCTGCACATCACTGTTTGGAGGTGGGGGCTTGACGGCGAATGCGCGTCGAACGGATTACGAGGGTATTGGCACAGTCACGTTCTAAGGAGTTCTGCTTATGCCGCCGGGCAAAAGACAGCAAAGTAACGCCATGCTCTACGGCTTGGTCATCTGTATCTTCCTGACGATTATAGCCATCGCTTTTGCGGTTGTGTTCTATATCAAGGCGGAAGAGTACAAGACCAACGCCGCCACGGTCCAGAAGGACCTGGATGAGCTGGCGAACGCCTCGGAACTGCGCAACCTGGGCAAGCTGGTGGGCAACAAGCAGGGCGGCGAAAGTTGGATGTCGTTGATGGTGGGCTACCACGATCGGGCGGTGGCCATGATCACGGGCGGGGTGGCGCCCGCCACGTCGGCCGAGGTCAAGGATCAGTCGGTCAAAGGCCAACTCGCCAGCGTTATTACCCTGGCCGGCAAGCATATCGTTATCACAGACCCCAACACAATCGGACTGGTGCCCATCATCCAGAAGCTCCAGGTGGAGCTGGCCAACTCGCTTGACACCGCCGAGGCGCTTCGCGGGGAACTGAGCCAGTTGCAAGCCAAGTTCGACGATGCGATCGCGACCCAGGTTCAGGAGCGAGAAACCCTCACCGTGGAGAAGCAGCAGCTCCAGGCCAGGGTCGATGAGATACAGAGCCGTTATGACGATATCGAGAAGCTCCTGATGCAGACGGCCGACGAACGGGCCCAGACGCTGATGCTTCAACTCGATGAGTCGCGGGCCAAGCTCGATCAGACGAGCCAGACGCTCACCGGCACACAGGCCGACCTCAGCAAGGCCGAGACACAGCTCAAGAACGCCCGGTCACAGCTCTTCGTGGTCTCGCCGCCACCGGACGCCAACGCACCGGCCTATAAGCCTGACGGCAAGGTGATTCTCGTAGATGATCTGGCCAATGTCGTTCACCTTGATTTCGGCAGCGACGACATGGTGTACAAGGGACTGACCCTCTCGGTATACGATCGCGGATCGGCCATTACCCGCGAAACCAAGCCCAAGGCGGAAATCGAGGTCTTCGACATTTACAAGAACCACTGCGCGGCCAAGATCACCTCCGGCAGCCGCAAACGGCCGATCCTGACAGATGATCTCGTGGCCAATCTCATCTGGGACCGTGGACAGGTCAACGTGTTCACGGTCACCGGGGATTTCGACATAGACCGCGACGGCAAGACCGATGCGGATGGGGCCGAGAGGATTCGGGCCCTTGTGGAGAGATGGGGCGGCAAGGCCAAGGAGACGGTTACGGCTGAGACCCATTTCGTCATTATCGGAGAGACGCCCGTCGTGCCTAAGCGACCGACCTTTGAGGACCTTGAACTGGATCCGGCGCTGCAGCGCTACTACGACGACGCCATGCGGCGGCTCGAAGAATACAAACAGGCCCAAGCGCTGGCCAAGACGCTGTGGATTCCGGTGTTCAAGTACGAGACGTTCCTGGACTTCATCGGGTACAACAGCCAAGTCAAGAGGCCGGGCGCATTCTGATTCATGCCGGTGGCATCGCCCACGGTTCGACGCCGATAGAGGCAACGTGGACCACTCCCGTGTAGGGGGCGCTTTCGGGATTGGCGAACCCCTGCTTGACGGCGACGAATGTGACCGTACAGGAGGCCCTGACGGCCGCACCCAGAGGCAGGCCCGTGTCGCAGTCCAGTCCGGACGGGATATCGACGGCCAATACATCCACGCCGCTGTCGTTGACCGCCTCAATCAGACGACGGTAGTCGTCGCGGACGGGTCCGCTCAGGCCGGTGCCGAAGACCGCATCCACGAGCAGGTCCGCCCCATCGACAAGTTGCTTCATCCGCCGTACCGTGTCTCCGCCGAGATCAAGAGGCACGACCGCGCCGCCCATGCGCCGCCAGACGTCCAGATGCGTCCTTGCGTCGCCGCGAATCCGTGCGGGATCGCCTGCAATGGCCAGGCGCACGGCGGCCCCGCGATTGGCCAGGTGTCTGGCGATGACGTATCCATCGCCGCCGTTGTTGCCCGTCCCGCAGAGGGTGGCGACGGTCTTGTCCGCTACCTCGCCCAGTCTGTGGACGATGACCTCGACGCACCCGCGGCCGGCGTTCTCCATCAGCACGACCCCAGGCAAGCCCAACTGCTCGATGGCCCATTTGTCGAAGGCGCGAACCTCATCTCTTGTCATTGCCCGATGCTCGTGATTGGCCGCTTTGCCGTCCATCCCGATATTTTACGGCCCCGTGCACAACACTGTCAATTGACAGGACGGATTACTGTTCCTAGAATGGCCTGCGGGATGGTTTCGGTCTGAATCCCGCCTCACGAAATACGAACGACGACATACGAACAACGAAATACGGACGACGATGCAAATACTGCTGGCCAACGACGACGGTATAGAGGCTCCGGGTCTGGCGGCCCTGTATAAGCAACTCGTGCAACTGGGCGATGTGACGGTGGTCGCGCCGGCTGATGCGCGTTCCGGCGTCGGTCACAGCATCACCTTTCGACGGCCGTTGGAGGCCCGCCGAGTGACCGTCGATGGGCTTTTCACCGGCTACAGCGTGATGGGATCGCCGGCCGACTGCGTAAAACTGGCGGTCCTGAAGCTCGTCGAAAGCCCCGTCGACCTGGTCGTATCCGGGATGAACGACGGCGCCAACGTGGGCATCAACGTGTACTACTCCGGCACGGTCGCGGCCGCGATGGAGGGGGCGTTTCTCGGATTGCCGGCGATTGCGGTCAGTCTGGCCCGCGAGTTGCCCGAATCGGCTCCGATGTTCGATCTCGGGGCCCAGTATGCCGTGGAGGTCATCAAGCGGCTCCTGCCCCTGCCGTGCGGCGACGTCATCAACATCAATATCCCGCTGTTGTCGAGGGGGCGGCCCAGGGGGGTGCATGTCGTGCCCCAGTCCAGCACGGGATTTGATGAGCACTACATCGAAGAAACGGGCCGCGACGGCATCCGGCGTTTCACGCTCGCCGGGGATCATCACCTGCCCGACGCCAACGAGACGGACCTCTCCGGGATTGAGGCCGGCTACATTACCATCACCGCCCTGACGCCTGACATGACACAATACCGGCGGACCTTGGAACTTGAACGCGTGGATTGGGCCTGTCCAATGGACCCGCCGGATGCCTGACCTGCCGGGCATGACGGCCCCTGAATGCAGCCGCCCTGCCGCGGACAGCGCTCCTGGAATCCTCGGAATCACGGAACACGATGACCACTACAGTCGATGCGAACCACGCGCAGGTCCGCATCCTCGATTGAGCCGGGTATCCCCGGCCGGTCGAAATCCCTTTACCGCCGCACACCGGGTGCGTACACTCATGCGCATTCACGTCGTGAGTCATGTGTCGTGAGTGTATCGTTGGAGTAACGCATGAAAGCGCTTGTCAAGAAGAAGGCTGAGGGCGGCCTGTGGCTCGATGAGGTCCCGATGCCCCAGGTCGGGCCGAACGATGTCCTGATCAAGATGCTCAAGACGTCGATCTGCGGCACGGATCTGCACATCTACAAATGGGATGCCTGGGCGCAGAAGACCATCAAGACCCCCATGACCATCGGACATGAGTTCGTCGGCACCGTCGAGCGGGTCGGCGGCAACGTCCGCGATGTCAAGAAGGGCGAGCTGGTCAGCGGCGAGGGGCACATCGTCTGCGGGCGGTGCCGGAACTGCCGCGCCGGCCGGCGACACCTGTGCATCGAACCCAACTGTATCGGCGTCAACCGCGATGGGGCCTTCGCCGAGTACCTGTCGATCCCCGTCTCGAACGTCTGGCACTGCGACCCGAGCATTTCGCCGGATATCCTCTCGTGCTTCGATCCCTTCGGCAATGCGGTGCATACGGCGCTGTCGTTTGACCTTGTCGGCGAGGATGTCCTGATCACCGGGGCCGGACCCATCGGGTGCATGGCGGTGGGGGTCGCCCGCCACGCCGGAGCCCGTTATGTCGTCATTACCGACGTCAACCCGTACCGGCTGGAGCTGGCCCGGCAAATGGGGGCCACGCTGGCTCTCGACGTGCGGACGGCGACCATCGACGACGCACAGAAGCAGCTCGGCATGCGGGAAGGGTTCGACGTGGGTCTGGAGATGTCCGGGTCGCCGACCGCATTCAAGGCCATGCTGCGGAACGTCTGTCACGGAGGCAAGATCGCCCTGCTCGGCATCATGCCGCCCACCGAGATTGACTGGGACTATATCGTCTTCAACGGTCTGACTATCAAGGGCATCTACGGCCGCGAGATGTTCGAGACCTGGTACAAGGCGACCATGCTCATTCAGAAGGGGCTTGACCTCGACCCCGTCATCACGCACCGGCTGCACTACACCGAGTTTGAAGAGGGCTTCCAGGCCATGTCCACCGGCCAATCCGGCAAGGTAATCCTCGACTGGTCAGACGCCCCAACCAAACACGAATGACGAACGAGTTGGGTGGCAACCTTTCGCGCCGGCGAAGGGCGGGTTCGCCCCGGCCCTTGCCGTCGGCAAAGGCCGCCACGGCGGCGCAGTACGCAATACGCCCTGCGCAATACGAAATACGAACGACGAAATACGAGATACGAACCATGTTCGCTGCCATGAAAGACCATATCGCCGCCGAGATCGAGCAGATTCGCCAGGCGGGCCTGTACAAGGATGAACGCATCATCACGAGCCCGCAGAATGCCCGTATCCGCGTCTCGACGGGCCAGGAGGTGCTCAATTTCTGCGCCAACAACTACCTCGGTCTGGCGGACCATCCGGATGTCATCCGGGCCGCCAGGGACAGTCTCGATCAGTGGGGCTACGGATTGTCGAGCGTCCGTTTCATCTGCGGCACGCAGGAGATTCACAAGCGGCTTGAAGCGGCGATCTCGCAGTTCCTCGGGACCGAGGATACGATTCTGTACAGTTCCTGTTTCGACGCCAATACAGGCCTGTTCGAGACGCTCCTGACGGACCAGGACGCCATCATCAGCGACCAGCTCAACCACGCCTCCATCATCGACGGCGTCCGCCTGTGCAAGGCGCAGCGATTTCGCTATGCCAACAACGACATGGCGGACCTCGAGGACAAGCTGCGGCAGGCCCGGTCGGCTCGTTTCCGACTGATCGCCACGGACGGCGTCTTCTCGATGGACGGCGTCATCGCCAACCTGGCGGGCATCTGCAACCTGGCGGACCGATATGACGCCCTGGTGATGGTCGATGACTCGCACGCGGTTGGCTTCATGGGCGCCCGAGGCCGGGGCACGCCGGAGCACTGCGGGGTCATGGGCCGCGTCGATATCATCACCGGGACCCTCGGCAAGGCCCTCGGCGGCGCCAGTGGCGGCTACACTACGGGCCGCCGGCACATCATCGAGCTACTTCGCCAGAGATCGCGGCCGTATCTTTTCTCCAACACACTGGCTCCGCCCATCGTGGCGGCATCGCTGAAGGTCCTGGAGATGCTCTCCGGTTCGACGCAGTGGCGCGACCGGCTGATGGACAACACCCGGCACTTTCGGAGGAGAATCTCCGACGCGGGCCTCAGGATTGTGCCCGGCGAGCACCCCATCGTCCCGGTCATGCTGGGCGACGCCCGGCTGGCCAAGGAGATGGCGGATCGACTGCTCGGCAAGGGCATCTATGTGGTAGGCTTCTCGTACCCGGTGGTTCCGAAGGGCCAGGCGCGGATCCGGACCCAGGTATCGGCCGCCCACACCCGACAAGACCTCGATTTGGCCGTAGAGAAGTTCGCCGAAACCAGGAAAGAACTGGGGATTTGAGGCCGCGACGGCCTTCGGAGCATCAACGTGGCAGGATTCTTCTACAATCTGGGCCGCAAGGTGGGCCCCAAGGTCCGCAAGGCGCAGTGGATGTGGCAGTCGTTGGCCGGTTCGGAGGCCGACGCCATTGCCATCGAGCGCCGCGTGGGTCTGGACCTGGCGCACGAGTTGACCAGCCAGGTCGATGTGGATCTGGATGAGGGCACAAGGCGGTTTGTGCGCGACATCGGCGACCGGCTGGCCCGGCATGTGGCCAACCAGAAGCGGCGGTTCGATTTTGAGGTGCTGGCCGGCGGCGAGCCAAACGCCTTCGCCCTGCCGGGGGGGTTCATCTACATCACGCGGTCGCTGATCGAACTGTGCGAACGCGACGGCGATGAGGTCGCTTTCGTACTGGCCCACGAGATGGGCCATGTCATTCGCGGCCATGCCATCAATCGGATCGTGACGGATTCGGCCGTTGCGACCGCGTCGCGGGTCATGCCGGTCCGGGGGGCTCTGGGGGCGTGGCTCAAGAAGGTGGGCGTGGAGTTTCTCGTCAGCGCCTATTCCCAGGACCTGGAGACCGAGGCCGATGCCCTGGGGGCGCGCCTGGCGGAGGCGGCCGGGTGCGATACGGGTGCGCCGGTGCGACTTCTGTCGCGTCTGGCGGCCCTGCGGGACCATCCGGGCGAACACGATCTGAGCAGCTACTTCGCCACGCATCCGGCGCCGGAGGTCCGCATGAGAAACGTGCGAAAGGTCCTGCGCAGATAGCAACCCCTGCTCAGAGACTGCCGCAAGAATGGAAACCGGTCTGTCACACCGAGCCCGGTAATACGTTGTCATGCCGGGCCCAACGACCTGTTGTCATGCTGAGCGTAGCGAAGCATCTGGATTTCCACCGGGCGCTATCACGGGCTCACGGCCCAGATTCTTCGCTTCGCTCAGAATGACAATCATTCTTCCGGGGTGACCGGTCAGTATCCGGGCGTGGGGTCGGCGGCGGTCCAGTTGGTGACGTCGTTGCCGTAGGCCGAGGGGTTGATCCGGGTCAGCGATTTGCCGTCGCCGTCGGCGGCGGGCGGCCACGGGTCGGCTCCCACCGGGTGCGAACCGTCGCTGTAGTTGACCCGGTCCACGCG
>Ga0209614_1001368_pt1 | contig 18558 bp, 15 predicted proteins | sample BlaSprsedimmetaG_FD_185484 | JGI IMG/M metagenome (GOLD analysis project Ga0209614, IMG submission 185484) | Hot spring sediment bacterial and archeal communities from California, USA to study Microbial Dark Matter (Phase II) - Blank Spring... ... | reverse complement strand
TCGCGATAGACCTGCGTATCGAGGTTGTAGAAGCGCTTGATGTCGCGCCCGGCGTACTGCATCACGATGTCGTTGAGGAGCAGGCGTTCTTTCTGAAACCGGTCAATGTCACGTTCGGTCATGGTTTCCTCCCTGGAAAAAAGCCACGAATTACACCAATTTCACAAATGGATGAATGGCTCTACTGAAAAAAGCCCAGACCTCACGCAAAGCCGCCAAGTCGCAAAGGTTTTTTGAATTTACCTTAAATAATGTTAATGTTTTTCATAATCAAAATTTATTAGCAACTTAAAATTCTTAGCGTCTTTGCGCCTTGGCGTGAGATTCCCTAGTTTTTTCAGTGAAGTCATGAATGATTAGTGCAATTCGTGAAATTAGTGGCGAAATTTTAATACCCCGCGTCCAAATCAACACGGTTGGGGAGCGGCTCGCCGTGCGCGGCAGCGTTGCACAGCGCCGCCAACTGCTCCATGCGGAAGTCTTCCGTCTCGGCGGTTCCCAATCCGCCGGCACGATGGGGACTCATCACCACGTTATCCAGCTCGTGGAAGGGATAATCCGCCGGGGGCGTGTGAGCGCGCGGATCGGCCTCGCCCTGGCGGACCGGGTAGTTGTACCAGACATCCAGCCCGGCTGCGTGGAGTGCACCGCTCTTCAGCGCCGCGTAGAGCGCCGCCTGATCCACAATCGGGCCGCGTCCCACGTTGACGAGCATCGCGTGCGGCGGCAGCAGGGCCAGCTCCGCCGCGCCGATCAGCCCCTCGGTCTCGGAGGTGAGCGGCAGGCAGATGAGCAGCGCGTCGGCGGCAGGGAGTAGCGATGGCAGCGCCTCCGCCGGATGGAGCGCCACCCCGTCCTCGGTTGTGGGGGCGGCGAGTGTGCGCCGGGTCGCCGTGACGGTCATCCCCAACCCCTGGCAGAGCCGCGCCACATGTCGCCCGATTGCGCCGTAGCCGAGGATGAGCGCCCGCCGCCCGTGGAGCAGAATCGCGGGGTTGGGGCCGTAGCGCGGCGTCCAATCGTGGGCGCGCAACGCTCGATCCATCGGCACGATGGCTTTGGCCGCCGCGAGCAGCAATGCAATCACCATCTCCGCAACGGGGAGCGCGTTGTGGTGCAGGTTGTGGACCGCTACATGCGGGAAATCGCGCATGAGCGCCGAGGTCTCCGGCGGCAGCCCCGCCCAGGGGATGATCAGCACGCGCAGCTGCGGACTTGCTGCGAGCTGCGCGCGCGTGGGCCGCCCTGCCACCAGGATGTTGTAAGCGGCAGGCTCCGGCGGCTCGGCCCCGGCGGTGAGCGTGATCTCCGGCAATAAGAGCGACTCCAGATGCGCCTGCTCGGCGGGGGCCAGCGGATGGGCAAAGTGGACGTGTAGCATCATGTCCCTTCCCGGCCCGCCTGGACGTGCGGCAGGATGTGCGCGCGCACGTCTGCATCGTTCGTGGGGAGCGGCACTTCATCGAAGAGCTGCCACTGCTCCACATGCTCGACCGCTGCGCCTGGCTCCAGCGTGGTAAGCGGCCCCAACGTCTCCACCTCCAACATCCGCGTGTTGGTGAAGAGCTCCACCGCACTGCCCAGATCGGGATAGCACGCGGTCACATCGTAGGCGAAGGTCTTGACGAAGAGCTGCCCGGCGCGGGCGTAGGCCACCCAGCCATCGGGCACGGCAAAGCCGGCCTTCTGCGGGGTCGTCGCCTGGGGATCCTGACGGAGCAGGACGTACCGCTCGCCCCACGTCCATCGCGAATCGGCCATGTTGGTATAGGCCCACAGCGCGAGGGTGCTCGTGGGCAGCAGATTTTCGACGTGGGAGCCACGCGGCGGCAGCGGCGCGATAGCCACACCGCCAGGGGCCATCACCGAGAGCGCCCACGGGGCCAGGGTGATGGCCCAGAGGTTGGTGTTCCGCAGGCGATGGACCACCTTCACCCGCGCCGCGTGTGGATCGAGATGGAGATCGAGCGACTTTTCGATGCCGGTGGTGGCCTCCACCGGCTGGATGAAGCGCACGAAGTCGGGATGCGGCTCGACGGTGACGGGGCTGTTGTCGGGCGCGTAGGTGCGAGGAGCCACCTCCGGGGCGTGCCACAGCCGATGGCCGCCGTAGTTGTGCCACTCGGCGTCGCCGGTGCGGCCCAGCCACTCCGCATATTGCGCGAAGAGGTTTTCCCCCGCGCCCAGCCGCAGGTCAATCACGCGCGGGCCTACATCGCCGGTGACGATGAGGGTGAGATGCGCATTGGAGAGCCGATAGCAGTTTTGCCAACCCTGATAGGCGATCTTTTCCATACTTTTTCCTCTGAAAATGGCTTTTTCTCAGACCGTCAGGTTTTTGAAACCTGACAGGTCTTGTGAGGGATACGCAACAGCCCCCGGATGGGGGCTGCGAATGGTTCAGTCGGGGCGGGCGGATTTGAACCGCCGACCTCACGGACCCAAACCGTGCGCGCTAACCAAGCTGCGCTACGCCCCGAACGTCTTCGTTATACTCGATTTTGCGCGTTCGTCAAGGCGCCCACGAGAGCCGCTGATTTTCCCAGCCCGGCAGCGGTCCGCCCAAATCCACGATGCGATTGAGGTTTTGCCCGTCCATCGTCATCACATAGATGGCCCACTCGCCGCCCCGATTGCTCACGAAGGCGAGGCTGCTGCCATCCGGCGACCACACCGGCATTCCTTCATCTGAAGTATCCGTTGTGAACTGCGCGACCCACCCTTCGGGGCTTAGCAGGAAAATATCCCAGTTGCCTGCGGCCCGCCCCATGTAGGCCATCATATTGCCCGCCGGCGACCAAGTCACCGCGGTGTCTTCTGTGCTGCCCGTCAAGCGCCGGGGCGGTTGATCGTCATCGGGATTGTCAATGTAGATGCCGCAAGTGTCACCATCCGCCTCGCAGCCGGTGTAGGCCAGCCAGCCGGAGCGCCCCCATGCCGGCGCCCATCCCCGCGCCAGGCGTTGCGGCTCTCCGGAGCCGTTCGTGTTGGCGATGTAGATGTACCACGTGCCATCCTCTGCCGGGGCGGAATAGGCCATCCGCTGGCTATCAGGCGAGAGGGTCGGCCATCCCTGCCCTCCCGGCGCCAGCAATTGCAAGGGCACGCCCTCTTCGGGAAGTACCATGCGCACGCCGCCGTTGATCTTGTCGCGGTAGACGAGCCGCCCAGTCCCCCATTCCCACCAGGGTTGATCCGCGTTGCTTGAGACGCGGATGATGCGCCCATCGGTATACAGGGCGAATAGGTCATACGTGCCCGCGTTGCTGTTGTAGACCGGATAGGCCAGGCGGCCTACCGTAAAGCCGGGGATGGGCCGTGGCGTCAACACCGGGTCAGCGCCATCCACCGGGGCAGGCGTAGCGACCAGACAGACTTGCGCGGCCTCCGTGTGCCGCTCCTCCAAGGTTCCCTGTGGATCGCCAAAGCGGCGGATCGCGCGTGCGTAGACCTGCTCCGCCGGGCACATCTCACCTTGCTCGAAGTGGAAATTTCCGTATTCCAGATAGGCCCGGTAAAGCCGCGTGCTGACGTCGCGGTAGTAGGGCGTCGTTTCGTAAAGCTCCTCAAAGGCGCGGACCGCGTCATTCCAATCCACGCCCCAGTAGCCTAGTGCATCTAAGTACCGCGCCGCCAGGTTGCGCTCGGCGTAGACCTCGGAAGCGACTTCGTAGGGGCGCAGGGCAATCGCCTGATCGAGATACGAGATGCCTTGCTCTATGTTTTCGGAGGCGAGCAGCTCCTGTCCCGCGTTATAGAGGCTTTGGAAGAGCAAGTCCTCGACGGCTTCGCGGCGATAATAGATATCCAGGCGGCGCAGTTGGGTGAGCGTGTTGGCTACCGCGCTCCATTCCTCATCCTCATAGGCGGCCTGCGCCTGCTCGAAGAGCTGTTCGGCCAGGGATTGTTCTGCTTCTGAGGTGGGGGTGGGAAGCACCACCAGCCGCGCCTGGGCCTCCGCCAGCCCTTGTTGGGCCAGCGCGTTTTGGGGCTCGAGCTGCAAGACATAGGCGAACTCGCTCACGGCGCGCTCGAAGCGCCCTTCGTTCAGGGCGACGATGCCTGCCTGGTAATGCGCTTCGAGGGTGGCTTGCCGTTGCTCCTCTCGGTCGCGCTCGCCCACGTAGACGCCCGCGTAACCCGCCGCTACCAGCGCCACAATGAAGAAAAGCAGCGCAAGCGATAGGGGCAGCAGCCGTTGCCACCACAGGCGAGCTTTGCTCGCAGTGGGGACCGCATCCGCTGCATTCTCCGAAGATGTGGAGGCCGCTGTGGAGGGGGACGGCGCTGTGAGAATCGCGCCGCACTGCGGGCACACCATCCCCCCCGGTTCTACTGCGGCGTTACAGTCAGGACAGTGCATCGTCACAGCTAATCCCAGTGGAAACCATCGAGCGCCTGCCCGCCCACAAACTCCCGCAGGATCGAGTTCTCTGGCGTGTTATCTGCCGAAGCCGGGGTGAACCATTGCAGGAAGGTCAGCAGGCGCTTTGCTTCCACGGATTGCGGCGATTCCGGTCGCACCTGCAACAGCAGCGGCTCGGCAAGGGGCTTCAACATTGCCATCTCATAGGCCAGCGCCGAGTTGAACATTACATCCGCGTTTTCCTGATAGGGGAAGATGTAGCGCTTCTCGCCGCGACGGACGCTTTGCCAGCGGGCCAGCGTCTCTTCCGCATTGTAGCCGCGCGTGCGCGCGTCGCGCACGATGCGGCGGATCAGTCGCGTGTCGGTGGTGGGGACGCGATTGTGCCGGTCGAGGTTCAGCTGCGTCAGCGCCGAGACGTAGATACGGTAGGTGCAGCTCTCCGGCACCGCCTGAACCAGCGCGGGATTGAGGCCGTGGATGCCCTCCAGGATGATGATGTGTTCCGGGCGCAACTTCACCCGTTCGCCCACCTCGCGGTGGCCGGTTCTGAAGTTGAAGCGCGGCAGTTGCACCTCTTCGCCCGCCAGGAGCGCGTTGAGGTCGGCGTTGAGCCGGGCCAGGTCTAATGCCTCCAACGCTTCGAAATCGTATTCGCCATGCTCGTCGCGGGGCGTCAGCTCCCGTTCGACGAAGTAGTTGTCCATCTCCAGGGCGAAGGGATGCAAACCATGCGCCAACAGCTGCACCGCCAGCCGGCGCGAGAAGGTCGTCTTCCCCGAAGAGGAAGGGCCGGCGATGAGCACCAAGCGCACCTTTTCGCGTTGGCATTGAATCTGGCGCGCGATGTCCGCGATTTTGCGCTCGTGCAGCGCCTCCGAGACGAGTACGATCTGCCGCAGGCGGTCGGCGGCGATGGCTTCGTTCAGCCCCGCGACATTTTCAACGCGCAAGAGCCGCAGCCAGCTGCCATATTCTCGGAACACCTGAAGCAGTTGTGGGGAATCCTGCACCTCCTGCAATTGCGTCGGCTCGTGACGGCGCGGGAAGCGCAAAATGAAGCCCTCTTCGCCCCAGGGCAAGAGTTCAAAATACCGCAAGTATCCCGTCGAGGGGACCATGTAGCCGTGGAAGTAGTCTCGATAGCCATCCAGGTTATAGAGACGTAGATGCATCCTTTGATTGCGAATACGGCTCTGGAAGAGGTGGACTTTGTCCATGACGCCGCGCTCTTCAAAGAGCGCCAATGCCTCATCCAGGGGCAATTCTTCCCGCACGATGGGCAGGTCGGCGGCGACTAAACGGTGCATCTCAGCGGTGATCGCGTCCAGCTCCGCCGGGCTGAACGGCTCGCGGTTGGCTGCTTCGCAGAAAAATGCGCCGAAAGGTAGGGAGTGATCTATGTAGACTTCTACGTCTGGGAACAGACGATGGGCGGCGGCGATCAGCAGGAAGGTCAGCGAGCGGCGATAGATCCGCACGCCATCGGATTCCGACAGAAAGATCGGCTTGACCCGACTATCCTGTGCCAGCTCCCATGTCAGCTCGCGCAGTACCCCCCCCACCAATGCGGCAATGACAGGTACCGGCGGATCAGGATAGGCGGCCTCAAAAAACGCCTTGAGCGTCGTGCCCTTCGGCGCTTCGAAGGTGCGCCCATCGGCTAACCAACTTTGCACTGTCTCACGTGGCTCAGTTTGCCAGACCTTATTTGTGTGGTTCATGACCTTCCCCCATACTCCTCTTTATCCAAACGCTCAAAAGTATACCGCGTTTAGGGGCTTTGTAAAGCATCTGTGGCGCTCTTGGCAGCCCCTATGATAGTGCTATAATAAAAGACAACACAGGATAACAACGGAGGCACGCGATGAGTCCATCTCCAAGCACAACAGATCGCAAGAAAGCTGAGGCGCTTTACCAGGAGGCATTGGCCGCCTATGATCGCTGGGACGTTGAGGTCGCCATCCAGAAGCTCGAGGCAGCCCTCAAAATAACACCAAACAAGGCCAGCTATCACATGAAGCTCGCGCAGGCGCTCTCTCGCTATGGCGATTTTGACCGCTCCTTGCGTTCCCTGGCTAACTTCTTGCGGCTCGATCCCAATTCCCCTGTCGCCAACCGCATCGAACAGCTCTTCTCCACCGGTATGGACCCCGTTGAGGAGATTCTCACCGCCAAGATGTCCGCCTCGCAGCTTCCGCTGGAGATGATCGGCGCAGCCATCCAGATGTGGGTTGAGTTCCGCATTGCCCTGGGTGAGGAGCCGCTCGCCATCCCCAAGCCCGAAGCCTGGGCCGCCGCCCTCGATTACACCGTCCGCAAGGTCAATCTGCGCGATGCGCCTATCGAAAAGATGGGCGAGTACTACCAGGTAGCGCCGGAGACCATTCGTAAGCACAAAGAGACCATGAGTAAACTATTGGATATCATGCCGTGTGATTATCGCTACTTCGTGGGCGCTCAAAACCCGCTCGATAAGCTCGTCGAGGCGGCGGAGCTGCTTGACCAGCTGGAGCAGCGCTTCCAGCAAGAAGCTTAACCTGTGCAGCATACCGACGGGGGCTGCTTTCACCAGGTAGCCCCCGCTTTTCCTTCCCCATTGTGAGGAATCCAACTGACTATGCAAGTGACCTATCGTGACCGTAAGTGGGAATTCGATCAGACAATGCAGGTGAGGGCGCTGCTCAAGGCGCTCGATATTCTGCCCGAAAATGTCCTCGTCGTGCGCAATGGGCAGCTCGTTACCGAGGATCAACACCTGCGCCAGGGCGATGAGGTCAAAATCGTTGCCGTCGTCTCAGGGGGGTAGCGCATGAAGTGCCGTCGGTGCGCGCAGCCTGCCGCTTACAATATGCGCCAGCACAAGCTGGCCCTCTGCGGCGACCACTACATTGAGTGGTTCCGCCAGCAGACCGCCCGCACCCTCCATAAGTACCGGATGTTCACCCCAGAGGAGCGCGTTCTCGTCGCCGTTTCCGGCGGCAAGGATAGTCTGGCGCTGTGGGAGGTGCTGCTCGCGCTCGGCTATCAGGCGGACGGCCTCTACATCAACCTGGGCATTGACGGTGGTTGCGACTATTCGGCGCAATCGCAGGCCAAAAGCGCGGCTTTTGCCGCCGCGCACCCTGCCGCGCGGCTCATCGTCGTGGACATCGCCGCGACCTACGGCGAGACCGTTCCCGAAGTCGCCCGGCGCAGGCGCAAGGATAATCGCCCTTGCGCCGTCTGCGGCCTCATCAAGCGCCATGAGATGAACCGCATCGCCCATACCGAGGGCTACGACGTCCTCGCCACCGGCCACAACCTCGATGACGAGGCCGCTGTCCTCTTCGGCAACGTCCTACACTGGCAGGCAGGCTATCTCAAGCGCCAGGCCCCCGTCCTCCCCGCCGACGGCGAGGGATTGGCCCGCAAGGTCAAGCCCTTCTGTCGCTTCTACGAACGTGACACCGCGGCCTACACCCTTCTCCAGGAGATTGACTACATCTACGACGAGTGCCCCTTCTCCCGTGGCGCGACCAGTCTCAGGCACAAGGAGACGCTCGCACAAATGGAGCATCGCGCCCCCGGCACTAAGCTCCACTTTTACGTTGGCTTTGTCAAGGCCAAACAAGAGGGCCTCTTTTGCCTGGATGAAGATCGTTCCAGCGATCTGCACCCCTGCACGCAATGCGGACAGCCCACCACCGCGCCTGGGCTGTGCGCCTTCTGCCGCCTTTGGGCGCGTCCAGGAGTGTGATCCATGGCGATGTCCTTTTCTATTTGCCTGCTGCCCATCCTGCTCTTTGGCGGATTGGGCCTGTTGCTGGGCGGCGGCTATTTCTTGGCTCAATCCGGCCAGTGCGAGGAGACCCCCTGGCTAGGATCGCCCCTCACCCTGCGTCTTCTGGGCCTCGTGCTGCTCCTGGGTGGGCTGGTGCTCTTGTGTTCTCCCCTCTTCGGTTATTTCTTCTTCAACATCTCGATGCGCTAACAGAAAGGAGGCCCGATGCCTTTAGAAATCTTACCCTCACAGTTTAGCGAAATTGCGGCCCAGATCGAAGCTGCTATCGGCCAGGTCATCGTTGGCCAGCGCGAGGTGGTGCGCCACACGCTCATCGCCCTGCTCGCCGACGGACACCTGCTGCTCGAGGGCCTGCCCGGCCTGGGCAAGACGATGCTCGTGCGCACCCTCGCCCAAGTACTTCGGCTCGACTTCAACCGCGTCCAGTTCACCCCCGACCTCATGCCCGCCGACATCCTCGGCACTGATGTGCTCGAGATCACCGCTGGCGGCGAGCGGCATTTCCGCTTCCACCGTGGCCCCATCTTCACCAACTTGCTCCTCGCAGACGAGATCAACCGCGCCACGCCCAAGACCCAATCGGCCCTGCTGGAGGCCATGCAGGAGCGCCAGGTCAGCGTAGGGGGGCAGACCTACCGGCTCGACCTGCCCTTCCTTGTCCTCGCCACGCAGAACCCCATCGAACTCGAAGGGACCTATCCGCTGCCGGAGGCCCAACTCGACCGCTTTCTCTTCAAGATCAACGTGGGCTACCCCACCGCTGCGGAGCTGGTGGAGATCACTGCGCGCACCACCGGGGCCGTCCAGCCCATCCCCGACCCCGTCGCCGACGGCGAGACGGTCCTGGCGCTGCAGGCCCTGGCGCGCGGCGTGCCCGTCGCCACGCCTGTGAGCGAGTACGCCGCCCGCCTCACCGTCGGCACTCATCCCGATAACCCCGACGCTCTCGAGGAGGTGCGACGTTACGTCCGCTACGGGGCCAGCCCGCGTGGGTCGCAGGCGCTCATCTTGGGGGCCAAAGTCGCTGCACTGCTGGCGGGGCGCTACAACGTCGCTACGGAGGACGTACGCGCTGTCGCGCCGGCGGCGCTGCGCCACCGCCTCATCCTCACCTACGCCGCAGAGGCCGCCGACATCACCGCCGATAGTCTGATCGCCGCGCTGCTTGACCATGTCCCTGCCTGATTTTCAGCTCGGGGAGGCCCTCGGCTGGCTCAGCCAGCTGCGCTACCAGACCCGCAATCGCCGCCGGGGCGGTACGTGGGGCGAGCGCCGCTCCACCCGGCGCGGCGTCGGCCTGGAGTTCGCCGACTACCGCGATTACACCCCCGGCGATGATCCCCGCCGCGTTGATTGGAACCTCTACGCGCGGCTTGACCGCCCCTACGTGCGCCTCCATGAGGAAGAGGAGGACCTTGCCGTCACTGTTCTGCTCGATGGCAGCGGGTCGATGGCGTGGGGACGCTGGCCCGCCGCGCAACAGCTCGCCGCCGCGCTCGGCGCGTTGGCGCTCCTCAACGGCGATCAGCTCGCCGGCGGCTTGCTCCAGGGGTCGGATCTTACCGCCGCCTGGGGGCCGGGTCGCGGGCGGGCGCGCCTGGTCGCCTGGGAGCAGTGGATCGCGGCGCTGGCCCCCGCTGCTGCAACGGCGCTCGGCCCCGCGCTGCGCGCCTACGCCAGCCGCCAGACCCGCCCCGGATTGCTGCTGCTCCTCACCGACGGCTACGATCCGCCGGGCCTCGCCGCCGGGTTCACCGCGCTCGCCGGGCGCGGCCACGAGATCATTCTCCTGCACCTGCTCACCCCGGAGGAGCTGAACCCCACCCTGCGCGGCGATCTGCGCCTGATTGATAGCGAGAGCGGGGCCAGGCGCGAGCTCACGATTGATCGCGCCGCACTCACCGCCTACCACCGCCGTTTCACCCGCTGGCAGGATGATCTACGCGCCCTGGCGGGACAGCACGGCGGGCGGTACGCGCCGCTCCGCACCGATGCGCCGCTCAAGCGCCTCTTGCTGGAGGATCTGCGCCATGCTGGCCTCATCCGCTGAGCAGCCGCTCACGCTGGGCGACGCCCTGCACGCGGGCAGCCGCACGCTGGCAGCGCACACCTCGAATCCGCGCCTGGAAGCGGAATTGTTGCTGACGCATCTGCTCGAACGTCCGCGCACCTACCTGCACGCCCATCCAGAGCAGACCCTCGCGCCCGCTGCACGCGCGGCCTACGCACGGTTGCTCGCGCGACGCGCTGCGGGGGAGCCGCTGCCCTACATCACCGGCCACATCGAGTTCTACGGGCTGGATTTCGCCATCACCCCGGCGGTGCTGATTCCCCGCCCGGAGACGGAACTGCTTGTCGAGACCGCTCTGGACTGGCTGCGGACACACCCTGATGCCGTCGCCGCCGATGTGGGTGTCGGTTCCGGCTGCATCGCCATCGCGCTTGCGGTACACACCCCGCGCCTGCGCCTCCACGCCAGCGACCTCTCCGCTGCCGCGCTCGAGGTTGCGCGGGCCAACGCCGTGCGCCACGGCGTCATCGCCCGCATCACCTTCCACCAGGGCGATCTGCTGGCTCCGCTGCCCCAATCGCTTGACCTCATCGTCAGCAATCCGCCCTACGTTGCTGTTCCTGAATGGGACGCGCTGCCCCGCTCCGTCCGGCAGGAGCCGCCCCTCGCGCTGCTCGCCGGCGATGATGGCCTCAACGTCATCCGCCGTCTGCTGCCCCAGGCGCGCCAGGCGCTCCGTCCCGGCGGGCTGCTGCTCGTCGAGATCGGTGAGCAGCAAGCAAAAGCGGCCCAGGCATTGGCCCAGGCCGCTTTCCGAAAGGCTGCCATTGCCGTGCTTCCCGATCTGGCGGGGAAGCCTCGGCTGCTTATGGTGCAATCACGAGGCCCACACGATGAATCCCGGCAACAGTGATGTCACCATGTCCTCGTGTTCGGGAATGATCCGCACGGTGTAGCCGTGCAGCCCACTCCGTTCACAGGGGACGGCCTCCACCACATAGCGATAGAGGCCGTCTTGTGTTTCGGACAGTTCCATCGCCACCGTTTGCGCCTCTATGATGTTGCCATGTGCGTCCACCGGACCTAGATAGAGCTCCACACACACATCCTCCGGGTTGAGCTCGCCCAGCCGCACCCAAGCCTCAGCCCCGATGGTCTCACTCACTTTAGGCTCTGCGCTGGGCAGCTGCGCCTTCACTGATACGACGCGCACCTCGGACCAGCCCTGCTCGATGCGCCGATGCCAATCGGCCAGCGCCTTGGCCCCTGTTAGTTCCTCAGCGGTGAGCCGGGTGTACCGCTCGGCGGTAGGCATGTAGAAGCGCTCGGTATACTCTGCTACCATGCGGTTGGTGTTGAAAAAGTGACAGAGCACACTGATATTTTTCTTCATCATGTCAATCCAGCGCCGGGGCAGGCCGCCCTGGTCACGTTCGTAGAAAGTGGGGATTACATTCCGCTCCAACAGCTCGTAGAGCGCCTCGGCCTCCACTTGATCCTGATATTGGCGATCGTTGTACATTTCGCCTTGCCCAATCGCCCAGCCGACCTGCGGCGTGTAGGCCTCATCCCACCAGCCATCAAGGATGCTGAGGTTGAGCACCGCGTTGGCGGTGGCCTTCATGCCGCTGGTGCCGCTCGCCTCACGGGGGCGGCGCGGCGTGTTGAGCCAGACATCGCAGCCCTGCACCAGGTAGCGCGCGATGGTCATATCGTAGTCCTCCAGGAAGATGATGTGGCGGCGGAAGCGTTCCTGACGCGACAGCGCCACAATCTCCTTGATCAGCTCCTTACCGGGATCGTCGCGGGGATGCGCCTTGCCCGCAAAGATGAGCTGCACGGGGCGTTCCGGGTTGTTGAGGAAGCGTGCCAGCCGGTCGGGATCGCTGAGGATGAGGGTGGCGCGCTTGTAGGTGGCGAAGCGCCGCGCAAAGCCGATGGTCAACGCCTCAGGGTCGAGTACTTCGTTGGCGGCCTCGATATCGCGCTGGGAGCCGCCCCGCCGGGCGATGTGCTCGCGCAGGCGATTGCGCGCAAAGGCGACCAATCGCTCGCGGCGCCGTTCGTGGGTGCGCCAGAGCTCCTCGGCGGCGATGCGCTCCGCCCGTTGCCAGACCTCCTGATCGGCAGGCTCCTCGCGCCAGCGCGGGCCGAGGTAGCGGTCGTAGAGCTCTTTCATGTCGCGCGAAATCCACGAGAGGAAGTGGACGCCGTTGGTGATCGCGGTAATGGGGATCTCCTCCTCGGCGACGCCGGGCCAGAGGCTGCGCCACATCTCACGGCTGACCTGACCGTGCAGCTGGCTCACCCCGTTGGTGTGCGACGCCAGCCGCATCGCCAGGACAGTCATGCAGAACAGCTCTTGGTGATCGTGGCGGTTGACGCGGCCTAGCGCGAGGAAATCATCCCAGGAAAGCTCCAATTGGTCAATGTAGTCCACAAAGTAGCGTTCCATCAACTGGGGCGAGAAGCGGTCGTGCCCGGCGGCGACAGGGGTGTGGGTGGTGAAGACCAGCCCCGCCGACGCCGCCTCGCGCGCCTGGGTGAAGGTGAGGCTCTTCTCCTCCATCAGGCAGCGGATCCGCTCCAGCGCCAGGAATGCGGAGTGCCCCTCGTTGACGTGATAGACTGCCGGTTCGAGGCCCAGCGCCTTCAGCGCCCGGTAGCCGCCGATGCCCAGCACGATCTCCTGCTTGATGCGCATCTCCTGATCGCCCCCGTAGAGCTGATCGGTGATGTCGCGGTCGTCGGGGCGATTTTCCAGCAGGTTGGTATCCAGCAGGTAGAGGGAAACGCGCCCGACTTGCGCGCGCCAGATTTGCGCCTGCACCTCGCGCCCGCTGATCTTCACGGTGATTATCAGGGGCGCGTCCTGGTCATCTTTCTCCAGGCGCAGGGGCAGGTTATCGAAGTCGTTATCGGCGTAGATTTCCTGTTGCCAGCCGGCCTGGTTGAGATATTGCTGGAAGTAGCCCTGTTGGTAGAGCAGGCCCACGCCCACCAGCGGCAGGCCCAGATCGCTGGCCGATTTGAGGTGGTCGCCGGAAAGGACGCCCAGCCCCCCGGCAAAGATCGAGAGGCATTCGGTGACGCCGAACTCGGCGGAGAAGTAGGCGATGAGCGGCTGGTCGCGTTCGCCATAGGTGCGTACAAACCAGGACGAATTCTCATTGTCATCGAGATAGGCTTGAAAATCGCGCCAGACGCGGTTGAAATGGGCCATGAAGCCCGCGTCGTTGACCGCTTCCGTGAGGCGCTGTTGGTCAATCTTGCCGAGCATCAGCAGCGGGTTGTGGTTGGTACTCTCCCACAGGTCGCTATCCAGCCGGCGGAAGAGTTCGATGGTGTCGTGGTTCCAGGCCCAACGCAGGTTGTAGGCCAGCTCGCGCAAGGGTTCCAGGGGTTCCGGCAATGAGGGGATAATCGAAAAGGTGCGAATAGGTTTCATCAAGGCAACTCCTTTCAATGCATGACGGTGAATAGGGAGCATCCGTGGCAAAGGCGGGCAGGAAGATGGCGCGGATGCCTGACTTCAATAGATACGCTCAAGGTAGCGCAGTTTCGCACAGGCGCAAGTTGTTGGGTATAGGGCAAATTATTGGGAAACGCTCAGGCCGGTCTCCAACCGCGCCCGTTAAGACTGTGGCACGGTCGGAGACCGGCCACAGCAGGTCTTTTTGCCGCTTGTTGCTTGCCGCTGGCGACTTGTGCAGCTATTCAATCGCCACGATGACGCCAATATCGGCCCACCGGAAGAGCGTTTCCGCCTGCGGAATCCCCAGGATGATGCACCCGAACGAGGCGGGCCGCCCCAGATTGCCCTCCCAGAGGCGTTGCCCGTTCTGCAGAATCGGCAGTTCGTGGATGCCGTTGTAGACGGTGCCGCCGGCCGGATAGATCGCCATGAAGTAGGGCATCCAGAGGTCCCACTGGCTGGCGTAGGCATTTTCCTCCTTGCTGACGATCTGGAAGACGCCGCGCAGGGTGGGGGAATCGGCCATGCCGGTCGAGGTCGGCCAGTCGTAGAGCAAGGCGCCGTTTTCGTAGACGCGCAGGCGTTGTTCGGCGATGCTGATGACGATGCGCCTATCGAGGATGGGCATGTAGGGCGTGAGGAGGTCTTGCGAGGGAATGATCAGGGTTTGCCCCACGCTCAAGCGGTCGTAATCAATCTGCGGGTTGGCCTCCATGACCAGGCCCGGAGGCATCCCGAATTGGGCGGAGATGCTGGTGAGCGTGTCGCCCTGCCGCACGGTGTAGACGCGCTCCGGGTGGGTGAGGTAGAGCTGCACCCGCCCGCCGCCCGCTGTGAAGATGTCGAGGAGCTGGCGCGTAGCCTCTTCGTAGCGGAAGCCGCGCCCGTCGCCGAGCGCCGCCGCCAGCTGCTCCAGCGTGGCCCGCACCGCCGCCGGATCAACGGAGACCTGCGGCTCGCCCGCGATCTCCTCCAGGTAGAGCCATTCGATGAGCGTGTCGCTTTCCAAGGCCCAGGTCAACATCTCATTGGTGAGGACATCATAGGCGAAGAGCTCGATGCGCCGCGAGGTCAGCGCCGTCACCTGCTCGCGCACGAGCTCCGCATCGGGCTGCGGGGGCGTGACCGTCTCGAAGACCAGCGGCACGGTGATATGGCCCGGCTCGGCGGGCAGCGCAAGGAGCTGCACCAGCGTCCCTTCGATGTTGAGCACGCGCCCGCTCTCCCCCGGCACGATGATTAGCTGCCCTTGCTCCAGTTGCAGACGCGCCGGAACCGGCGGGACGGAGATCTCCAGGGCGAGCTGTTCGAGCAGGACGCGAGCGCGCATCGCGTCCACGGTGAAGGTGGGCGGGACATCCTGATAGGTGATCCAAACCGCCGTTTGCGACCGCAAATCATCGCTGCGTCCGATGGTGTAGGCGGCCTCCGCCGTCGCGCGGGTGTCCACGCGCAGTCCGGCCTCCGCAGCGCTGAAGGGATAGGTCGCCGCGCCATCGGTGAAGACCAGACTGCCGACCGCCACGCGCTCCGCGACGGCTTCGAGCGCCGCTGCGCCCTGTTCGGGCGTCAGCCCCTCCAACTGGACGCCCAGCGCGTAGATGTTGGGGTAGATGTGGCCCCGGTAGAGCGTGGCGATGCGGCGCAGAAAGACCCAGCCGCAGAAGAAGAGCGCGGCAATCAGGGCCACGATCAGCCCCAGAAGAAGCGCTTCTAACAGCAGGCGGTTTCCCCGCCCGCCGGTCGTGATGGGTGTTTCGGTTACGGTCATCAGTCCATGCTCCTAAGCGAGTCGGCGAGTCAATGAGTCGGGAGTTGATAGTTTTATTGTATCTACTCAGGCTCTAGCCGGATCGCCAGATCCGGCGTGGAGGCACAAGCAAATTCCAGGCTGCTATACAATGTAGTCCTAGATAATTCTGACTTGACGGGGATCTGACGATCCCCTCGGAGCCAGGGTGAGTAGTTACGTTTTATTAGCGGTTATTCGCACGGTTAATTTTACCCTCATGTGCTGGAATTGCGAGGGCAGAGCCTTCTTATTCATCGGCCCTCTTTCGATACAGACCTGTCAGGTTTCAAAAACCTGACAGGTCTACGTTCTGGAAGCCGCGCGCTTCGAGCAGGGCGCGGAGTTTGAGCGCGTGCGGGAGCATCATCGGTGCAGAGCCAGGCCCCTGCGGTTTGAGTGCGCACACGGCGGCGGCGAGCACTTGCTGCGATGTGTGCGCGTCCATAAAATAGGCTTCGATAACGCGGATGGATGCAGATTTTCGCTGATCACACGACGCCCCGCGCAAGGTACACGCGCACACCTCCGTTGCTCCAGCTGTGCGATCTCTCGAGCGTGAAACCGGTTTGCCGCATCAGCGGGACGCTATTGCAGAGAAAGGCCACTTGCCAGCCGGGGCAGCGGCGGCGCAGGATGTTTCCGAATTGGGCGTAGAGATTGCGCAGGTCTTTGGCGGCACTTACGCGCACGCCGTAGGGAGGATTGGTAATGAGCCACCCCGGCCCGGGCGGCGGTGCGATGGCCGATAGCGGCCGGCAGCTGAACTCGATATCCGCCGCGACGTCGGCGCGTACAGCATTGGCCGCGGCAAATTGAATGGCACCGGCATCTCGGTCGGAGCCTAGCAACGGCGCTTCGAGTGGGCGCTCCGCAGCGAGTGCTGCCGCCAGCGTTGCTTCCCACAAGCTGGCGTCGAAGCCGGGCCAATCCATGAAGGTGAAACGCCGCGCTTTGCCGGGCGCGATGCGTCGCGCCCACAGTGCGGCCTCGATGAGAATCGTGCCGGCTCCACAGAATGGATCGAGCAGCGGCGCCCGTCCATCCCAGCCGGAAGCCAGCACCATCGCCGCCGCCAGCGTCTCGCGCAAGGGCGCCTTGGCCGTCGCCAGCCGGTAGCCGCGCCGGTGCAGCAGCGCGCCGGAGCTATCCACGCTAATCGTGCAGAGATTGTTGGCAAGCCGGATCACCACGCCCTGCGGCGGCTGTCCCTCGCTCTCCTCGTCCCATGCGCTCAGGGGCGCAGCTTGCCCCAGGCGGTCTCCAATCGCGCCCAGCACCCGCTCGATGACGGCATCCGAATGATAGAGCCGCGATTTATGGCAGGTGGCGCGCAGCGCCACAGGCTGCCCCGGCGCGAGATAGCGTTCCCAAGGCAGACGGCTCGCTTTCTTGCGCAGCTCGGAGAAAGCCGCCGCGTAGAACTCGCCCAATCGCACGAGGATGCGGCTGGCGGTGCGCAGATGCAGGTTGGCGCGATAAATGCTATCCAGTCCGCCGCGCAGTTCCATCCCGCCCGCCACGGTTACGCCGGTCAGCCCCAATGTAGCCAGCTCGCGCGCGGTCAGCGCCTCCAATCCTGGTGCTGCAACGATAAAGAGTTTTTCGGTCATAGTCTCCATAGTGCGAAACATTTGTTTCGAGTGCGAAGGCGCAATCAGACCTGTCAGGTTTCAAAAACCTGACAGGTCTTACATCTCAAACAGCGGCCCGATGGATTTCTTGGCCTTGGGCGGCTTGCGCAGCGCTTCCGGCGGGACGGGCAATTCGTCCGCCGCAAAGCACGGCCCTTCAATGACGGCCTCCAGCAGCCGCGCCTGTTCGGGGTAGCCGGCGACGGTGGCTTCGAGCACCCACAGCAGTTCGAGCAGCTCGGTGGTGAACTGGCTGGGCCACCGCTCCGGGCCGATGTCGTCCAGCGGGGAGGATTTTTTGCCCGCGCCGCCCTTCATGCGGTATTTGAGCCACGATTGGACGACTTTGAGGCCGGAGACCTCGAAGGCAAAGACCTCCGGCGCGACGGGCGCGAACTCGCCCACGCCAATGTGGAGCGTCCGGGTCGTCTCGTTGTAGTCGAAAGCTTCCGGGTAGCCGTCTGCGTCGCCGGGGATGGCGCGGAGGCACTTGGCCGCGCCCGGTGGGAGGTTGCCCGGCGTCTGCCCGGCAGGGACGTAGCGCTCGCCGTAGGTGTGCAGCCAGAGCAGCCGCGCACCGAGTTGGCGGACTTGCTCGAAGAGCGCCGCGTCTTGTGTGAGGGGAACGCGCAGCTCGCGGGTCTCCAGCTCCTTGAAGAAGCGCGCGGTGAAGGCGGGCTGCGCCAGCAGGCCGTAGACGTAGGCGAGGAGCTCCTCCGGCGTGACGGGACGCCCGTAGGCCGCGCGCAACTGCTCCAGCAGGCCGGGCGCGAGATTGGCTTCGGCGGCGTCGGCGGTGCGGTAGAGGGGTAAAACGGCTTTTGCGCCATAAGAACCTCGGAAATGATCAAGGTCTGGAAAAATTGTGCAAACAGTAAGTGCCGGGCCAACGCCAAGTGATTGAGTGAACAAACTCGTCAGATAAACTTGATGGTTGCTATGTGCATACCATAGGTCAGGGCGTGCGCGTGAGATCAACCGCCCATCAGCAATAATCCACTGGCGGTCGAAAGAGCGATAGGCGTAGCGCCAGGTTGGCGGCATCGGCGCGTCGCGTGGCAGGTGGGCAATTGGCGTCGCATCGCTGTTTTCGGTCAACTCGTCCCGATAGGTCCCGGTGATGGTGCGGTCGCCGCTTTCCCGGAAGGCCGCCCCCCGGTCGCTCGCGGTCAGCAAAGCCCGCCAGCGACGTTCGAGCGTCTCCACATCCGGCGCAATCGGCCAGGTGCGCTTGAATTGCACGCCAGAATGCTGCCACGGGAACAGATCGTTCAACAAAGGCCAGGTGAAATACACGCCCCGGCCCGCCGGGCGGAAAGGGGCCTGCCAGTCGGTGGGGCACTCTTCCCACGGCAGGCTGTCGAAGGATGTGATGGCCTCCAACGCGGCCAGTTTCTCCGCGCGGCTGCCCTCGATGCGGGTGTAATGTACGGCAGCGGGTGTGGCTTTGTCCGCTGTGCCCGTCCGTGCGGCAACGGCAATCGCCACCGGCGTCTGGA